>Ga0209536_100001919_pt1 | contig 33999 bp, 28 predicted proteins | sample DeeMarSeWOR28_12_FD_187461 | JGI IMG/M metagenome (GOLD analysis project Ga0209536, IMG submission 187461) | Marine sediment microbial communities from White Oak River estuary, North Carolina - WOR-2-8_12 (SPAdes) (version 2) | ecosystem: Environmental > Aquatic > Marine > Intertidal zone >...
ATGGCTTAATAAATAAAATGTAGCGGATAACACCAAATTTTTACATTAGTGTAAATCTTGCCGACATTTATGCTGCTATATTCAGCGCATCACTCTAATCTATGTTGTTGATCTTATGGCTGAAGCAAGTTTCTGAATAATTTATGTTGCGCCGATACAATTCATATCTCAATAACAATCAGACACTTCCACCACTTCGACCTGGATCGCGAGAATATACACAGTGTCAATTATTTCGACAACACAACCTCTGTCAATATTCTCTCGCAGCGACTGGCATGATAGGAACTGAAAAGGTAGTATCTGCGCGCTGAAAACAACATAAGCCCTGATCCTGATGTCACTCGCCCTGTTCGATCTCGACAATACGCTGCTCGCCGGTGACAGCGACTATCTATGGGGCTGTTTCCTGGTTGGCAAGGGGCTGGTCGAGAAGCAGCTCTACGAGGAAGCCAATGAACGCTTTTACCGCGATTACGCCGAGGGCACGCTCGACATCCATGAATTTCTCAATTTCGCATTGCAACCGCTGGCGAACAACGATGCGGAAATACTGAAGTCACTGCACCAGGAGTTTATGGAAAAACACATCAGGCCAATCATGACCCGGGTCGGCATGGATCTGATTGCCAAACACCGCCGCGAGGGTGATCGACCGGTAATAATCACGGCAACCAACAGTTTTGTTACCGGTCCGATTGCGCGTGCATTTGGCGTCAGCGACCTGATCGCCACCGAACCTGAATTCATCGATGGTCGCTACACGGGAAGGGTCGCAGGTACGCCCTGTTTCCAGCAAGGCAAGATTGAAAGACTGCATGCCTGGCTGGACGAGACACAGATCGATTTTGACAATAGCTGGTTCTACAGCGATTCACATAACGACCTGCCTTTACTCGAGGAAGTGGCACACCCGGTTGCAGTCGACCCCGATGATCAGTTACGCACTATCGCCGGTGAGCGCGGCTGGCAGATAACCAGTTTCAGGGGCTAGCGCTGAAGACAATTCGTTCAACACAAAGATGCTAAGTCGCTAAGGGCGCAAAGTCATTTGCTGGTTATACATCAATTACAGCATCCGTAAGTGTAACTTTAGTCGCGAACTGAACATTCGCGGTTAAAACCGCTCCTACTGATATCATGAAAAAAGCAGCCAGCAGACTGCTTTTTATTATACAAGTGACGTATTACTTTGCGCCTTCGCGTCTTTGCGTTAATCCTATCCGGATATACCCACAGCACTATCCACTAACCGGATTGCTGTTCCAGCGGTTCGCGCAGGCGGTTGAATTCACTCGGCACTACGTATTGCAGCACTTCCTTGCCGTCTTCGTTCAATATCACATCGAGTCCCTTATCAGGATAAAGATAATGGGTTACTCCGTCCTTCTGAATGACTTCATCAGTTTCGCCAAAGCGTTTAACGATGATTTCGTGATCCAGGTTCACCGCCGGGACACATGCGATGGCTTCAATTACGGCGCTGAATGCCTTCGCGTGATCATTCCTGTCTAAAAGGTATTTCCTCGCACCTGTCTCCAGCACTTTTGTCTCGGCCGCATTTTCACGCATCAGGGCAATGGTGTCGGCATCCACATCAGCCGCCAGTATCAATTTTGCCGATAACAGGCCTGCACGGTACTGACCATAATACATTTCCAGGCTGCCTTGCTCGCCTTGCGCCTCCATGACTGCCAGCTCCATGTCAGTACCAAGATGCTCTTTTGCCTCACCCATTGTTGTCTGGCCCAGTATCACGTCAAACACTTTGCTTGAACCATCAGGCAATATTTCTATTTGCCATGGCAGTCCGGTAACACCACCCGTGTCCCTGTCCTTGCCAATGAACGGATAAATAGCCAGCACCAGGGTGATCAGCAGAAAAGTAGGAAGAAATCTACGCATCAGCAAGTCAAGCCTCGAATCAACAAACTACATGCTCGGGGACCAGGCTTTGTGGTCAAGCCTTGGGTAGCGTCACGCCTTGTTGTCCCTGGTACTTGCCGCCACGATCCAGATACGAGGTGTCACATACCTCGTCTGACTCGAAGAACAGCATCTGGGCCACGCCTTCATTGGCATAAATTTTGGCGGGTAATGGCGTGGTGTTGGAAAACTCCAGAGTTACATGGCCTTCCCACTCCGGCTCCAGCGGCGTCACGTTTACGATGATACCGCATCGCGCATAGGTTGATTTACCCAGGCATATCGTCAACACACTTCGCGGAATACGAAAATACTCAACCGTGTGCGCCAGCGCGAATGAATTTGGCGGGATGATGCAAACATCGCCGGTGAAATCCACGAAGCTGTTTTCCGAAAAATCCTTGGGATCGACGACAGCGGAATTGATATTGGTGAAAATCTTGAAATGATCAGCACAACGCACATCATAGCCATAACTCGAGGTGCCATAGGAAATCAGGCGTTCATTATTGATACCTGTTCTGACCTGCCCGGCCTCAAACGGCTCGATCATGCCTTCGGCTGCCATGCGCCGGATCCACTTGTCGGATTTGATGCTCATATTTATTACTATTCGGTGCGGAGATGGCGCAGGATTTTAACAGGATATCTGCCACAGTGGGCGCAGATACACTGAGGATATTAAGTCCGCAAATAACGCAAATGAACACGAATGTTATTTATGTCAACCTTCAGATCTGGCAATTCCACTTGATACCCCCCACGGTAGCTAAATACACACCAAAAAAAAGCAGCCGTCAGGCTGCTTTTTGTTACACAACATAATTTACTTTGCGTTCTCTGCGTCTTAGCGCCTCTGCGTTAAAGTATCTCTCTTCGTATCAGTTAATTATTCTGAATAACAATATTCGGGAACTTCGCGGTGTAGTCCTTCGCTTTCAGGGAAAGCTTGGCCGCTGTACGCCGTGCGATATCGCGGTAGATTTCACTGGCCTTGCTGTTGGGATCATCAGCCACGCTCGGATGGCCGCCGTCGGCATTCTCGCGTATATGGATATCCAGCGGTAAAGACCCAAGAAAATCGACGTTGTACTGATCACACATTTTCTCGCCGCCACCTGAACCGAAGATGTGCTCTGCGTGCCCACACTCGGAACAGATATGGATGCTCATGTTCTCGACCACGCCAAGTACCGGCACTTCGACTTTCTCGAACATCTTCAGGCCCTTGCGCGCGTCCAGCAAGGCAATGTCCTGCGGCGTGGTCACGATAACCGCGCCACTGACGGGTACCTTCTGCGCCAGTGTCAACTGCACATCGCCTGTACCCGGTGGTAGATCAATCACCAGGTAATCCAGTGATTTCCAGCGGGTGTCGCGCAGCAGCTGTTCCAGTGCCTGCGTAACCATAGGTCCGCGCCAGATCATCGGGGTTTCCTCGTCGATCATGAAACCAATCGACATCGCCTGCAGGCCATGGCCGCCCATCGGCTCCAGTGACTTGCCATCGGTCGATTCAGGTTTGCCATTAATTCCAAGCATACGTGGAACACTGGGGCCATAGATATCGGCATCCAGCACACCAACTCGCGCGCCCTCCTGCTGCAGCGCCAGTGCCAGGTTGACCGCCGTGGTGGATTTACCCACACCGCCTTTTCCAGAAGCGACCGCAATAACATTCTTGATGCCTTCGAGCGGGTTCATGCCACCCTGAACCGAATGACTGGCGATCTCCCAGCTGACATCGATCTCGGCTGAAGCCACACCGTCAACTTTCTCGATTCTGCTCTTCAGCTGTTCAGTCAACTTGTCGACATAACCGTAGGCCGGGTAACCCAGCACAACCTTGACCTTAACCTTGTCGCCGTCAATTGCCGTATCTTTGACAGCGCCGGCTGTAACCAGGTCTTTCTCCAGATAGGGGTCGATATATTCTTTGATCGCAGATTCGATCTGCTCTTTTGAAACGCTCATGCGCTTTACCTCATACCGTATATTCGGCCGATTTCAAAATGGTGGGGCATTCTACAACACTAAATGCTTGATTTAACCCCTTCTTTTGAGATGTTAAGCCTGTATTGCCCGCCGCTGTCGTGATAAGTTATGCGCCCGACTGATTCAGCACCGGCATATAAAATACTTCATGACCACGAAGCGAAAAATTCTTGTCACCAGCGCCCTGCCCTATGCAAACGGGTCGATCCACCTGGGCCACCTGGTGGAGTACATCCAGACCGATATATGGGCACGATTTCAGCGATTGCAAGGTCACAGCTGCTATTATGTCTGTGCGGATGATGCTCACGGTACGCCCATCATGCTGCGCGCGCGCCAGGATGGAATCGAGCCGGAACAACTGATTGCAGCGATGCAAAAGGAGCACGAAGCCGATTTCGCCGAGTTCCTCGTCGGCTTCGACAACTACTACAGCACGCACTCTGAAGAAAACCGCGAGCTGGCCAGCGAAATTTACCTGAAATTACGCGAGGAAGGCCATATAGCCACGCGTACGATTTCTCAATCCTACGATCCCGAAGCGGAAATGTTTCTGCCAGACCGCTTCATCAAGGGCACATGCCCGAAATGCGGCGCCGAAGATCAGTATGGCGACAACTGTGAAGTCTGCGGTGCCACCTATGCGCCAACGGAGCTGATTAATCCGGTTTCGGCAATCAGCGGCGCAGCACCGATAGAAAAAGATTCGGAGCAATACTTCTTCAAACTCAGTGATTTTGCCGGCATGCTGCAACAATGGATGCGCGCCGGACACGTACAGCCTGAGATCGCAAACAAACTTGACGAGTGGTTCGAAGAAGGCCTGCAGGACTGGGATATCTCGCGTAATGCACCCTACTGGGGGTTTGAGATCCCCGGCGCACCCGGCAAGTTCTTCTATGTGTGGATGGATGCACCCATCGGATATATGGCGAGCTTTAAAAACCTGTGTGATCGCGAAGGCATATCTTTTGATGACTACTGGCACAGCGAAGCGAATACCGAGCTCTATCATTTTATTGGCAAGGATATCGCACGCTTTCACACCTTGTTCTGGCCCGCCGTGCTACATGGCGCCGGTTTTCGCAAGCCCACGGCCGTTTACTGCCATGGCTTTCTCACCGTCAACGGGCAGAAAATGTCAAAGTCTCGAGGAACTTTCATCAAGGCGCGCACTTACCTGGACAACCTGAAACCTGAATACCTTCGTTATTATTATGCGGCCAAGCTTTCTTCAGGCGTCGATGATATTGATTTGAACCTTGAAGATTTCATGCAGCGTGTTAATTCCGACCTGGTCGGCAAGGTCGTTAACATAGCAAGCCGCTGTGCCGGCTTTATTAACAAGCGTTTTGATAACCGGCTTTCTGCAGAGCTGCCCGATGCCGCGCTTTACAACGAACTGGTCAATGCCGGCGAATCGATTGCTGCCGCATTCGAAAATCGCGAATACGGCAAGGCGGTTCGAGAAATCATGGCGCTGGCTGATAAAGCCAATGTGTATATCGATAACAACAAGCCGTGGGTACTTATCAAGGAAGAAGGGAAAGAAACAGAAGTCCAGGCCATCTGCACGCAGGGGATCAACCTGTTCCGTGTGCTGATGACTTATCTGAAACCGATACTTCCACAGACCGCGCTCAGGTCAGAAGCCTTCCTGAACAACGAACTGCATTGGCATAGCTTGAGTGAGCCCCTGGTTGCACACAGCATTAACAAATTTAAACCACTGATGACACGCATCGAAAAAGAGCAAATAGAAGCCATGGTTGAACAATCCACAGAACATCTTGAGCAAAACGAAAAACCCGCTCCAGCCAGCGGACCACTGACGGATGATCCGATTGCATCGCAAATTCAGTTCGATGAGTTTGCAAAAATTGACCTGCGTGTGGCAAAAATCATCAAGGCTGAACACGTTGATGGCGCCGATAAACTGCTGCAGCTTACGCTCGATATTGGCGGTGAAACACGCATGGTATTTGCCGGTATAAAATCGGCCTATGAACCCGAGATGCTGGAAGGCCGCCTCACTGTGATGGTAGCCAACCTGGCGCCGCGAAAAATGAAATTTGGCGTGTCCGAGGGCATGGTGCTGGCAGCGGGTCCCGGGGGCAAGGAGCTGTTTATATTAAGCCCTGATGATGGTGCACAGCCTGGTATGAGAATAAAGTAAGCCTTGATTATCCTATCAACCTGGCATCATTTCCTGGTGCCTGCACTGTGCCGTAACAGCACCGGACAGGACTTCGACACCGCGCGGAATCTTCCGGATTCGCCGCCATAATCCTTACAACGTTCTACAATCCTTACTAAGGGTCAAGCAGAAAACGCAAGCAAGTGACCCCTGGAGCGCGCCTACGACATTTTGTTCGTTGGCAATGTAATCCCGTATCGGGTGAATAAACATAATAACAAACCGGAATATATGAAAGTCCTGGTGCTGGAAAACAGTCGTCTGTATCAGAAAACCGTCCGCGAAATTCTTGAAGAAATTCGCTGCGAGGTCGATTGTGTTGGCTCCGGTGAAGAAGGCCTTCTGCTATTGGATGACAATGGCTACAACCTCATTATTGCCGGTCAGAACATTTTCGATGACAGCAGTTCTGCATTTATAGAATATTGTCGAAAACACGTGAATCACTGTCCAATCCTGCTACTGACATCCGAACCCAATGAAACCCTGTTGAACAACGCGCGCAATGCAGGTATTAAAGATATTTTTCCAAAAGCCAATATCGACCAGCTTCGAGACAATCTTCATTATTATATCAAGGGTAAAAAAAGCATTACCATTGAGGGTGGGCGTGTCATTTATATAGAAGACAGTCTTTCTGCTGCACGTATAATTTCCCGCAACCTGAAAAAAATGAATCTCGAAGTTGACTACTATGGAAATGCAGAGGATGCATACAATGCGGTATTGAAAAACGAATACGACCTGGTAATAACCGATGTGATGCTCAAAGGTGCAATGAGCGGTTTATCACTGGTACGAATGATACGCGCTCTGAGAAATCACAACGCTGAGCTGCCCATTCTTGCAATGACCGGTCATGATGACCCCAAACGCAGAATCGAGTTGTTTCATGCCGGTATCAATGACTACGTAACCAAGCCGCCTGTTGAAGAAGAATTTGCAGCCAGGGTCAACAATCTGATATCCAACAAGCGCCTGCACGACAAAGTCAGGCAACAGAAGCAGGCGTTATTAAAACTTGCGCTGAAAGACCAGTTAACCAACTGCCATAACCGCCACAGCCTCGTTGAAAACGCACCCAAGTACATCAGTGATGCTATTCGCTATGAACATCCATTGTCAGTAATGCTTCTTGACCTTGATAACTTCAAGAGTATTAATGACGAATACGGCCATGATGCCGGAGACAAGGTGCTGGCAGACATTGGCAAGATGCTGAAAAAAGCCTTTCGCATCGGTGACCTTGTTTCTCGAATCGGTGGTGAAGAGTTCCTGATAATATTGCCGCATTGCACTGCAGAACATGCCGTTAACAAGGGAGAACAGCTGAGAGCAAAGATCGAAAGCAGCCGCCCCGGCGGCCTCAAGATCACTGCAAGTATCGGAATAGCCTGCCTGTCAGAAGAACACGGCTCAGATTTTGACCGCTTATACAAATCGGCTGATGAAGCGGTCTACCATTCAAAGAAAAATGGACGCAACAAGGTGACGCTTATCTCAAACAAAAAGAAAGCCGGCTGATAGTGCTTTGATCCAGGCAAATAACTGTATATAACAGAGAAATACAACGACTCGAATTCACCTTTTAACCATGTCCAGTGTAACAAAGTGATTTGCCCTGATTAGGCTCTGTGCATATAGCGGGGCCATAAAAAAAGCCGCTAAGAAAGCGGCCTTTTTATATCTGTTTTCACAAAAGAACTATTTACTGGCATAAGAAGAAATATCAGAAGGCAACACCGTTGAAAGCCCCAGTGACTGCCACATTTGCATTCCACCTCGGTAGTAATACAGCTTTTCAGCCGGATAACCCAGCGCGACAAGTGCATGAATCGCACGTGGTGACTGGCCGCACCATGGACCATTGCACCATAGCAGCAACTGCCTTGCTTCCGAGAAATCCCATCTATCCGTTTTCTCATCGCCGTTGAACAGGCCAACCTTTTCAAGTGAGCGCATAACAGCACTCACATCGTCACGCTGCTTTGCACCCAGGCGTTCCAGCACTTCTACCAGCTCGGGATCATCAGCGGGTTTTTCAAATACAGTAAAGGGAATGTTGACTGAACCCGGGATGGTGCCTTTCTGATGCCAGTCTGGACTACGCGCATCAATCATAATCCCATTTCCGCTATTCATGGCTGTTTCCATGAACTTGACGACTTCAAGCTCGGCAACCGTAGCAACGCCTTCTTCTATATTCAGCGGATTAACACAAAACGGCGGGCATGGTCGTGATGTCTTCGTAAAAGCCCCCTCCAGGGTATTGCTGGTGTCCTGGATTCGCTGAACCTTGATCAGATCTTCGCCGTGATTCACCAGTGTGTACGGTTTATCTTCAGCGATCTTCACTTCCAGATTGGCCGCCAGGGATGGTATGGAGGCAAAAAAACTCCACATCAACAAGCTGAATAAGACAGAATTTTTCATCCATAATCCTCGTAACGAATGACGCCTTTTAGCAACCCCCTGTGAGCGACCAGTATCACCACATTCTGGTGTGTTTTTCCTGATACATTTTGGGCGGTGCTTATGCGGCCGGATTTTATGACCTTGTATTGTTGCTATAGCAGAAGATGGTTGAATAACAAGAAAATATAAAAAAAATGTTTATTTTCCAGTATCCTGTTCTCCCAGCCAGATCAGGCTGGCCATGCGGCCCGTGTCGCCGTCGCGACGATAGGAATAAAAGTGTTGTTCATCTGTAAATGTACACTCATTGCCGCCGAAAACTGAAGTCACGCCCTGGCTGGAAAGCTCGATTCGCGCCAGCTGGTACAGATCACACAACCAGTGCCGGGAATCTGTCTGCCTGAAGGCAGACGTGTTTTCACGGTTAAGATCGACGAATGCATGTAAAACCTCCGCACCAACTTCAAACGCCTGTGGGCCGATTGCGGGTCCCAGCCACACCATCAGCCCTGCCGGATCAGACTCCAGCCTGCGGATAGCGTTTGTGATAACACCGGCATGAAGCCCGCGCCAGCCGGCATGCGCGGCAGCCACCTTGCTGCCCTGCTGATTACAGATCAGCACAGGCAGACAGTCCGCCGTCATAACTACGCACACCCTGCCAGGGCGATCGGTCCAGGAGCCATCTGCCTCGTCCCCGATTTTATCCGCGTCAGCAGATATGATTCTGTTGCTGTGCACCTGCTGCAACCAGATGGGCTCAGCAGGCAGGGTGAAATGTTGACGTAGAAGCGCCCTGTTGCTGAGCACCGCTGCGGCATCATCACCGGTGTGGGTGGCGAGATTAAACCCGGTATAAGGACCTCTACTGTAGCCGCCGGTTCTGAGCGTGCTCAGTGCATGAACATTAGCCGGTGCCGGCCAGTCCGGCTTGATGAACCCCGGAGAATGCGGCTCAACTGCCATGCTGTTGCACGTCCTTTTGCAGGGCTGCGAGTAACCGTAGCATGTCGTCGGGTAGCGGAGACTTCCACGAAAGCTGCTGACCACCAAGAGGGTGGACCAGGCTCAAGCGGAATGCATGCAAGGCCTGACGCCTGAATGTGCGCAACTGCTCAATGAGTTCATTGTCAGCTTGAGGCGGGATGCGCTGTCTTCCAGCGTACACCGGGTCACCAACGATCGGATGGCGAATGTGCTGCATATGAACGCGAATCTGGTGTGTTCTTCCAGATTCCAGCTTCAGTTGCACATGCGTGTGTTGGCGAAAGCGGGTGATTACACGGTAGTGTGTCGTTGCAGGCCTGCCATCATCACGTACACACATGCGTACGCGGTCACGCGAATGCCTGCCAACCGGTGCATCTATCGTACCTCCCGCGGTGATAACGCCCTGCACGATCGCCTGGTATTCCCGCTTCATGGTGCGTTGTTGCAGTTCCTCCACCAGGTGCTTGTGAGCCCTCAAATTACGTGCAACCACCATCAGGCCGGTGGTGTCCTTATCCAGTCTGTGTACGATACCCGCCCTGGGGACACGCGCCAGCTCGGCATCAAAATGCAACAAGGCGTTCACCAGGGTACCATCAGCATGTCCGGCGGCAGGATGGACAACGAGCCCTGCCGGTTTATTGAGCACAATAATATCTTCATCCTCAAACACGATATCCAGGGGAATATCCTGCGGCTGCAACTCATCAGAGTGGTTATCCAGCTGTATATTCAGTTCCAGCTTTTCATTGCCCGTCAGCTTTGTTCGAGGCTTGACCACCAGGCCATCGAGCAGCACATGGCCATCACGAATCCACTGCTGCAGGCGACTGCGCGAATAATCCGGAAACATGCTGGCCAGGGCGGCATCCAGCCGCTGACCTGCAAACTGCTCGGGAACATGCTTGATAACGTGATTTTCGACGACAGATTCAGACATTGAGTGAGAATATTTGAACTCGGGTATAATGCGCCATTCTAACGGAACACCGTTTCACCAACGAATCCTTTTTTTGTTAATGCGACATACTTTATCTACTTTGCTGCTGCTCGCTTCATTCCTGCTGTTGCAGGGCTGCAGCATGTTCAAAAGCGATCCCACCAAGGACTGGACCGCGAAAGAGTTTTATCAGGAAGCGAGCAATGCCCTGTATTCGGGTGAATTCGAATCCGCGATCAAGAACCTGGAGACCCTGGAAGCCCGCTTCCCTTTCGATCCGTATGCCAAGCAGGCACAGCTCGATATCGCTTATTCTTATTACAAATTTGATGAACCGGATGCTGCCATCAGTGCCGCTGACCGCTTCATGCGCCTGAATCCGCGTGATCCCAATATCGATTATGTTTATTACCTGAAAGGACTGGTTAATTTCAAGCGCGGCACCGGCATTCTTGATGGCTGGTTCCCGCGTGACCAGGCCGAACACGAAACTGAAACATTGCACAATTCATTCAACGACTTCGCCACCCTGGTGCGACGCTACCCTGATAGCAAGTACGCGGGCGATGCTTATCAGCGGATGATTTATCTTCGAAACGAACTCGCCCAGCATGAAATCAACGTAGCTGAATATTACCTGTCAAGAGAAGCATGGATGGGCGCCATCAATCGCGCAAAAATCGTGATTGAACGTTACGAGCAGTCCATATGGCGCAAACGCGCTCTGGAAATCATGATCATTGGCTACAATGAACTCGGTATGGCAGACCTGGCTGCCGACACTCAGCGCATACTGGATATCAACAAGGACTCAGCCAGTAACCTTACCGATTTTGACAGCGGACTGGAGAAACCGCCGGAATCAAGCTGGTATCAATTCTGGTAGCCTGCCTGCATTTCGCACTGAACGGTCATGGATTGCTCATTAATTAGTGTGATCTGTATTTGATCTCGCAAACAGTGTCAGATTTCCCCATGTCATATTTTCATCTGAATTGCTGTGTTAGGGCATTCGCGGACAAATCACATACTTAACAACAGCTTGTTGCCTAAAAGCCTGTTCCTTCATGCAATATGCGGGTTAGTTGCGTCGGTAGCCGGATGTAATGGGATAGCGCCGGTCTCGGCCGAAAGCACGTCTTGTGATGCGCACACCAGGAGCCGATTGCCTGCGTTTATATTCATTGCGTTGCACCAGGCCAAGCACATGATCAACCGTCTCCCGGTCGAAACCGGCCTTCACAACTTCATCTATCGGCATATCCTGTTCCACCGATAATTCCAGGATACGGTCGAGTACCTCGTAGGCAGGCAGCGAATCCTGGTCAAGCTGGTCTTCTCTCAGTTCTGCACTTGGCGCCCGGGTGAGCACGCGCTCGGGTATCACCTGCCCCAGCGAATTCCGGTAATGACACAGGCGATATACAAGGGTTTTGTACACATCCTTTATCGGCGCAAAACCACCGCACATATCACCGTATAAGGTAGCATATCCAACAGCCATCTCGCTTTTATTACCCGTCGTCAACAACATGCGGCCCGTTTTGTTTGATATCGCCATCAGAATCAGGCCGCGGCAGCGCGCCTGAATGTTTTCCTCTGTCGTATCCGGCTCGGTGCCCCTGAATACCGTGCTTAGAGAATCCAGGAAAGCTTCGAAAGCATGTTCTATTGAAATCACATCATAGTGAACACCCAGAGTACGCGCTTCGGCTTCTGCATCCTCACGACTCATACCTGCGGTATAGCGCGACGGCATCATCACCGCCTGTACATTATCCGCCCCGAGCGCATCGACTGCGAGCGCCAGCGTCAACGCCGAATCGACACCACCTGAGAGCCCGACAATGACGCCGCTGAAACCATTCTTGGTTACAAAATCCCTTACACCCAGCACCAGCGCATTGTAAATGGCCTCTTCCTGCTGCAAAGCCTGGGTGGCCCCCTTTGTTACTGCAACAGGCCCGTCATCCGTCAGATCAATGAGTTCGATCGCCGGTTCAAATGCAGCAGACCTGCGAATGACATGACCTGTAGCGTCAACAACCAGCGATTCACCATCAAATACCAGCTCGTCCTGGCCACCAACCATGTTGACATAGAACATCGGCAGTCCGTTTTCCCTGCAGCGTTGTTCCAGCATTTGAACCCTTTCTGCATATTTACCACCATGGAAAGGAGATGCATTGATTACGATGATGGCATCGGCAGCGGCGGCTTTTGCATCAGCCACGGGCCCCGGTTCCCACGCATCTTCACAAATCACAATGCCGAAGCGAAACCCGCCAAGGACAACAACCCGGGTTTCATGACCGTGAGAAAAATAACGTACTTCATCGAATACAGAATAATTTGGCAGGGTTTGCTTATGGTATTCAGCAACACATTGGCCGTCAGATAACCATACCGCCGTGTTATACAGCTTTCCCTGATGTGCTGCAGGAAGGCCAATTACGATATTGGTAGCTGATACCGCATGTTTTATACTCTCCAGGGCTTCTTCAACCTGGGCGATAAATCCCGGACGATAGAGTAAATCTTCAGGCGGATAGCCCGTCAGCGCCAGTTCCGGAAAAACCACCAGATCAGCCCCCTGCCCGGCAGCAGTTTGTGTCAGCTCGATGATCCTGCGTGCATTACCCCTGATGTCGCCGACAAGAAAATTATCCTGTACCATGGCGACTCTGACAGATTTACTCATTTATTCATCTCTTAAATAATTCCACATCACTGATATGTTTCGTACTTTAATAATTATTGCAGCACTACTGCTGGTGTATCTCATTATAAAGAATCAGCTCAACAGCAGCCGCCCAAAGCAGAAAAAAACCGGTTCGGCAACAACGGGCAATATGGTGAAATGCCTGCAGTGTGAGACCTACATCCCCGCAAAAGAAGCTATTATCTCAGGTACCGAATCATTTTGTTGCAAACAGCATCAACGGGACTGGGAAAAAAACCATAAAAACCGAGACTGATATAACGGCTTTGAAACCTGGCCAGCAAAATCTTAGCTGGCAATACCTGCGCCTGTTTAATTATTACAGAAGCGCGCTGGCGCTGTTTTTCCTGATATTGTATCTCAACGGCTGGACAGAGCAGTTCATCCGCCCTTCTGACTATGATCAGCAGTTGTTCCACTGGGCGTCGGTGGGATACGTCGCTGCCTGTTTCGCCTTCATGCTCAGCCTGCATCTGCATAAACCCGGGCTTGATACCCAGATCATAATCCAGATCTGTGTTGACATCGTAGTTATTATCGCCCTGATGCATGCAAGTGGCGGTGTGCGATCAGGCTTCGGCATGCTGCTGATTATCAATCTGTCGCTCTCCAGTATATTTTTAACACGCCGCTTCACATTATTCCTGGCAGCGACAACGACACTCGCGCTACTGGGCGAAAACATATACTCGCAGCTGGTATTGCCCGGGTATCGTGAAGCCTATGTGCAGACCGGAATTCTCGGAATCGTCATATTCACCTTTGCGTTTCTAACATCAATTATTGCCCAGCGCATGCGTGAGAGTGAACAACTGGCCTCTGAACGCAGCCGTGAACTTAAAAGCGTGATCCAGATGAACGAGCATATTATTCGCAATATGCGCACAGGTATTCTCGTTGTCAATCCAGATGGCGTTATCGAGATGGCCAATAATGCAGCTATCAACCTGCTTGGAAATACACAGATAGATATCAATACGAGCCTCAAGAAAATACTGCCCGAGCTGCATAATCGTTTTATTGACTGGCAAAACAGCATTGAATATATTCAGCACAAGCCTGTACAGCAGAGCCATGGCCTTCCCGACATTCAGCCCGGCTTCAGCCGCATAGAGCCTGATGGGGGCAACAACAGTTCAACACTGGTATTTCTTGAAGATGCCACTCAACTCAACCAGCGCTTCCAGCAGGTCAGGCTTGCGTCCCTGGGTCGCCTCACAGCCAGCATTGCGCATGAAATACGAAATCCACTGGCAGCAATTCACCATGCATCCCAGCTGCTGGATGAAGTCTTTGAAAGCGGGCCTGATAAAAAACTGACTGATATTATCAATACCCAGGTACAGAGGCTAAACGGCGTTGTAGAAAACGTTCTACAGCTTTCACGCCAGCAGCGTGGTACAACCGAACATATTGAACTGCTTCCCTGGCTACTCAAATTCAAACAGGAGTACATCGCTTCACAGGGTCTGGATAAACACCAGATTCAAATTTATGTCAAACCGGAAGATACAACCATACTGTTTGATTCAAGTCACCTACACCAGGTCATGTGGAACCTGTGTTGTAATGCTGTAAACCATTCCAGAATGCCTCTGGCTGATATCTCCATCAATTTTCAGGGCGGCATAGAAGTTGCATCCAGCCAGCCATACCTGGACGTTATCGATAACGGGCCTGGTATCGATCCGGAAACTGCAAAAGAAATTTTTGATCCATTTTTCACCACCAGCAATGAAGGTACCGGACTTGGTCTATATATCACCAAGGAAGTGACTGAAAGTAACCGTGCTAAAATCCGTCATATCGAATTACCTGCCGGCGGCACCTGTTTCAGAATCTATTTTCTGCAGGCCCCGGCGCTACAAATCAGTAAAGTTTCCAATATTTAATAATCCAATGTTCAATAACCACGTCTTCGGCCAAAAGGGCTTTTGATTAATGACTGCAAAACAAGTGCTAATCATTGATGATGAACCGGACATCTGTGAGCTCATTGAAATAACGCTGGCGCGCATGGGACTCAACTCACGTTCGGCGATGAATGTTGCGGACGCCTTGAAGCTGGTAGAAGCAGAACATTTTGATCTATGCCTCACCGATATGCGACTTCCCGACGGCGACGGCATTGAGATGGTCAAATATGTGCAGCGAAACCACCCCAACATTCCGGTTGCCGTGATAACCGCACATGGAAATATGGAACTCGCCGTTCAGGCACTGAAAGCGGGCGCATTTGATTTTGTATCCAAACCCGTCGATATCCAGATTCTGAGGAACCTGGTGTCATCAGCAACCACTGTGCCCGACGAAGATACCAACGGCCCGGAATCACCCAGAACAACCATAACCGGGCAGTCGCTGGTCGTTGGTGCGATGCTTAGTAAAATTGCAAAACTGGCGCGCAGCCAGGCGCCGGTGTTTATACACGGTGAGTCCGGCTCGGGGAAAGAGCGTGTTGCCAGAATGATTCACGAGCAGGGCTCGCGCTCCAGGGCACCATTCGTACCGGTTAACTGCGGCGCGATACCGGCAGACCTTATGGAAAGTGAGTTTTTCGGCCACATCAAGGGAAGCTTTACCGGTGCAAGCAACGATAAAGAAGGACTGTTCCAGGCAGCCAACGGCGGTACCCTGTTTCTTGATGAAGTTGCCGAACTGCCATTGAACATGCAGGTCAAGCTGTTGCGTGTAATTCAGGAGAAAGCGGTGCGTCCGGTTGGCGCCGAGCATGAAATACCGGTTGATGTGCGCATTTTAAGCGCCAGCCATAAAAACCTTGAACAGCTCGTAAGCGAAGGTCAGTTACGTCAGGACCTGTACTACCGCATCAATGTGATTGATCTCACAGTACCAAGCCTGCGCGACAGGCCTGAGGATATACCGATACTGACCCAGCAACTGCTCAGCACAATAGCTGAAAAGTCCAACCTCGAAAGAACTCCCGGAATCAGCAAAAGCGCTGTTGATGCACTGATGGATTACAGCTTCCCGGGCAATGTTCGCGAACTGGAAAACATTCTGGAACGCGCGCTTGCTCTGGCTGATAACAACATCATCGAAACAGAAGACCTTGCATTGAACAATCAGGCGCAGGCACAGGCACAACCACAAACGGCTGAAACAGCAACCCGTTCGTTCGATCTCGAAGGACAGGAAAAAAGCTCTATCATGCAGGCCCTGGAAAAAACCCGCTGGAACAAAACCGCTGCCGCCAAGCTGCTTGGACTGAGCCTGCGACAGCTGCGTTACCGCCTTGAAAAATTCGGCATCGATTAAATTCGATCACCTGTCGCCAGGTTTCAAACAATGTCCTACAAAATTGTCACATATTGACAATACTGTCACTTCAAACACGAATTACCGACACGGGAAACACTTTCCAGAAACAATATAACTTACTGTATTTATTAGTTATTTTAACGCTTCAATGACAGTTGGCATGGCTTCTGCTTGATGAATAACAGCTTTCAACAACAAAGCGTGAAAAACAGATAAAAAGTAGTTAACACATTTCTCAGGAGAGAATCATGAAAAAAACCCAAGGTTTTACCCTTATCGAACTGATGATCGTTGTGGCCATTATCGGTATTCTGGCTGCAGTAGCGATTCCTTCTTACAACAGCTACATCTCAACATCGAAGATGTCAAAAGTTACCGAGCATGCTGACGTAGCACGTCGTTTCGTCAAAGACGGTATGGCTAAAGACTCAAGCCGTCGCGCCATGGCCCTTGCTTTTGATGCAGCCAAGGACTTCCCACTTGGCCAGGCTGGACTGGTTGCCGCTCTTAACAGTGCAGGCGCGACCGCCCCTGAAAATGGCGTACCACCATATGCCGAAGGCGTTGGTGACCCCGCCACCGGTGTTGTTGGTATTACGTCTACACAGGCTGGTGCTCTCTGGGCCACAGGTGATACAGTGACGATTACTACACCTGCATACCTTGATCTGCCTGGTGGTAATGTCATACTGACCTATAACTAAGGCTCAGTTCCAAGTGAAAAAAGGCCTCCCATACCGGGGGGCTTTTTTTTGCTTACATAATGTGCGGAGCCTGGCCGATGAATGATCTGTACAACTCTTCATCGGCTTTTCAACACCGCTCGGAGCTATATTCGCTGTCATAAATTCCAATGCTATAAAACAATGCTACATTTCAGTTAACGAATGACCCATGTCCGAGGAATCAGCTATGCACAATTTCAAAGCAATCAAACCAGCATCCGGCTACACCCTGGTTGAATTGATGATTACCGCCGCCGTGATTGCGATGCTCGCAGCCATAGCCATACCTTCGTACAATGGATATATCGATACTTCCAAGCATGCAGCCGCGTTAAGCAATGCGGAGATTATGCAGCCTTTCGTTGATAATTACTATTATGAAAACGGAACCTACCTGGCAGGTACCTATAATCCGGGCGGTGATGTTACTACCCTGCCGAATGCTTACGGCTGGCGGCCTGATGGCGACAAGGACATGTACAGGTACGATGTGGCGGCCTGTGGCGGCGGCAGCATTAATGACTGCTATACCATTACCGTGACCTACCTGCCTGACCCGGCAATAACAGAAAGCGTTACCAAGCTGCCTGCGCCGTAGCTATAGCGGAATCCCTGTTACAATAAAAAACAGAACCCGGTGATGTATCACCGGGTTTTTTTGCGCCCGACTGATCACCAAACCAGCTGCTGCAAAGCAGCTGAATTACTGGTTTTAGGCGATATTCTTCCTATACTCCCTGTTATCTGAGCTAAAAATAATTCAAACAACAGGGTAGGTCCTGTTGATACAAGGGCTTAATAATCAAAGTACGGGGACTGCAATGAGTGCCGAACCAAAACTGAGCGGGCTTTCTCGCAAGCTTGTTAATGACGGCTTGCTGGATGAGGAAAAAGCGATTACCGCTTTGAAAACTGCTCATGCTGAAAAAATCAGCTTCACTCAGTATCTGGTCAATAATAACGTGCTTTCAGCAAACAAGATTGCCATGGAGGCTTCCAATGAATTCGGCCTTCCGGTTTTTGATCTTGATGTGCTCGACAGTGAGTCGGTTCCGCGAGAGATCGTCGATGACAAGCTGATTATCAAACACCATGCGGTTCCACTTTACAAACGAGGTAACAGGCTCTACGTAGGTATTTCGGATCCTACCAACCTCGCAGCCATCGATGATATCAAATTCCAGACCGGCACCAATACAGAAGCCGTACTTGTAGAAGAAAACAAGCTCACGCAGTTTATCGAGAAGCTGCTCGAGGAAGAAGATGCCCTCGACGAAGGCCTCGATGATGATCTCGAAGATGTAGAATTTGCCGACACCGATGAATCGCCAGCTGATTCTGCAGATGCGGCCAGCGCAGCTGACGACACGCCCGTTGTCAAATTCGTCAACAAAGTGCTGCTCGATGCCATCAAGAAAGGTGCTTCCGATATTCACTTTGAACCCTATGAGAAAAAGTACCGTGTACGCCTGCGCATCGACGGCGTTTTACGTGAAGTATCCAAGCCGCCTATTGCAATGGGCCTGAAACTGGCTGCTCGTCTGAAGGTCATGTCAAAAATGGATACGGCGGAAAGGCGTGTTCCACAGGACGGCCGTATTAAACTCAAAATCTCTAAAACCAAGGCCATCGATTTTCGTGTTAACACCCTGCCGACGCTGTTTGGTGAGAAAGTTGTATTGCGTATCCTGGATCCTTCCAGTGCGCAGCTGGGTATTGACGCTCTCGGTTACGAGCCCGAGCAGAAACAGGCCTATCTGGATGTACTTTCCAACCCGTATGGCATGATCCTGGTAACCGGTCCTACCGGTAGTGGTAAAACCGTATCCCTGTACACGGGCCTGAATATCCTCAATACCGAAGACAGAAATATATCGACAGCAGAGGATCCGGCGGAAATCAACCTCGAGGGCATCAACCAGGTCAACGTCAACAACAAGGTCGGGCTGGACTTTGCATCAGCCCTGAGATCCTTCCTGCGCCAGGACCCGGACATCATCATGGTGGGTGAGATCCGTGACCTGGAAACGGCTGAGATTGCAATCAAGGCAGCACAGACCGGCCACATGGTGCTGTCCACACTGCATACCAATGACGCCCCGCAAACGCTGGCGCGTCTGGTTAATATGGGCGTACCACCGTTTAACATCGCATCAGCCGTATCACTGATCATTGCCCAGCGCCTGGCCCGCCGCCTTTGCGAGAGCTGCAAAATACCCGAAGAAGTACCTCGAGCAGCACTGGTTGAAGAAGGCTTTACGGATGAGCAGATCAAGGAAGGCTTCACACTGTACAAAGCCGTCGGTTGCGACCAGTGTTCAGAAGGCTATAAAGGCCGTGTCGGTATATATCAGGTCATGAAACTCTCCGAAGAGATGGGCCAGATCATCATGAACAATGGCAATGCGCTTGATCTGGCAGAACAGGCGCAAAAAGAAGGCGTGAAAGACCTGCGTCAATCAGGCCTTATTAAAGTAATTCAAGGCATCACCAGCCTGGAAGAAGTTAACCGTGTAACCAAAGACTGATTAGGACTGAATAATGGCACAAGCACAAGCAGCGACCTTTACCTGGGAAGGCACGAACAAACAGGGGAAACTCGTCAGAGGGGAAACCACAGCAGTGAGCATTGATGCTGTTAAGGCAGAGCTGCGCAAACAGGGTGTTACCCCTAAAGCAGGCAAGGTCAAGAGAAAAGGCAAATCACTTCTCGGCGGCCGCAAGGGGAAAAGGATTGTACCCGGCGATATCGCCGTATTCAGCCGGCAGATGGCCACGATGCTCAAAGCCGGCGTTCCACTTGTACAGGCATTCGACATCGTCGGCCAGGGTCATAGCAACAAAAATATGACAACCCTGATCATGGCGGTCAAGGCTGACGTGGAAGCCGGTGGCACATTCGCCAGCGCGCTGGCTAAACACCCGTTGTATTTTGACGATCTGTTTGTCAGCCTGGTTGATGCTGGCGAGGCATCAGGTGCACTCGAAGATCTGCTGGATAAAGTTGCGACCTACAAGGAAAAAACAGAAGCGCTGAAATCCAAAATCAAGAAAGCCCTGACCTACCCGATTGCCGTACTCGTAGTCGCCATAGTCGTAACGGCAATTCTGCTGATATTCGTTGTACCGACTTTCGCCGGTATGTTTGCAGGATTCGGCGCAGATTTGCCTGCGTTTACCATGATGGTCGTAAACCTGTCCGACTTTGTCATTGAATGGGGCTGGCTGATTCTGATCGGTATTATTGGCGCCATCGCAGGCTTCGTTCAAACCAAAAAACGCTCGCGTAAATTCCGTGAAAAGCTTGATGTTATCTCGTTGAAGATACCCGCATTTGGCGCATTGTTGTATAACTCGGCCATTGCACGCTTTTCAAGAACGCTGGCAACCATGTTTGCCGCCGGTGTGCCACTGGTTGAAGCCATGGTCTCGGTGGCAAGCGCGGCAGGTAACAGCGTCTATACCAAGGAGATCATGCGCGTACGCGATGATATTGCCTCGGGTACTACATTACAGTCGAGCCTGTCTCAGAATAAGGCACTTTTCCCCAACATGTTGATACAGATGGTTGGCATTGGTGAGGAGTCCGGTGCTCTCGACGAGATGCTTGCCAAGGTAGCCGATTATTACGAAGCGGAAGTCGATGATGCCGTCGATAACCTGACTGCGCTGATGGAACCACTGATCATGTCGTTCCTCGCTGTTGTAATTGGCGGCCTGGTGATCGCAATGTATCTACCTGTCTTCAAGATGGGTGAAGTTGTTTCACAGCATTAGAAACGCTTGGAAATCCTCACTGTATTTGAGACAGAGCAATGGCTGTTTTATACAGCCGTTGTTCTATTCAGCCTTTGTGTAGGCAGCTTTTTAAATGTCGTCATCTATCGACTGCCGCTGATGCTGGAACGTGAATGGCGACAGCAATGCCATGATTTCCTGGAGATTGAAACTCCACGCGGGGATGAACAACCACACATAGGCCTTGCAACACCCGCATCCAGTTGCCCCCATTGCGGCCACTCTATTCGTGCATGGGAAAACATTCCGCTCATCAGTTATCTCATACTTGGCGGCAAGTGCTCTTCATGCAAGGCGCATATATCAATGCAGTATCCCGCCATTGAAGCCGTCACTGCAACACTGTCTGTTATCGTTGCATGGCAATTTGGTGTTAGCGTCCAGACTGCCGGCGGCTTGCTGTTTACATGGATATTGATCTCCCTGACAATGATCGATGTACATAAGCAATTGCTGCCTGACAATATTACCCTGCCATTATTATGGCTGGGTTTGATCTTCGCCCTGTTTGACACCTATACGTCACTGCAAGCCAGCGTGATTGGTGCAATAGCCGGGTACCTTTCGCTGTGGACAGTGTTCCAGACATTCAAGCTTGTTACTGGCAAAGAAGGCATGGGCTTCGGTGACTTCAAGTTGCTCGCAGCTATGGGCGCATGGATGGGCTGGACCATGCTGCCGCAAATCATTCTGGTCTCATCAGTCATAGGCGCCATCGCCGGCTCGATAATGCTGGTTACGGGTAAAACCCGCACACAACAACCCATACCCTTTGGTCCTTATCTCGCAGTTGCAGGCTGGATAGCACTGCTCTGGGGCAATGACATCAATCAGGCCTATCTGGTCAGCTTGCAATAATGCTGACAATTGGCCTTACAGGAGGCATAGGTAGCGGAAAATCCGAAGTTGCCGGAATGTTTAACCAGCTCGGCGTCCCGGTTATTGACGCTGATGTCATTGCACATCAACTCGTTGAACCAGGCACAGAAGCTCTGTCTCAAATTACCGCCGCATTTGGTGAAACTATATTAACGTCGGCAGGCACACTGGACAGAGCCAGACTCGCAGAAATCGTATTTAACAAGCCTGATATGAAACAGCAGCTTGAAACCATCATTCACCCGCGAGTACGTGAGCAAATTAAAGCTTACAAAGATGCACATATAAATGAACCTTATATCATTGTTGTAATCCCACTGTTACTGGAATCAGGGCAACGAGACCTTGTCGACAGGGTATTAGTTGTGAATGCTGCGGAAGCTGTACGAATCCAGCGTGTGCTGGCAAGAGATGGTCGCCGTGAAGAGCAAATCCGTTCAATCATGCGGAACCAGGCGGATGATGCACAGCGACGCGCTGCTGCAGATGACAGCATTGACAACAGCGGTTCGCTTGACGACCTGATGATATCCGTACGCAAACTTCATCAACAATATATATCGCTCGCAGCCTAGTACAGCTTTATGTAATACCTGATTTATGTAAAAATCATAATAATAATTAAACGAGCCAGCCGTGACCGATTACCTCACATACGAACAACCGCTGAATGAACGCATACGTACGTTCCTCAGGCTCGAAAAACTGTTCAATCAGTTTACTTTTCATGTCAAGCACGGGTCTGCGTGGGACAACCCCATCGCAATTGATGCAATTACGGACATCCTGTCATTTACCACGCGAAGTGATATCAAACTTGAAGTACTCAAGGAACTTGAGCGCCAGCATTCACGCCTGGAAAGGCTTACCAAGCGTCCACAAATTGACCAGGGGCAATTGACATCATTACTGGATAAACAGACTACCCTGATCAGCAGATTGCAATCGAACACAGGACAGTTGGGCCAGGAGACCCAAAGCTCGGAATTGTTGAATGCTGTGCGGCAGAAAAGCTCGGTTCCGGGTCCGATCTGTGATTTTGACCTGCCCGCTTTCCACTACTGGCTGACACGCCCGGAAAGCACACGACGCGAACAACTGCAGCAATGGTTTTCACCCTTCCAGGTGCTTGAAGAAGCCATCACCATGATTATGGAAGTATTAAGGAATTCTACCGATGAAACCGAGGAAACCGCAGTTAAGGGATTTTTCCAGAAAGTAATTGACACCAACCAGGCTGTCCAGTTGTTACATATATCGATACCGGCCACACGTAGCTGCTATCCTGAAATAAGCGCAGGCAAACACAGATTCTCGGTACGATTCATGATTAACCCCAATCCGTATACCCGGCCGGAACAATTCACCGAAGATGTAGACTTCAGGCTTAAAATCTGCTCGGTTTAACTCACTTCCATACTGGTCCAGACTAGATCAGACAGCAGCATCTGATTTTTACTCACCGGGATAATCCTGAATGGACATTAAGAAAGTCCACAGATGAAAACAGGGGTTTTTATCAGCCGCGAAAAACGCAAACAGCGCGAACAGGACAAAAACATAACACAGGGTCTAGGCCTTATTTTTGCGTCCTTTGCGTTTTTTGCGGCTGAATAAATTGTTTAACATCTGTGTTTATCTGCGTTCATCTGTGGATAATTACTTTTTATGAATATCCACATCCACCTTTGCCAAATTTACAGGCCAGTTCCAGAAAGCACTTATCGCGGCTATACCCTGCCCACCTGAATTCCATGCCTGCTCAATATCTACTTCCGTCACTCCACCGAGTGCATAGACCGGTATATTGATATCATCGACCAGCTGCCTGAATGAGTCCCATCCCAGGGGCTGCGCATCAGGATGGCTGCGCGTTTTCTGCACGGGTGAGAGTACGGCGAAATCAACACCAATCGACTGTGCGTGCTCCAGCTCCTGCCAGCCATGGCAGGAAGCAGATACGATATCACCGGCAGGTCTGCGTTCAGCCTGCAGTAATCGCTGACTGTTGAGGTGAATTCCGTTACTCGTTAATGTTTCAAGTTGATCCGGCACATTTAACTGCAGCTTAACCGAGTTCAGCATACACAGGCGTGTACACAGCTCTATAATTTCGAGTGCATATGACTGAGCGTTGGCCTGTAACCAATCGTGCGTCAGGCGTAATTGAACGAGCTCAATACCATCGCGCAATGCAGCCGACAGCCTTTGTTCAAAATCAGCCACACTGGTGAATTTCCCGGTAATCAGGTAACGGTCTGGCAACAACAATGCGTTGATAATCGGCAGGTCTGCCGGAGGAAACACAGCCGGGTCGAGGCTGTTAACCGCACGCCACTCTATGCATTGGCCTTCGACACCAGCAGGGCTGCCCGAATAAGCATCTACTTTCCATACATCGAGCAATACAGATTTTTCCGCATAATGATGCCTGGTCCTGATCAGCGGCCGGGAGGATAGCGGAACGATACCAAGCTCTTCCTTCAGCTCCCGGTACAGTCCGTCGGCAACTGATTCGCCCGGCTCCAGCTTGCCACCCGGGAATTCCCAGTAACCACCCAGGTGAGTACCCTGCTTTCGTTGACTGACAAGAACTTCACCCTTGTTGTTTACTACAGCTGCAACCGCAACATGAATGAATGACTTATTCACCGAAACGCTTCTTCTCAGCTGCGATACTCGGCGTTTATTTTTACATAATCGTATGACAGGTCTGTTGTCCACACCGTTGCCTGTGCATTGCCGCGGTTGAGCACTACACCAATGCTGATCTCATCCTGGCTCATCACAGCCTGGCCCATGGCCTCTTCATAAGCCGGGTCGCGCCCGCCCTTGCTGACAATACAGACATCACCCAGATAGATACCGACATTGTTAATATCGAGATTATCAAGCCCTGCACGTCCTACGGCAGCCAGTATCCTGCCCCAGTTGGGATCACTGGCATAGAGCGCAGTTTTTACCAGCGGTGAATGTGCAATGGTATATGCAACCTGTTTTGCCTCAGCAACATTCACAGCAGACTCGACATGAACTGTTACAAATTTTGTTGCACCTTCGCCATCGCGAACGATCGCCTGGGCAAGCTGGATCAGGACTTCGTTTACAGCCTTTTGAAATTCAACACTGCTATCACAGCTACCATCGAGCATATGACTGCCTGATGCGCCCGTTGCTGCAAGTATGCAGGCATCATTGGTCGAAGTGTCACCATCGACTGTTATGTTGTTAAACGAGATATTAACGGCGGACTCAAGACATTGCTGCAGCCACTCGCGATTGACAGCGGCATCAGTCGCGATAAAGGCAAGCATGGTTGCCATATCCGGGCGGATCATGCCGGAACCTTTTGCAATACCGGTTATGGTAACTTCAGTATTATCGATCCGTAAGCTGCGCGAACACGCCTTGGCGACAGTATCGGTCGTCATGATGGCTGCAGCAGCCTGCGCCCACGCATCTTCCTCAAGCCCTGCAGCTAACCGTTTGATGCCGGACTCGATTTTGTCCATAGGCAGATCTTCGCCTATGACACCGGTTGAAAATGGCAGCACCTCATTATCAGCGCAACTGATTGCACTGGCTACCAGTACGCAGCTTTGTTCCGCATCGCGCAGGCCCTGGGCTCCAGTACCCGCATTAGCATTACCTGAATTAATCAGCAGAGCTCTTGGACTGGTTTGTGACAGGTGATTTTTTGCAACCGTTACCGGTGCGGCACAAAACGCATTACGGGTGAAAACACCTGCACAGACTGTATCGGGTTCAAATGTAATGAGTACTAGATCGGGCTTCTGCCCGTTCTTTTTAATTCCTGCGGTAACCGTTGCCAGCCGAGCACCTTTAACTGAAAGTATATTTTCAGGTTGCGATAGTCCTACTGGCATTAATCGAGCTTGCCGTGGCAGTGTTTGAATTTTTTGCCGGAACCACACCAGCAGGGTTCGTTTCTTCCGAGCTTGCGCTCAGCGCGCACATAGGGTTGATGCGACTCGCCGGCACCCGCTTCGCCGCCTTCCGCCTGTGCGGGTTCATGCATGCCTTCAGCCTGTTGATGCTGGTAGCTGACATTCTCCGGCTGATGATGGCCCTGCTGTTCCAGCTCATCCACTTCCTCGCGTGCACGTATCTGCACCTTGGACAATAGTGTGATGGCTTCGTGTTTGATGCGGTCCAGCAGTTCGGTGAACATATTGAATGACTCACGCTTGTACTCCTGCTTCGGATTCTTTTGCGCATAGCCGCGTAAACCAATACTCTGCCGCAGGTAGTCCATGGCCGCAAGATGTTCTTTCCACAACCTGTCCAGCACCTGTAACAGAACATATTTCTCATACTGGCGCATGCCTTCAGAACCGACCATCTGCTCTTTAGCATCATAGTCCGCAATAAGCGTTTGCAGTATTTTGTCCCGCAAGCCATCTTCATTCAGCTCAGCGTCTTCATCCATCCATTGTGCGACCGGCATGTCCTGGCCAAATTCATGATTAATCGCTTCCTGCAGGCCTTCCAGGTCCCACTGCTCATCGAGGCTGCCATGGGGAATGTATTCCGATACGATGTCATTAACGACATCTTCACGAACATTTTTAACGACTTCGGATAAATCATCAGCGGCCATCATTTCATTGCGCTGCGTGTAAATCACTTTACGCTGATCATTCGCCACATCATCGTATTCAAGCAACTGCTTGCGAATATCGAAGTTGTGACCTTCCACCTTTCTCTGAGCGTTTTCAATCGCTCGTGTCACCCAGGGGTGCTCGATGGCTTCACCATGCTGCATACCGAGCTTCTTCATCAGGCCACCGACCTTGTCAGAGGCAAAGATACGCATCAGGTCGTCCTGCAAAGAGAGATAAAAACGGCTTGAACCCGGATCGCCCTGCCGGCCAGAGCGCCCACGCAACTGGTTATCTACGCGGCGTGACTCATGACGTTCGCTGCCGATAACATGCAGGCCGCCCGCATCGATGACCGTCTGATGGCGCTGGTGCCAGTCCTGGTTGATTTTGTGTTTTTCATCGTCGCTGACATCCGGCTTGCCATTAAGCTCGGCTTCAAGATTTCCGCCAAGCACGATGTCGGTACCACGACCAGCCATATTGGTCGCAATGGTCACATTACCCGGACGTCCAGCCTGGGCAATAATATTCGCCTCATTTTCGTGCTGTTTTGCATTCAGGGTATTGTGCTGAATGCCTTCTTTATCGAGCAATGCAGATATTTTCTCGGACACATCGATAGATGCCGTACCAACAAGCACCGGCTGCTTACGCGCAACACAGTCCTTGACGTCATTCATGATTGCTTCGTACTTCTCTTCTTTAGTCAGGAACACCTGGTCAGTCATGTCATCACGAATCATGTCCTTGTTGGTTGGAACAATGATGACTTCCAGGTTGTATATCTGCATCAGCTCGGCAGCTTCGGTATCCGCAGTACCTGTCATACCGGAGAGCTTGTTGTACAGCCTGAAATAATTCTGGAAAGTGATAGACGCCAGCGTCTGGTTTTCATTCTGTATCGGTACACCTTCCTTGGCTTCTACAGCCTGGTGCAGACCTTCCGACCAGCGCCTGCCGGGCATGGTGCGGCCGGTGAATTCATCGACAATAACGACCTGATTGTCCTGCACAATATACTGGACATCACGCTCGTACAGGGCATCGGCGCGCAAAGCAGCATTCAGGTAATGCAACAGGCTTATGTTTTTGGCGCTGTACAGGCTTTCATTCGCAGGCAGGATGTTTTCATCAGTCAGGATCTGCTCTACACGCTGGTGGCCCTGCTCTGTTATATGGACAGAACGGTGCTTCTCATCGACCGAAAAATCACCCTCTTCAGGCTCATCCTTTGCCGTCATCCTGCCACGTTCCAGCTTCTTGACGATATCCTTGAAGCGCAGGTGGAGTTCGGAGCTGTCGTCTACAGCGCCTGAGATAATTAAAGGCGTGCGCGCTTCATCGATAAGAATGGAGTCAACTTCATCCACAATGGCGAAATTGAGTTCACGCTGCACTTTGTCATTTGCAGTGAACGCCATGTTATCGCGCAGATAATCGAAGCCGAACTCGTTATTGGTTCCATAGGTAATATCAGCAGCATAAGCCTGCTTCTTGCTCGCATGATCCATGCCGTTCAGGCTGACACCCGTGGTCATACCGAGGAAGTTATACAGACGCCCCATCCACTCGGCATCACGGCTCGCCAGGTAGTCATTGACGGTAATCACGTGTACGCCCTTACCCGGGATCGCATTCAAATAAGCCGCCAGTGTCGCCACCAGGGTCTTGCCTTCACCGGTACGCATTTCAGCAATCTTGCCGCTGTGCAGCACCATGCCGCCAATCAACTGCACATCAAAATGCCGCATGTTCAACACACGCTTGCCGGCCTCACGAACAGCAGCAAAAGCCTCAGGTATTAACTGATCGAGCGTTTCGCCATCTGCGTGCCGCTGACGGAACTCCAGCGTCTTTGCTGCCAGCTGTTCATCACTCAATGCCTCGAACTCGGGTTCCAGCTGATTGACAGCTGCAACGACCTTACGATGCCGTTTAATGATTCTTTCATTACGGCTGCCAAATATCTTGCTTGCGAGATTCGAAATCATGGTTCTACTTGGAAATTTTGACGTTTGGTGTCTGCTTATAGCGATTGTACAAAAGCGTGTATTATGCCCGAGATTGCGCTCCCGGTCACAATGGATTCATAAATTGGAGGGGTTTATCAGGCCTTGGACTGAACGAACTTGATGGGATCGATCTGGCGATCATTCAACAGTACTTCAAAATGCACATGCGGCCCCGTTGATCTGCCGGTAGATCCCATTTTTGAGATCGTCTGGCCTCTTTCGACGCTGTCACCGGTGTTTACGACAATATCATCGTTGTGCCCGTAGCGGGTTACGTAGCCGTTGCCGTGATTGATTTCGACCAGGTTTCCATAGCCATAACGCTCGCCTGACCAGGTTACGACACCGCTGGCGACCGCTTTTACGTCACTGCCCTTCTTGCCCGCAAAATCCATGCCCTTGTGCATTTCAATTTTTCCTGTAAACGGGTCAGTGCGCTTGCCGAAGTAAGAGGATATCCAGCCTTTACCGATCGGGCGGCCTGCGGGCCGTGCTTCTTTCTTCAGTTCACTGCGCATGATGACATCTTCGAGCAGCGACAGCTGCTGTTCACGGCTCTGCAGCTGCTCATTCAGGTCGGATAGCACCGTATTCAGATCGATGCTGGTTTCCGCATCAGGCTCATGAGGGCCGCCATAGGCCGGCTTGTGTTCAAAGTCGAATTCGTCTGAATCGAGCTTGGCGACGGCAACGAGGCGCTGGCCCAGGGCGTTGAGGCGGGTTACATTGGCCTGAAGCTGACCAATATGGGCTGCCAGCGCATCGAGGTCAGACCGTGCATTCATCCTGGTTTGTTCGATCAGAACTTTCTCGGCGTCTATTTTTTCTTCTAATTCAGTAAGTTGCATAATTTCCTTGGATGTAAACCCCCACCAGAAACCGGTGCCGGCGACCGTTCCAAAAGCTGTTAATATAAAGCCCAGGAAAGCCAGTTTTTGCCAGCCATGACCGATTTGACAGCGTACCGGCTTACCTCTGAATTTGCCAAGAAATATAATATTCATTGTTGTTTCTGTTTAGAGTTCATCACTAATAATAATAGACTATTCGGGGGATTTATTCGCATTTGGACTCATTTAACTCCAGACTCGATGACTCGCTTAGAAAGCGTGCGCAGGAGCTGAGGCGCCTGACATCCATGTTGCGTGGTGAGCTGCCGCCGGAAAGTGACGGTCATTACCATGTCGCCAACATCCATGACAGGACGGTGGTAATCATGACTGATTCGCCTGTATGGACCACGAGACTAAGACAACTGGGGCCAAGAATCCTGACTATACTGCAAAACAGCGGCAGAAAAAACCTTCTGCATATTCGAGTTTTCAGCAGACCCGCACAGTCGCCTGTCGCCAGACCACCTGAATCAGTAAAGACAAAACCCAGACATATCAGTCCTCAATCAAGCCGGCTGTTAAACCAGGCGGCTTCAGCGATTGGAGATGAAGGACTGCGAGATGCCCTGTTGAAGCTTGCCAGGCATGCGTCCGACAGACACAAGCCGGAAAACCAGGGAAACTCTGATTAATTCAGAGTTTCCGCAACACATGGATGTGCTGCCATGGTCAGTGGCTGATATGCCAGTGAAAATGAAGGACAGGATAAAACCGCACTAATCCTGTTCGTGTTCTGATGTCCTGGATGAATTATTCAGAACTTCCCCGGATATTAATCAGCTTGCCTGTAATGGCTGCGTATATGATATGGGTGAGGCTGCTTCTTCGCCCTCGAAAGTCACCTCTTCCCAGGCAGACTTGTCTGCACACAACGCTTTGAGCAACTTGTTATTCAATGCATGCCCTGAACGGTAACCGGAAAATGCGCCTATGGAACTATGACCCAGAAGATAAAGATCACCTATCGCATCCAGGATCTTGTGCTTCACAAATTCATCATCATAACGCAGGCCATCTTCGTTGAGCACCCGGTACTCATCGACAACAACTGCATTATCAATGCTGCCGCCCAGGGCAAGATTTTGAGAACGCAGTTGTTCAATATCGCTCATAAAACCAAAGGTTCTCGCACGACTGACTTCTTTCACAAACGAGGTGGTTGAGAAATCGATTTCCGCTTTTCGCGGCCGGCCTTTGAACACAGGATGATTGAAGTCAATAGTGAAGCTGACCTTGAAACCGTCAAACGGGTCAAACCGCGCCCACTTGTCCTTCTCCTCGACCATTATTGATTTCTTGATACGCACGAAGCGTTTGGGCGCATCCTGCTCCGCAATACCCGCTGACTGTATCAGGAATACAAATGGGCCGGAGCTGCCATCCATGATAGGCACTTCAGCAGCACTGAGGTCGACATAGGCATTATCTATACCCAGACCCGCCATCGCAGAGAGCAGGTGTTCTACGGTTGACACCTGAACGCCCTCGCTTTCAAGCGTGGTTGACAGGGTCGTTGGCCCGACATTCTCGGCTGTCGCCTTGATTTCAACGGGCTCGCTCAAATCAACCCGGCGGAAAATCACACCCGTATCCGGCGGCGCCGGTCGTAATGTCATGTACACTTTTTCGCCTGAATGCAGGCCTACCCCGGTAGCCCGAATTACATTCTTCAGCGTTCTTTGTTTGATCAAAGCCCTTTTTTCCTATGTTTATTAGGTGCGTAAAACCGGCACACCGTGGAAAATCTGTACATTCTCACACAATTTGCGCTCAGATTAAAAGAATATTTATACTTTTTAGATTTACTTATAACACCTTACGACCCGTTTTTTCACAAATTCCCCAGGTAATTGTTACCCCGATAGCGCGGCCTTGCAGCCTCAATCCGCCTGTCTGCGCAGAAAAGCCGGGATATCAAGCAGTTCTTCGTCGTACTGATCGGGCACTGGTGTGCTGCGGCGTATAACTGTCGGCTTGTCGAGCTGTTCGTAATCCGGCTCACCATCAGATTTGACCAGCTTGGGTTTCGATGGTGCGACTTGCTGTATATGCGGATGCCCCAGTCCGGTTGCAACAACCGTCACCCTGATTTGATCTTCAAGCATTTCGTCGATTGCCGTACCCATGACCACGGTAGCATCATCGGATGCAAATGAGCTGATCACATCACCGATATCCTGGAACTCGCCCAGTGTCATGTTTGCACCGGTAACATTGACCAGAATACCCTTGGCGCCGGAGAGGTTGACATCTTCCAGCAGCGGACTGGCAACTGCAGCCTGAGCGGCTTCTGAAGCACGGTTCGTTCCTGATGATCTGCCTGAACCCATCATGCCCATACCCATCTGTGACATCACAGTACGCACATCGGCAAAGTCAACGTTGATCACACCAGGGTTGGTGATCAATTCAGTGATGCCCTGCACTGCTCCATAAAGCACATCGTTTGCGCCTTTGAATGCATTCATTAAATCAAAATCACGACCGTATACATCAAGCAGCTTGTCGTTAGGAATGGTGATCAGTGAATCAACATGCTGTGTCAATTCCTTTATACCCTGCATCGCAATTTTCATTCGTGTACTGCCTTCGAATGCAAACGGCTTGGTTACTACACCAACCACAAGGATGCCCATATCACGTGCAAGCTGGGCAACAACAGGAGCCGCACCCGTGCCGGTACCACCACCCATACCAGCCGTGATGAACAACATATCACTATGTTCAATTGCTTCCTGGATAAGTTCCCGATCTTCGAGCGCTGCCTGCTGCCCTGTCTCGGGAGTTGCGCCCGCGCCCAGGCCCTTGGTGATATTGCAGCCAATCTGTAATGACTTTGCATCTGTCATTTTACTTAATGCCTGTGCATCGGTATTCGCGCAGATGAAATCGACGCCACTGATTCCACTGGTTACCATGTGCTGTACGGCATTACCACCGCCGCCACCGACACCGATTACTTTTATGACAGCTTCTTGTGCTACTGAATCCATTAATTCAAACATGATAATTCTCCTCTGCATGTTTTTTTGTTGTTGTGTACATGTGTTTTAATCCCGCATTGTGTTTGTTAAAAATTCCCCTGAAACCAACTCTTCATCCTGTCAAACAATCCCTTGATGCCACCTTCCATCATCAGATGACTCGTTCCTGAGTCCCGATGCTGATAACCAAACAACAGGAGCCCAACCCCGGTTGCATGTATTGGATTGCTGACCACGTCAGACAAGCCGAAAACATACTGTGGCAGTCCCAGCCGAACCGGGACATGAAAAATCTCTTCCGCCAGATCAACGACGCCTTCCATTTTTGAACTGCCGCCGGTCAATACCACACCTGCAGCAATCATCTCTTCAAAACCGCTCTTGCGCAGCTCCGCCTGCACCAGTGACAACAGTTCTTCATAACGCGGTTCCACCACTTCAGCCAGTGTTTGCCGTGACAGTTTCCGGGGCGGACGGTCGCCGACACTCGGAACCTCGATGGTCTCATCGGGGTTGGCCAACTGGCGCAGTGCACAGGCATACTTGATCTTGATCTCGTTGGCATACTGGGTAGGTGTACGCAGCGCCACGGCAATGTCATTGGTAACCTGGTCTCCGGCAATCGGGATCACCGCAGTGTGACGGATTGCACCATCGGTAAATACCGCGATATCTGTAGTGCCACCGCCAATGTCGACCAGGCAAACACCCAGTTCCTTTTCATCATCAGTCAGCACTGAATAGCTGGATGCAAGTTGTTCCAGAATAATATCGTCAACTTCCAGGCCACAGCGCCTGACACATTTGATAATGTTCTGTGCAGCACCGACCGCGCCGGTTACAAGATGAACTTTTGCCTCAAGGCGTACACCGGACATACCTATGGGCTCGCGTATACCTTCCTGATCATCAATAATAAATTCCTGCGGAAGAATATGCAGAATACGCTGGTCTGCCGGTATTGCCACTGCTCGTGCAGCATCTATTACCCTGTCAAGATCGCCACTTGAAACTTCACGTTCACGAATAGCAACGATGCCATGCGAGTTGAGGCTGCGAATATGACTGCCTGCAATACCGGCGTAAACAGACTGAATCTGACATCCCGCCATAAGCTCGGCTTCTTCAATAGCACGCTGTATCGACTGCACGGTTGACTCGATGTTAACCACCACACCTTTTTTGAGCCCGCGTGACGGGTGTGAGCCCAGCCCAACGATTTCAATCTCACCTTCCGGGTTAACCTCACCAACAATAGCCACGACTTTGGATGTACCGATATCCAGGCCAATGATCATGTTCTTATCTGACTTTTTAGTCATTATTTATGCGCCCCTTTCACGCGTATACGCATCACTGATCTTTTGCCTTGATAGCGAATTAATCGTGGACTGTGCACTGCGCCACAACACCTTGAATATGTAAAAATACTCCTGCCAAACTGATGAATTATGCATGTCTTATCCACCCCGAGATGTTATTCAGATCTGCACCGCTTTCCTTTTCCTGCGATGTTTTATTTTTCATTGCAAATCCGTTCGGATAGCGCAGATCGATATATTTAATGTCATCAAGTTTTGGTGCATTTTGCATAGAGAAAACCTTAACGAATCTCT
>Ga0209536_100001921_pt1 | contig 33954 bp, 16 predicted proteins | sample DeeMarSeWOR28_12_FD_187461 | JGI IMG/M metagenome (GOLD analysis project Ga0209536, IMG submission 187461) | Marine sediment microbial communities from White Oak River estuary, North Carolina - WOR-2-8_12 (SPAdes) (version 2) | ecosystem: Environmental > Aquatic > Marine > Intertidal zone >...
CCCACCAGGACTTGAACCTGGATCTCTCACATTCGTAGTGTGAGGCTCTCGCCATTGAGCTATAGGCGTGTTGGTTGACGTGGTCAGAATCGAACTGACGACATTCTGCTTGTAAGACAGATGCTCTGCCATTGAGCTACACGCCACTAGCAATTGGTGGAAGGCGGAGGGCACGATCCCCAAACGATGTTTCACGTTCCACTGGTTTTCAAGACCAGGCCAACGCCCAGCGCGTCAGGTCACCTTCCGTACCTGTTTCACATAAGTCCGCAATACCGAACCGTTTTGTGATCCAGATGTGTGTTGCGATTTCTTTGCAGAAGATTGACGACGTACCTGCACCAATGCAGCGAGTTGTCGTGTTGTCAGTTTCATGGCATCACCCTCCTCTTTATTTGGTACGCCCGGAAGGATTCAAACCTTCGGCCTCTTGGTTCGAAGCCAAGCGCTCTATTCACTGAGCTACGGACGTATTGATGTAAAATTTGGTAGCGTGCGAGGGATTCGAACCCTCAACGGCCGGGGTCTAAGCCCGGAGTGTCTGCCAATTGCACCAGCACGCTATTATTTGGGGCGACCGACGAGACTCGAACTCGTATCTTCTCGGTTCACAGCCGAGGGCTTTCACCGTTAAGCTAAGGCCGCCATTGTTCTAGCGAATTACAAATTTGGAGCGGGTAACGAGATTCGAACTCGTGGCCTCAACCATGGCATAGTTGCGCTCTACCCATTGAGCTATACCCGCAATCATTTGGTCTGGGCGACAGGATTTGAACCTGTGACCTCTCGGTTCCAAGCCGAGGACTCTGCGCAGACTGAGCTACACCCAGAGAGAACACCAACACAGTCGGTTGGCGGTGCTTCTGTTAATCCGTCACAGTCGCACTCCCACTCCTTTTACGGCGGTGGTTGACCGGCGACAGGGAGTGCCGCGCTTAATCAATTGGTTGCCCCTATCAGATTTGAACTGATGACCTCACGATTATCAGTCGTGTGCTCTACCACTGAGCTAAAGGGCATTGGCGAACCGGACGGGACTCGAACCCGCAACGTCATCTCGACACCAGGTTGAAGGCCTGGTCGCTTTGTCCACTTTGCATACCGGTTCATAATTGGCGACCACGACCGGGAACGATCCGGCATCTTCCACCTTGACAGGGTGGCGCTTTCCCCAATTAAGCTACATGGTCTTTGCTTGGTGGAGTCATTCGGAATCGAACCGAACCCGGTCACTTGCAAGGCGTCCAGTGCGACCCATCGCTGACCCCATATTTTTTAAATAAGAGTTCTAAATATTGGCTGGCAGGGTGGGACTCGAACCCACATACAACGCCTTAACAGGGCGGCCGCCTACCGATGGCGCACCTGCCAACATCAATTTGGTGCAGCGAAATGGATTCGAACCACTATCGCCCTGGGCTTCAACCAGGCGCTCTACCTATTGGAGCTATCGCTGCAATACTTATTAATTTGGTGGAGCACGGAAGGAATCGAACCTCATGCCCGTAGGACCTGGGTTACAGCCAGGCTGTGGACCATCCACACTTATTGACATGCTCCAATACATTTTTGTGGTTGACTAAGGCCGGTTTCACCCCACCGACTCCCGAATCCGGTTTTTCAACCCATGAACCGACGTGACTTACCCTTGCACACCCAGGCAGAGATGAATGGAGTTACAACGGGTCTCGGTTACAACCTGGTGCTGCCACACCACTTAGCCAACCCAAAAACGTACTGAAAAATATTTGGTGCCGAAAGTAGGACTTGCACCCACAACCGTCTGCTTACAAGGCAGCTGCTCTGCTAAATTGAGCTATTCCGGCACTGGTTGTCCCGGCGAGATTCGAACTCACAACTTGCGCTAATCTGGCGCTTTCTCAAGGTATAAGCTTGGCGTTTTTCCAGTTAAACTACGGGACACCGTTCTAATCATGTGCAGCATCTCAAGCTAACTCTCTGGCTAGCTTCAACGCCGCATCAAAATGTGGATGTGTTGTGTTTTGTATGGCACCGTTTCGTAAAAACCACCGCACATTAGGCTGACTAAAACGTTTTCTGTCGGCCGGTAGTTTCATGGTTTTAATGAGGTACTCATAACGAATCACCTTTTCCTGCATCATCATCACCTCCTTTTTCAATATATCCACACTAATTAATGTGGTGCGGGCAGACAGGCTCGAACTGTCATCTTCTGCTTGGAAGGCAGGTGTTCTACCGTTGAACTATGCACGCACACTTGGATGTCATATTGCCTTTGAGTACTATCACCCTCTGCAGGCAACACCTCATCCGGTCATCACCACAGGTGATGACAAAAATGGTACTTCCCAACTTGTTAAAGAACGTCGTTAAGCCAGCTTGGACTTTAACGGGGGCACAAAAAAAGCCCCGGTATTTATCGCGTTGGCGATACCTACCGAGGCTTAATGGTTCTTTCCTGCGGAAGGTTCGCTTGTGGCCTCACCTTCCGCGCGCGATTTCGCGAAAGGCTACCTCATACCGGCCTTTTCATAACTGAGTTGATCATGATTAAACGCAATGGGCTGATTCCCGATCACATTCATATTCCATAAACACACAGCATCACTATTCGATGGGCATATATATCCCCTGGTCAGTCGCCAATCGCGGCTGATCCTAGTCTGTGAATGTTGTCTGGGAAATATCTTCATGGCTCTACTCGTTAATGACTCGTTATCTATCTGTTGTTCGCTATTTCTCACGTTGAATTAGTTGATTCCTACTTCTTTAACGGTAATAACAAAAAACCCTGATGGCTTTTTTAGCCGACCAGGGTTTTATATCCGTATTCATGTTGTCCTGTACCCTGGTCGGCTTTTACAAACCTTCCAGAGTGTTGGAAGATTTGTCAGGTGATTGTTATCGATTCTAAATTCAGTTTGTCGCTACTACCTTTGTATTGTTTGCTATGCTGTTGTCTCTCAGTGTTTATCGCGGTATACCCATCATGATCACGCCGATCACACACCCTGCCGAGCCCTGAGGCGGCGGGTTGAATATCGAAAATCATGTTGGTCACGTTGTTCATTTGCATGGCGGTAAGTATAATTATTGAGATCAAGATTTCAAGTATTATTTTCAAGTTTCTTGTAATTTATTACCCAAGTATTTTTTATTACAATCAACTCATACACGGCATCCATCAACACTATGAAAACTCCCAACAAAAATCCCACCGCTATCAAGATTGGTAATCGCATCAAGCAAGCGCGTAAAATGGCGGGCTTCGAGACCGCTGCGCAACTGAATGAACACCTAACTGATTGGTCTGCCTCGCGATTAGGCAATTACGAAGCAGGCATTTCCACCCCCTCCCCCGATGATATTGAACGGATCGCCCAATTGACGGATGCCTCTCCCTGTTGGATCACCTTTGGGATTGGCCCGATTCGTTCGTCAATGCGTGACATTCAGGCCATTCGTCATCAGAACCTAGTGTATCTTGCGGAACAAGCGAAACAATTAAGTAAAACAAAGGCTTTAGTTACAGCACTGGGTATTTCTAAAGTTAAACTGGACGAACATCTCGACAATCCTTTCATGAACATCACGGATCGGATTGCGAGACGCTGTGAGAAATTCCTCAATAAACCCACAGGCTGGATGGACGAACAACACGTGGAATCCGACCCGGTGTGTGCCGCTTTCCCAGACGATATGCGGGAAGTAATGGGAATCTACTCCAATCTTGATCCGGAAGAACGGCAACGTTTTTTAAGAATTGCCAGAGCTTTCACGGGGACACCAACGGACTGACAATGACGGCACCGTGAAGCAACTCGCCTCCCTTTAAAAAGGAGCCCAGAATAATATTAGATTTCGCACCACTGTCTAACCCAAAGATTTTACTACCTATCTTGTCCACTACATGCGTCCATAAAAATTACTTGGGTCACAACACTTGATTCTACCTCTATTTTTCATTAATTTCTGTATATACAGTAATTACTGGAATATCGAACATTATGAAACTGACACCCGTCATGCAAAAATACATCCTCCACTGGGGCGAAATGGGTACCCGATGGGGAGTCAATCGAACCGTAGCGCAATTACATGCGCTACTTTATCTTGCCAAGGACCCGCTTACCGCAGAGGAAATAACCGAGCTGTTGGGAGTAGCCCGTTCCAATGTGAGTACGAGCCTGAAAGAACTCCAGTCCTGGGGACTCGTTCGCGTTGTGCATGTTATGGGTGATCGCCGTGATCACTTTGAGTCACTCCACGAAATCTGGGATATCTTTATGGTGATCATGGAAGAACGGAAAAAGCGGGAAATTGATCCAACGCTAACCATGTTGCGGGAATGCGTCCTGGAAAGTGAAACGGACAAGAAAACCGATCCCGAGATAAAGGCCCGTATTGCCCATACCCTGGAATTCATGGATATGTTAACGGGATGGTATGACCAAATGAAAAAACTACCCCATCCCACGTTGATAAAAATTATGAAGTTGGGCAGCAAACTGCAAAATCTGCTCAACAAAAAGTAAAAAAATTTGATTTGTTATTTCTGTCTTTACAGAAATTAAAGAAACACAAAAGGAGATCAACATGAATGATACTGTCATTTTCACGCTGGAGATTATTACCTGTCTTGCCATCAGCGGTTCCGTGATTTATGTGCTCAATCCACTATTAAACGAAGTGTTAACAGAAACCTGTGGCACACAAAAGCGCGCCTTGTTCTGGGTACGTTTCACCGACATTATGCTACTCATTTCACCACTTCTCATGGTGATATTTTTCACCCATACGGGTGAATCCAATGCACCCAGCTCACTGATTATTTTCAAAGACACCTTGTTTCGTTCACTTCTCGGAGAATTTATTGGCTTAGCCATCATCGGCCAAATTATCTGGAAATCCCTTCAGCTACCCGGGCAAAGTAGCGCATCCGGAAACACGAAACCTGAAGCGGTAACCGGTCAATAACCGTGCATATACTCATCACCGGTGCCAGCGGTTTCATTGGCCAACATATCATGGCTGCTTGCCTGGAAGAGGGACACCGAGTGACCGCCTGTGTACGCAATCCGGACTGGGTTAAACGGTATTACCCGGATGTCCATACCATTACTGCAGATTTCACACGGGACCATGATACTGAAACCTGGTTATCGAGACTGCACAGCATCGACGCCGTCGTTAACTGTATAGGTATTATCAAAGAACACAGTAAACAAACGTTTGAATACCTGCACACCAAAGCACCTTGCGCACTTTTCAAAGCCTGCGATATCGCTAAGGTGCGAAAGGTGATTCAAATATCGGCCCTTGGCGCAGATGATACGGCATCGAGCGAATATCACCTTAGTAAAAAAGCCGCAGATGAATGTTTGTCTCAGCGCGCCTTGGATTGGACTATTCTAATGCCGTCGATCGTGTATGGTCACGGCGCTAAAAGTATGGCATTTTTTAAAGCACTAGCAGCATTACCACTAACACCCTTGGTGGATACCGGTAATCAACCCATACAACCGGTTCATATCGACGACCTCTGCCATGCAGTCATCAAAGCCCTGCACACGAATCAGTTGTCCCACAAACGTATTGATGTAGTGGGGCCTGCACCAGTCACCATGCGAGCCCTGTATACCACGTTAAAAACCTGGCTAGGTATGAAACATGCGATTTTTATATCCCTCCCCTACGGAGCAAGTTTATTCGCTGCCCGTGTAGCGGGTTTTATGGGCAATACACCCCTAACGTACGAAACGGTGCAAATGCTGAAAAAGGGGAATACCGGCAATGTCGCATCCTATATTGAGGCGACAGGGATTACGCCACGGCCGTTTGAGCAGACGATAATGAAAACGCCACCTTTGCCCGGTGATATCCACTATGCGAAGCACTTTTTTCTGATACCCCTCTTGCGAATCACATTGGCAGTCCTCTGGATAGTAACCGGCTATATCTCTGCGTTTGTCTATCCGATAGAACTCAGCTTTTCCATGCTGGCCAAGGTAGGCATTGGTCAAACGCTTGCCCCATTGGCCTTATATTCGGCGGCGGCGCTCGACGTGATCCTGGGTTTCACACTGCTGATCAATTACCGGGTTCGATTGGTCGCGCTGGTGCAAATTATACTCATGGTCAGTTACAGCATTTTGATAACTATTGGCCTACCGGATTTGTGGATACATCCGTTCGGACCTGTCACCAAAAATATTCCGCTCATTGTCGCAACGTTACTTATCTTGTCGGTGACAAGAAAATAATGGAACTCCTCATCAGCAAATGGCTTCACATCATCAGTGCAACGTTATTGTTTGGCACGGGCCTGGGCAGCGCGTTTTACAAATGGCGCACCGACAAAAGCGGCGACATCCACGCTATAGCGATTACCAATCGTAACGTCGTATTCGCGGATTGGTTGTTTACAACACCAACAGTCGTATTACAGCCGCTTACAGGTATCTGGTTAGCAAATCTGAACGGATACAACCTCTTCACACCGTGGATTTTGCTATCAATTATCCTGTTTATGATCGCAGGCGCATGTTGGCTTCCTGTCGTTTATCTGCAAATCAGAATGCGCAATATCGCACAAGAATGCCTAACCAATCACACTCCCTTACCCCAGCTTTATCATCAACTTAACAAGCTATGGTTTTGGCTGGGTATTCCGGCCTTTTCCGCTATTGTTGTCATTTTCGCTCTAATGGTGGGTAGACCGTCATGAAAGGTATCAGAGTCCTTTTTCCGATCAGAATAAGTTAAAGCGTTACCGTTGAGATTGACGACCTTCTCGATACCGAAGCTTTGATCAAGGTGGTATTCGAAGCCCTGTTTGCTGGTGTAAAAGTACTTGTTGGGATCAAATGACGTGCTGCTGTCGATTTATACAAAAGTCTTCTTGCTACTATTTTATAGACAAGTCCTTGCCCTGCTTGAATAGGTTTCATCTTTACTCTAAACTTAGCCTACTAATTGGACATTATTATGCGTTTTTAATGTCTATAAATTACTTTTTATTTATATAATACATATAGTTACTAATTTTTTCAATGGACATTTTAATGGACACGGAAATACCCAAAAACGGCATTTTCAGAATTGAAACTCACAGATCCGGGCCCTTCACCTTCCAGATTGGCGTCGATCTGGAAAAAATTGATCCATTATTAAACCGCGTCAAAGACGCACATAGTCGATTTTCTAGTGTCCCCATATTACCCGATGTCGCCACACAACTTGAAAAAGAGGTAGTTGTATCAAGTGTGTTTGGAACCAATACCATCGAAGGTGGTACGTTGACAGAAGAAGAAACCGCCGGTGTTATTAACGGTATATCCGAAGTAAAAGAGGAAAAAGAACGGCGAGTCATCAATATTAAATATGCCTATGAGAAAGCAGAATCATTTGCGGATGAGTGCGTAAAGAGTGGAAAAGGTATCACCATTTTAATGCAAGAAACAATGATGACGGATTTACATGCCATAATTACTGATGGTTTGAAACACCCTCACAATGAACCGGGCAAGTATAGAGACAATCAGAAAGGTCAACTCACCAAGGTTGGCGATGCAGAGCATGGCGGTGTTTATACACCACCAAAATGTAGAGATGACATCGAAATTCTGATCAAACATTTCCTTCAATGGGTAAACAGCGAACCAGTTTGTAAACTCCCTCCCCTATTACGCGCCCCACTGGTTCATTTCTACTTTGAAAGAATACATCCATTCTGGGATGGAAACGGGCGCGTCGGCAGAGTATTAGAGGCTATTGTCTTAAAATGCGCAGGATTCAAATACGCACCGTTCGCGTTATCCAGGTACTATCTGGAACATATTGACGAATATTTTACGGTTTTCAATTTGGCGAGGAAAAACGAAGAACAGAAAGATCCTTACCCTAACACTGTATTTATTGAGTTTTTCCTGGAGGGCATGCTTTCGGTATTGAATTCTTTACATGATAAAGTTAATGGAATACTTGCTTTTATGTTATATGAGAATATTTTAAACACCTTTCTGCAGCAAAAGAAAATTAACATAAGGCAGTTCACTATCATTAATAATTTACTACCACGGGGTATTGAGCACGACCTTAGTTACATTCAAACACAACCCTGGTATAGCGGCCTCTATTCAAAGCTCACCCCCAAAACCAAATCCCGCGATTTAAAAAATCTTGAAAAAAATAAGTTAATTACAATTACAAAAAATAAAAAGGTACGTTTAATGGTGCCTTAAGTTAGATTTAAGAGGTCAGAGATTTAAGGGGTCACTCCTTTTTCGGACCACGTATGATCCTGGCTGCTCTTTTTCATGAAAAGAAACAACCAATTATAAGATTAGGCGCAGTATGATGACGGTCAAGAAAAATTCTGACTATATGAATTTTTTTGATGCTAAAAACAAAGTTTCAATTTATCTCTTATTTTTATTTTTAAGTACTAAATGAAGATTTCCTAACGATGATAATAAAATTATTACTGCAGGCACGGTTTGACCAACATACAAGAAATACAGCCCTAACAGAAAAAATAATGATAAAACAAGAAACCAAATAAGATAGTAAAGCCCTTTTGTTTCTTTATTCATAAACTGTATTCCCACCCTAAATATTGGGGATTATGCATATTCTATAAATCCAACAAATGTCATTATTGATCTTTCTGCGAGTTCCTGATTTTAGCCACATGCAATATCAACCCTGCCGCTATCAACAAATAACCGGAACCTTTAATATGAGGAACAGCTGGACTGCATAAAAAACTTAAATCGGCATTCTCGATTGAAAGCATGGAGGCCCGTACACCCGGTTATCATGACAATCCCGGCCAACAGGATTGTTCTGATTGTCGATGCGCCCAAATACTGCACTATATTATAACGTATCATTTTTTTTATCATAATTTACCGTCGTTTCACCATTTTTTAGCGTTGCATACCGCGATGCCATCATCATTAAGTAATGTGACAACCCCCGGCATAGTATTGCGGTACTGTCATTCGTATTATATGAACCGCCAAAAGTCAATCTGATATCGACTATAGGACAATGAGAATCCCACATCGGAGAGTATGCACTATATCCCACTCATTAATTGCTTACTCCTGTGGAATTTAAAAACCTCGATATACCATTGGTCCGGGTTGATTTTATGCGTAATACACTCAAGGATGGTCTAAGCGCCCCTCAATAGTTCCCGCCCATACTCATATTGATATCGATTAGCACAAATTGCTTTACAGAAGTAGCTGAAAATTATATTGAGTAGGACCATATCCCTGTTGAAACGAGAAAAATCTACTCGTTCCCAATTTGCCTGGGATTTTTTTCGAAATTCACTTTATAAGTTGGTGAAGACAATATCATCTATCCAAGCCGCATCAGCGCCAGCGCTAACACTACCATCTTTAACAAAACGCCATTCCAAAGTATGTTCACCGCTCGTCAAACTTGTTTGGTGAATCGTCCACGAAGGATTGGCTGAAATTGAATGAACAAGAATGCCATCCACGTAAAATTCAAGCCGGTCACAACAAGATTCAGCATCCACTCTTGCGGTGTAGCTCAACGTACCCGCAGTAAACAAATCTGAGAATTCGATACCACTTTGTTGGGAATGGTTAATGTCGCCTGAACGTAGACTGTAGCTTCCCGAATTGGAATGTGCACTATCGGGTAGCCAATTCGCATTACTTGATACTGTCGATACCCAGCCGGCTGGAACAATGCCGGTTTCGAAAGATTCGTTAAAATTGACTAATGCCGGTGGCACCGATCCAGCGTCATTCGGATTGGTTCCATACTGATTGACTTCCTCACCATCAGTAAATCCATCAAGATCACTATCCGCGGCCAAAGGATCAGTGAAATGAATGATGACTTCGTCGCCATCACTCAATCCGTCACCATCTGTGTCATATCGGCGCGGGTTAGTGAAATTGATTGTCACTTCATCGCCATCACTGAGACCATCACTATCAGTATCGGCATTGAGTGGATTACTGACATTGCTATATTCCTGTATGTTTGTCAGGCCATCATTATCGTTATCGAGATTTGCATCCGATGGATCCTGATCATCTAACCCATAACGAGTTTCCCACCAGCCTGGTATACCATCGGCATCGCCATCACCGCTAATGTTAATTGCCACCAACGAACCATTGGATGTTGCAATTAGCAAAGCTCCCTCATTGCTCAATGACAAATGCCCCGCTGCGGGGTAACTCCAAACTTCCGCATGTGTATCCAAATCAACGGCGTAAGTTGTTGCGCCATCCTGCACAAAAACTAAATTCAAAGTAACAATGATATTACCTAAAATTGCTGCTCTGTTTGCTGGCGTCCAAGTCCAAAGGAGTGCACCTGTTACCTCGTCAATGACATTAAGCGCTCCACCATTGGTCGTGAAAATCTGGCCTAACGCAATGGAGGGTTGTCCGTAATATCTATCACTCAGCTCCCAAGCAATGGATTGGCTTTGTAAATCAAAATTGATGAGTCGGCTACCATTGATAACTACAACATTTTCGTGATTTCCCAGAACCGGAGCTAAGTCCATTGAATAACCTGTCCAATCATAACCAGGATCCGCTATTGAATAAGCAAGCGCACCAGAACCAGATAAACGACTGATAACAGATAGGCTGCCGCCGCTACTACTACTGCTACCGGTATAGGCATAAACATAGTATTGATCAACAGCGGGTGTCCATTGATCGTATTGGAAAAGGCTACTAAACCACTGTTCGCTGCCAGTAATAGCATCAAATGCATAGACGCCACCGTTAGTACCACCACTAATATAGATGTCGCTCGCATAAGGTGTTGGCGCATAGTATCTTGACCACTGACTGCCATAACTCGATTGAAACACCAGTGCCCCAGTAATTGCATCCACCCCCCGAAGATAGGCATCGCCATACCCCGTGGTCTGGAAGTAAACCGTACCATTGGTATAGGCCGGCGGATTTATTGAATGAATGTTTCCGTAATTATTTTCCCATAGCACACTGCCATCGATCGCATCTAAGGCTGCAATAGATTGATTCATACCAAAGTAGGTATTTTCAGAGACAAACACTTTTCCGTCCGCTGCTGTGACAGGATTGAGACCCCTGCCGGCAAACGGACTCACCGTCCAACGTTCACTGAGGTCCGCGGTATCAATCATTACTGGTACGAATCCAGCGTGAGAAGGACCACCTTGATAAGTAGACCAAGCGGGTACAACGGGTACGGATAATGCGTCGGTAGGGTCTGTCTCTAGGTAGATTTCAGCAATGTTGCTATAGCCATCGCCATCTAGGTCTTGAACCGCATCCAGATCACTTAATGGATCTAAACCGTAAACGACTTCCCATCCGTCTTGCATTCGGTCACCATCAGTGTCTTCAATAGTGGGATTGGTCAGATGTATGTTAACTTCGTCACCATCGGTTAACCCATCATCATCGGTGTCAACGTTAAGTGGATCGGTGCCATTGGCAAGCTCTAGTAAATTAATAAGTCCATCACTATCGGAATCACTATTGGCATCATCTATCAATGGATTGAGTCCATTGGCAACCTCCCAACCATCCGCCATACTGTCGGCGTCAGTATCGGCGCTGAGCGGATCAGTACCGTGAACATTGACTTCATCAAAATCAGTGAGACCATCTGCATCCGTATCGACGACCAATGGGTCACTGCCAATTACATTGACTTCTTCACCGTCCGGAATTCCATCACTATCACTATCGGCGTTCAGCGGATTGGTCAGATAAACATTGACTTCATCGCCATCACTTAAACCATCGCTGTCCGTATCGAACACATACGGCTCAGTCAACGCCTGGAATTCCGCCACGTTATTCAAGCCATCATTATCCGGATCCAACAAAGCATCAGTAGGATCGGCATCACTGAATCCATACCGGGTTTCCCACCACTGCAATATGCCATCACCATCATTGTCGCCACTGATTTCAATCGCCACTAATAAACCATCGGTCGTGGCGATATAAAGCGCACCCTCATCACTCATCGAGAGATGCCCCACCGCAGGATAACTCCAGACCGTCAGATGCGTATTCAAGTCGACAGCGTAAGTGGCCGAATTGTCCTGAACAAAAATCAGGTTCATGGTGACAATCATATTACCGGACAACGAACCACCACCGGGCGGCTCCCAGGCCCATTGGTATGTACCTGTTAATTCATCAACGACATTCAGTGCGCCGCTGTTTATGGCATAAATGTTACCTAGGGCCACCGACGGTTGTCCTGAATAGTTGCCGCTCAGCTGCCAACCGATGGACTGGTTGGTTAAATCAAAATTGGTCAGCATGCTGCCATTTGCCACAATGATATTCTCATTCGTGCCTAATACCGGTGCCCCGCTCCAGTAATAGGAATTCGACGCATCCGATACTGTGAACTCGATCAGACCCGTGGAACGATCAATAACAGACAACGTACCGTCACCGGTAAAGGCATATACAGAGTTTTCATCAACGGCCGGAGTCCATCTATCATCTTGATAAAGACCTGTAAACCAAAGCTCTACACCGGTACTGCCATTAAAACCGTACGCTCCGCCATAGGTTCCGCCATTGAGATAGACGTTGCCAGCATAGGGCGTCGGCGCCAGGAATCGACCGGACTGATCCGCAAAACTGGAACGGAACACCAAGGCACCGGTGGCGACATCCAGGCCTCGCACAAAGGCACTATCCCAACCGCTGGTTTGAAAATAAACCGTACCGTCGGCGTAGGCGGGAGGATTAACCGCGCTGATATTGCCGTAGCCGTTTTGCCAAATTATGCTGCCGTCGGCGGCATTTAGTGCCATGACCGTTTGATTAACGCTGTAATAGGTACTTTCCGAAACAAACACTCGACCATCCGCTGCCGTCACGGGGTGAAGTGACCGTCCTGCCAAAGGACTGACAGACCAACGCTCAGCAAAATCTGCTGGATCAAGCACGACCGGTACAAATCCAGTATGCGCTGCATTACCCTGGTAGGTAGACCACATCGGAACGACGGGTATGGATAACGCATCATTGGGATCGGTTTCCAGAAAATGTTCCGCTAGATTATTAAATCCATCGCTATCTGCATCCAGATTTGCATCCAGGTTACTGAGTGGATCGAAACCGTGGGTGATTTCCCAACCATCGCGCATACGATCGCCATCGGTGTCGGCAAACGTCGGATCGGTCAGATGCACCATAACTTCATTGCCATCAGACAGGCCATCCCTATCCGTGTCGCTGTTATTGGGATCGGTACCATTTGCAAACTCAAGGGAATTGATCAGGCCATCCCCGTCATTATCGTCACTCGCATCATTAACGAGGGGATCCAATCCATTGGAAACTTCCCATAAATCCCCCAGTCCATCAGCATCGGTATCGGAGGATAAAGGATTCGTTCCATAGTTATTGACTTCAACCGTATCTATTATTCCATCGGCATCTGAATCCACTAACAATGGATCACTGCCAACCACATTGATTTCTTCCCCATCCGCTAATCCATCACCATCGGTGTCGGCATTTAATGGATCCGTGAAATGCACATTGACCTCGTCACCGTCTGTGACTCCATCGCTATCCGTATCGGCCACTTCCGGATTCGTTCTCTCACTAAATTCAGCGAGGTTAGTCAAACCATCGTTATCACCATCTAATAGGGCATCACTGGGGTCGTCATCATTCAGTCCATGTAGGGTTTCCCACCAGGCGGGCAATCCGTCCAAGTCATGGTCGCCTATAGCGACTACGGACACCGATACTCCAGCGACACCCGTGGACACTTGAATCATATCGATACCATATGGCAGCAGGGCACGAACTGTTTCGTTAACAACATAGCTGCCATAGAGATCGGTGTTCAGCGGATCCCACACCTGTATTTGAGAGTTGGTAATGTTGTCACTGGTCGTAACAATGGCATCCTGGAACCAGACCGCATCGAGGAAAGTGCCATTCAGGGCACGCCGCCATTCCAGCGAGTTGGCATCGTAGATATCACCACTACCCAGGAGCACTTCCAATCCGTTCGGTGAAAGGCGAATCGGTGGTATAATCGCATAAGCACCATGGTAAGGCGTCTCGCCTTCTGCGACGATATCTCCCGATACCTGATCAATCACTTCGTACTGCAAGTCATTTGGACTCGTCGTATCGCGGAAAAAGTACACGCGATCATTGACCTCATTCCACGTGTAAACACGTGAATAATGATTCCAATCCACACTGTCGGTTAGTACGCCATTCACATCGTAAATATGATGGGATTCCCAGGCGCCGCTATCATCTTGCGCTAAGACAAATTGCCCCACCGATGCCAATCCATTAACTGACATCGCCAAGTTAGCAAATGGTTGCTCAGTTAACTCTCCCGCTAAGTCGATATACGTCATCGCACCACTGGTATAGCCGAGATACAATCGATGATGTGCTGGCGAATAGGTCATCTGTGTCGGCGACACGGGGGACAATACATCGGTCGTTCCCACATAGATGGGATTGGTGAAACTCGCCGTTGTAGCTGACCAACGAAAGATCCGGTTGTTCGCCGTACTCAGCAAATAAACAATGCCGTCGTTATCAATCGCGACTTTATCAGGCGTAAAGACCGGCATGGTGCTGCGGTAATCACATTGCGTGCCGTCACCGTGTTGCGGTAAATAACAGGCTGAATCCAACGGATAACTATCCAGAGTCAAGCCACTGGTACTATCAGCTTGATCATAACCTGTGTTCCAGCTATCTGGATATCCGTCATTGTCGGTGTCGAGGGATGCCGCTACATCCAAGGGGAAGGCATCATCCAGATTGGCGACGCCGTCTCCATCACTATCGTCACTGGGTTGATACACGTTAAATGTCACACCCGATAGACTACTTGTTGCCACAATATAGCCGGAGTCAGTTGGAAAAATACCCAGTGGAATACCGTTAAAGCTTATTCTTTCCACAATAACATTCAGGCTAGCATCACGCCGCTCAAGTAGCGTCTGGCCCAGCACTTCGTCAACTGTGATTAAACTGTCATCGGACATCCATATCGCATCATTAAAGCTGGTACCTATGGAACCCTGCCAAGTTAAAGTATCCGCATCATAGAGATCGCCACTGCCCAATAGCACCAGCGAGCCATCCTGTGAAATACGAATCGGTGGCTGAATGGAGTAGCTACCATGATAGGGTGTCTCACCGTCAGCAGTAATAGCACCCGTTGACTGATTAATTTCTTCATAATGTAGATCATTAGGGCTAGTTTGATCACGGAAAAAATAAACTCGATCTAAGGTTTCATTCCAGGCATAAGCACGTGAATAACGATTCCACTCGACGCTGTCTCTGAGCATGCCACTCATATCAAAGATATAGTGGGTATTCCATGCGCCGCTGCCATCTTGCGCTAACAGATATTGCCCAACGGCAGATAAACCATAGACCGACATGGGGACACTGGTAAACGCGGTTTCTGTCAGATTGCCGTTCAAATCAACATAATGAATTTCACCATTTGAATAACCGAGATATAGGCGTTGATGGCTAGATGAATAGGCAATACTGGTCATCGCTAGTAATGGATTGATGGATATGGGTTCGAGATAATGCAGTGTGTGACCGTCAAAACGTACCAGGCTCGACCATTCAGGTATATGTAAGTAGATGACGCCGCTGTCATCTGCTAAGACCTTATTAATATTGACCGTTGCCAGTAATGTTGAGTAACAATCTACGCCGTTTCCATCCGTCGCCGCATGACATGCCGCATTATTCGGATAAGCATCAGCGTTATCCCCTACACCATCACTATCCGAATCCGCCGACTCGCTGGGATCATTGGGAAATAAATCAGCAATATCATTGACGCCATCATTGTCGTCATCAGGATCCGCATTGTTGCCCACACCATCGCCGTCTGAATCCGCTGATTCACTCGCATCGAAAGGGAAAGCGTCAGAAGCATTCTCGACACCATCGTTATCAATATCCGGATCGGTATTATCACCCACGCCATCGCCATCAGTGTCTGTTGTCTCATTCGGATCGAGTGGGAAGGCATCATTATCATTCTCGACGCCATCATTATCGATATCGGGATCGACCAGATCAGGAATACCGTCACCATCAAAATCCGGTGAAAAAGGTACGGGGACGATTGCTATTGTTCCATTAGAGAGCACAGACACATCGCGAGGACTGCCTAGCATTGCCGCCTCTCTCACTAGCAGTTGTTCCACATCATCCACGGTATAGGGATCCTCTGTTGTGGGATCACCGTCTTGGTCGGTATTTGGAATAGCGAGGTGGGATATCACCAAAGAGGCAAGTAAATCTGTTAAATTGGGTATTTCCGCCAGTTGTGAAACAGGAACCGATTGAGACAAGCCATCGAATTGGCCATCGGTGAGATCTTGGGCCAAGGCTGGTAATAGTGCTTCCGCGTCAGCCGTTAAGTTTGCGCTCAGTACGCCTATCAGTGCGGTGATTGATTCCACTGACGTACGGTATGCGGCAATGTCTGCGAGTGCGACACTTTCATCGGCATTAATCAGTGCGGGCGTGGTAAAAAGACTCAAATTTTCACTTAATCCGAATCCCATCTCCGCAACAACGGTTGCTGCCGCGTTATTCATATTCTCGAGGACCTCGGCAGATGAGGATCCGGCTGATGTATTTAAGCGGCCCAATTCAAACGCTAGCGATGTTAATGGTGTCACGGAAATTGACACCCCATCAGTAAGTTGACTCGCCGTCAGCAACCCATGAAGGACCGGCAAAGTCGGCGAGCGCCCGGTCGAAATGTCAATCGTATCGGCATCTGAAACAACCTCTACGATATAGAGATCATCCAAAGGTGATTGAATAACAATATTAGTAAACGCAGCGTGATCGGAGGTATCGCCTGAAACAACGAGGGATCCTTTCAGGTCGGTCTGCTGAGTATTCAGTCGATAAACATTAACCGTCGCATTGGCAAGCGGTCCTTTAACAACCGTTCCCTCAATGGTGTAATCAGTAATTTGAGGAGGCCGGGGGTTATCATCACTCCCTCCACCACCACAAGCTGTTAAACCAGCTGAAATGAAAATAATTATTAAAGTCGATAGAAGTCTAACTCGCACCCATAAAAAAGCCTGCACAACACAATCTCCCCATAGTCCATTTAGAGTAGTTCATTGTTATTTTGACGCTCTAATATACTGAGTACCCTCGTAACCCCAGTTTATCAAAGTAAGCATCGAGCAAACGTACAAACAACAATAGCCCTGGGCATCTATTGTCATCTTATTAGTTCGTTGATTGATGCTGAATTAAACAACGATTTCTATTCTTGTCACCCAGAGATTTGTTAACGAATTGTATCATGCGACCTATTTAAAACGTAAATTCATCTCGTCTTCGTTGCTCTACGTTGGTCAATTCGATGTTTTAAAACGAAAATCCTTATATATTATACAGAACAATAAGTTATGACTACTCTATTCAGAGTAACGCAAGGCGCACGCAGAGGTAAATATTTACCATTGCGCAAATATTATGCTTTATGGTCTTTGATTTAAATTGCTTACCTGAACTAGTGTATTCACCGCTCCGTCGTTTCGTTAGTCTTTTGGCCATGCAAAACAACCATTGCGACTACAAGCTAGTTACCATCGCGGGATGGTAAACTCAGGCAGCCTTACACGCTAAATAAATGCCCCGCCTTATTCGCTCTATAATGCGTTGACTATTCATCTAGCCCCCTTTCCAACCTAAAAACATCATGGCACCCCTACATTTATATTAGGGAGAGGCACAGACAATTCGGTACCGCCGTGTGCGCCACTCTATTAGCCATTAGTTCGTGATACTCAAATGGGCTACTGACAACCAAAAGAACGCTGATGCAGATATCCTTAGCTTGTGCTTCATAACGAAACGGCCAGCGTTAAGATAAGCTTTCTTTTCTCAGCACATGTCGCGATTTGGCGATGAGGTTAGGTTGCGAACCTTAGGCTCGCTCGAGATATCCAGTAATAGGAATCCGATACAATGTATATTAGGAAAATCAAATATACAAATTCGCGATTTCGATGCGGCCCCAAATAACCGCCGCTAGCGGTCTCTGTGCATGACAGTGAGAGGGTATTCATTCATAATTGATCGGGCATGTATTTGAAGTCAGTAAAAGAAATAGAAACAAAAATGCAGCTAAATAAAAAAATTGTGATTTTAGTTGGGGGCTTATTGCTATTTGCAGCAGTTGCTGTCTCTTCCTATGTACACGAACGCGATTCGCTCAGTCGAGTTTCAACGTCACCGATAAATCAACCGCCAGAGCAATCTATCGGTGATCAGTCCACGTTATCTTCACATCGACCAGCTATTAGTACATCTCACAAATCATCATTCAGCAAACTTGCACCGCCTATCCAAGAGGAAGTCATTAAACTCAGCTCGGGTGAACCCGGCGAATTAAAAGAAAAGACCGCGCCGGATGGTTCGATCGTGCTTGATCTGAAAGGCCGTTTTCGCCATGTTCCCGTCGCGACCCTGAATAAAGACGGTAGTATCACCATTCAGGAGTTTTCCCAACCCAATATCACCAAGGATCAGGTACAAAAATAATGAAAATAATAAGACTTTGCGCTGTTGTCTGGTTAGCAGTGAGTGGGTTCATTCATACTGCCCATGCAGCGACATTTACTATCATGAATGATGATCAGGCTGGGGAAGGCTTAAACGATCCCACACCGGTGCAACCAATCGGCGGTAATCCCGAAACGACGATCGGCGCACAAAGACTGTATGTTGTTCAACAGGCATTAAATCAGTGGGGCGAACAACTGTATTCCAGGATCCCGATACAGATATCCATAGCCTTTGATCCGTTAACCTGCACCAGTGATCAGTCGGTGTTGGGCGCTGCTGGCCCTAACACACTGGCCAACGGCATTAGCTTGTCGACTTACGAAGAACGCCCGTGGGTTCCTTCGGCATTAGCACAGAGTCTCAGCGGCATTGATTCCAATGGCAGCACAACTCCCGAAATTACCGCGACGTTCAATAGTGCGCTTGGAGAATCGGCCAGTTGTCTGGGCGGTGCGACCTGGTATTACGGTCTTGATGGCAACACACCGGCTGGGAGCGTTAACTTATATGAAGTGGTGCTCCATGAAATAGGACACGGACTGGGCTTTACCACCTTCGTTAATGGTGAGACCGGCGCACTACTCAATCAACGCCAGGATGGTTATTCCCTGAATTTGCGCGATCAAACGACGCAAAAAAACTGGCAATCAATGACCAATGAAGAACGAGTGGCGTCCGCAGTGAACACGGGTAACCTGCACTGGATCGGGGAAAACGTCGAAAACTTTGTGCGAAACAATCCTCGGGACAGTGGTACGGGTGTCGACCACCACACTACTCTCTATGCGCCCAATCCTTACGAACCCGGATTGTCACTGTCCCACTTCAGCCCTGATCTTGCGCCCGATGATCTCATGGAGCCCTTCTTAACGAACTCAACGGGCGGCTGGGATCTGAGCTTGCCCAGCTTAGTACTGGAAGATATGGGCTGGGAACCGGCACCGCTATCCGCTTCCGTGCCCGTTGATCCTGCGGGTCTTAGTTACTCGATAGATGATATGGCAATCGGTAATGACGGGACGATCTATTTCCTGAATAAGCGTCATCAAAATATCTTTCGTTATTCCACCACCACACAATCTTACCTGAGCAGTATTCCTTTGAGTGGTCGTGCCAGGTTCATGGATTTTTCACCGACCAATAATCGACTTTACATTGCCTATAACAGCGGTGCTGTCAAATACATTGATTTGAACGCCGGTTTTAATGAAACGCTCTTGTATCAGCTCAACGGTATACCTTGTGGTGTCAAAATTGCCGGTAACTATCTTATCGTCTGTGGCCCGGGCGGTTCGTCGGGGAACGTGTCCCTGTCAACATTTACTGTCAGCGGGGCGTTCCTGCGAACCAATACCGCCAACAACATTTATTACAGCTCGGACTTTGAGTGGAATGAAACGAATCAGGCGCTTTATTACATCATCGAAAATCGCTCGCCGCGCAATCTTGTCAGGGCGACTCTATCCACCAATGGCGCAATTCTTCCCGTGGAATCACCCTTAACGAACGTCCCGGGAATGACAGGCCCGGTCAGAATTTCCAATGACGGCGCTACGTTAGTCCTCGGGTCAGGGAAAAAACACGATCCTGTGACACTTGATCGAGCCGGCACGATGGGTGACCAGTTTGACGAAGGGGTCTGGATCAACGGGACCTTTATCTCTGTGCGGGACAAAGCATTGCAAACGGAATTAAAAGTATGGTCTGCAAATTTACTGGATGCCCAATCGTACCAACTCGCCGGATCCTTTGAAGGATTGGTGTCCAGTAGCAACACACTGTATATCGTGACCCGCATTGACGGAAAGCCCCGCATCCACCGATTTCTACCGGGTTCGTCTGATTTTGACGGCGATGGCGTAACAAACGAACAGGATGCTTCCCCATTTGATCCGACCCGCACCACTGACACCAATGACAGTGACGCCGATGGGATGACGGATGGGTTTGAAGAATTTTACGGTTTAAATCCGTACGATCCCTCGGATGCCACGGGGGATTTAGACAATGACGGGATTGACAACCTGAACGAGGCCTTGGGTGGAACCAATCCTCGTTCCATCGACACGGATCATGATGGTATTCCTGATAATGAGGATACCAGCCCAGCCTCACCCTCTTTACAGAGTGGCTATGCACCGCGGCTGATTGAGACCCGACGTTATCAGGACATTATTTATGTTCTCTTCTCATCACCGTACCGAATCGCGCGCTATGACGCGAACGCACGACAATTTCTGCCCAATATTGAACTGGACGACAAGCCAGAAGGGTTTGATGTTGACGGTGATGGCATCTATGTCCAGTACAGCCATCGGATTGAAAAAATCGCTCTGGATGACAGCACCCGAGTAACCTTTTTTGCAGAACCGACCACCGGCGTTTCGGGTATTGTGACGGCTGGCCCATATGTTTATACATCGACAAACCACAACGGATTTGGACACTTCATTGGTATTAATAAATCGACCGGGGTTGACATCAGATCCAGTATCGGACGTAAGTTTGTCAACGCGGTGAAAACGGATTCACAAACGGTGTTTTTTGCCAAAGCGCCTTACATCAATTCACGCTTGATGCAGTTTACCCTCGATGCGAATGGTGGATATGCGTCTCAATCTACCAATTTGTCGAGTAATGTCCTGAGTAAGGTGTATCTGACCGCTTCCGACACCGCGGTGGCCGATATGACGGGTACACTGTGGGACGCGAGTAATATTAGTCAACAGGTCGGTACGATTGCCGGGCAGATTGAAGACGCGGTTAAGATGAATGGTGAAACCGTTATCCTGCAAGACGGGTTGCTCACTCGACTGTCGAGTAGCTATGATCCCGTGGACTACTACAATACCTGCCAGAACTCGATCGCGATCGAAGAATACAACAATAGTGTCATCGAATTTTCCTTTGATGCGACAAATCAGTTACAGGCGCAACACATCACACTGGTGCAATTTAATAATTCCAGCAGCTGTGCCCCTGTCAATCCTGTTGGCTTGTCATATGAACCGGATAAGGTCTTTGTCGACAATACGGGCATCGTCAATCTTGTCGCGTCACAACACCAATCGCTGTTTCGCTGGTCATCGCAATCCGAAAGTTATATTGAGAGCATTCCCCTACGCGGTCAACCGACTTTTGCCAGTTTTTCCAAAGAACGTAATACGGTCTATATCGGTTATCTGTCAGGCACCATTACGCAGATTGATTTATCAACGGGATTCGAAGAGGTTATTTTTGGCGGCGTGGGCGGCACACTGTGCGGTATCGGCGCAGCGGGCAATTTCCTGGTTGCCTGTCGAGAATCCACGGTTAACGGGCAATTTTATTTTGTCAGTCTTGATTTATCGGGCACGATCGTTAGCGAATGGTTGACCCCAGCGTTGCGGCCTCAGGAATTTATCTGGTCTGAACGCGGCAACCTAGTTTATTACTTTACCAACGATTATTTTAGAGGACCGGGTTTTGGCTATTATCCATTAAACGCCGACGACCTGCATGCCATCGGACTGGACCCGCAAACTGGCGAACTCAGTTTTGGTTTGTACTACCCCGAGCGGACCTACGTAAACTATAACAGCAGCCTTATCCACTTGGATTCCACGGGATTTGCCCCACCCATTGCCTTGTCGCCGGATGGTGAAACGGTGCTGCTGGGCAGTGGCATTACCTATGATGCCATTCATCTTCGCCAACAACTGGATTTTGAGACTGCAATTGTGGATGTAACGTGGGTTAATGGGCGGCCTGTCACCATTCGGCCCGACAGCGTTGATTCACAGATGACCGTGATGCAGGGCTGGAATGGCAATGCACCGGCACTTGCTGAGGCAACGTATCAAGGCACTCCTACAGCTGTGGTCAGCATCAACGATCAACTGGTTGTCATAACACGCGTCAATGGCATACCGACTTTCTCGCTGCTGGCCCCCACGGATGGACCGGATTCGGATGCGGATGGCTTCAATAATTTTGTGGATGTATGCCCCGCATTATTAACCGGCGATTATCAGATCAACACGGATCTCGATATGAGGGGAGACGCCTGTGATGATGATGATGACAATGACCGCATACCGGACAGCTATGAGCTAGCTCATGGACTGGACCCTCTGTTTGCCGAGGATGCACAATCAGACAACGATAATGATCATTACCAGAACGTGATTGAGTATCGTTACGGCTCTGACTTGGCGAGCGCCGCTTCTACGCCCCGCCTGTACGCCGAAGGCAATATATTAGCATCCATTAGCAGACGCCTGAGTAATGGTGATTGCGTTAATATTATCGAGGAACATAATATTGAAGGATTGCGTGTCCAGTCGATTCAAGCGCCGCAATTACCTCATGAGGAACGCACAACCGGTACCGGATGTATGGGTGACCTGACTGTTCTGGACGACGGCCGATTGGCTGTTGTTGTTGCCGGACCTGACGGTGTGTATACACTGGGTATTTATAACGGACAATGGTCTTTCCTGACATTACCGGCCAATGCCCGACCCAGCCGTCTCACTACTTACCAACATTATATTTTTTATATTGGCTCTTTCTCGACTACCGCAAATCAGATCTATCGTTATGATCTCAATACCGGTGAAATAGCCAACACCGTACCGCGGAACTGGTATACCGAAATTCACATGGGCCTGGATAATCGTTTATATGCTTATGATGGCTCGCATGAGTTAGTGATATTTGATCCTCTGACCCTTGAAACACAACGAACTATTAGTGACTACCGAATAAGCTCTGGTGTCGATGCCGATTTTGAGGGAAACCGTTATTACGGCGATGGTGGACGGTTGCTAAAACAAAACCCCGGCGATCAATTTATTGGCGAGTTCGATAAAATTGGCTTTAGCATAAAGGATGTTAATGTCAATTTACGCGGACAGAGTATCCTCAAATTGCAAGACGGCAATTTTCATGATTTTGTCATGGTCATGAACAAGGAAATCACACAAACCCTTTCCACGTTCAGTATTGCGACGGTTACGAGCGATCAAGTGAATGTGACGCTGGTGCCGTTCGGCGACCGCGATGGCGACGGCGTCGCCAACATCGATGATCTATTCCCCGATGATCCGACCGAACATGCCGACATGGATAACGATGGTGTTGGTGATAACAGCGATCCTGACCGGGATGGGGATGGCATTTTAAATACCGATGCGAGCGACAACTGCGCGGATCTAGCGAATCCTGATCAGACCAATACTGATGGGGATAGTATGGGTGATGCGTGCGACAACGATGATGATAATGACTTTGTTCTCGATGTGAATGATGGTTATCCACTGGATCCTACGCGCTCTAACCGTGCACCTGATGTCATCAGCTATGCCCAATGGGTGCAGGACTTTCAGGCAGAGGGACTGACCTATAATGCGGGCGTCGCCATCGAAGACAATGTGATTGCCATTTCACGTAATAACACTAGTACCTCGTCGAATTTTACTCCCGGCGTTTTCGTCTATGAAAAATTAGCCGGTGGTGGATGGGATGAGACCTTTATAGCGCTCGGTAACGTGTATTGGGACAGTTACTACGGCTCGGATATGGCCTTGGATAATCATACGCTCGTCGTTAACAATCCATACAACAACGTCGAAGCACGCAGTGGAATGATATTTATCTATGAGCGTGATGCACTGGGCAGTTGGCGTGAGACGAGAATGACCTCTTCTGATAATCGGCAATCTGATACATTTGGCTATGATGTTGATATCGACAATGGCCGGATCATTGCGGGATCACCGCATATTGTCGATGGTGAAGAACATCAAGGGGCTGCGTATATTTTTGAAAAGCAATCCGACAACAGCTGGCTGGAAATCAAACTGTTACCGACCAATACCAACGAGGAAGATTTCTTCGGTACAAAAGTTGCCATCCATGGCGACCGAGCAATCGTGCTCGCGGTATCCGCTCCGCAAGGTGTGGAGAGTATCACACACAATGCGATTTATATTTTTGAACGACAGTCGTCCGGCGCGTGGATCGAAGTCAACAAAATAGACGCTGCCAGTCATGCCATTTCGACGGACACTATCGAAAGCGCAGTCGATCTTTACGGCGACACACTGGTAGTGGGCTCCAAGTATGATTCGCGTTTTGGTAGATTTTTTGGAACGGCCCATATTTATGAACGACAAGCGAATGGACAATGGGTACATGCACAACGACTCAATGCGAGTGATCCTGTACCCTTTCAATACTTTGGCGCCGATATTCAATTGGTGGGCAATCGCTTATTGGTCAGTGCGCCATCCTCCCTGGGATTTAACACAACGGCATCGCAACGGACGGGCCGCGCCTATCTATTCGACAGGCAACCAGATGGTCGCTGGGTAGAAAGCAATGTCCTTTATGATCCCGCCATTCCAGATGGCGTGTCCGGAAGTCGCAATCGATTCGCGCATGATATTGCGTTCGATGGTAGACAATTGCTGGTAGCGACCAGCAATTATTACGACGGCACTTTGAGCAGTGCGGCGGGCCATGTCTTTTACTACACCTTACCCACCCCGCACCTTGCACCATTGGCCATGAATGAAGGGAATCCGCTGGGAATGCTGGTCGATGATCCCGCGTTGTACCTGCCACATTTTCAAGACCAAGGTGCCGATACCTTCGCCGGCATTGCCATTGTCAACAACACCACATTGACCAGCGAGGGCGAGTGGCAATACTCCCTGGATGGCGGTAGCAGTTGGAACACAATCGACACGGCGGTCAGTGACAGCAATGCAGTGGTACTGTCTACGTCAGCTCAGTTGCGATTTTTACCGGCGACCGACTTTGTCGGTGTACCAGGGCGTCTGAGCGCACGCTTATGGGATGGCTTTGAACTCACACCCGGCGCGGCCGTGGATGTGTCGGGCGACATTGGGATCAATCGAGGATTGTCAGCAATCACCCTGCGCACCCACGTGGAAGTAGGCGAGATCGATGCAGATAATGACGGGCTGCCCGTCAACTGGGAATTACAATACGGCTTTGATCCGCTGGTGCCGGCAGAGCAATATCAAAATGCTGACGGCGACCGCTGGGATAACATCACGGAATACTATGAAGGCACCAATCCGTTGTTATCTGATACTGACGGTGACTCGTTCTATGACGATCGCGATGCGTTTCCCACCAACAGTGCCGAATGGAGCGACAGCGACCGCGACGGCATCGGCAACAATGCCGATAGTGATGATGACAATGACGGCGTGCTGGATATTGATGATGCATTTCCGCTGGACCGGTTCGAATCGACCGATACCGATCGCGACGGCGTCGGCAATAATGCCGATACAGATGATGATAATGACGGTGTACCGGATATCCAAGATGTGTTCCCGCTTGACGCTACGGAATGGCTTGATTCGGATAATGATGGTAGCGGGAATAACGCAGATCTCGATGATGACAACGACGGCGTTTTGGATACGGTCGATGCTTTTCCGTTAGACCCCACTGAATGGGTCGATACGGACAATGATAGCATCGGCAACAACGCTGACCTCGACGATGATAATGACCAGGTACCCGATACGGCAGATGCGTTTCCACTGGACAACCAAGAATGGCTGGACAGTGACCGTGATGGCATCGGCAACAACGCCGACCTTGACGATGATAATGATGGTCTGCCCGATGCCGTAGAACTGGCTTATGGACTCGATCCACTCAACGCAGCCGATGCACTGGGTGACCTGGATGGTGACGGGATTTCGAATCTTCAGGAATACATGGACGGCACCAGTATTGGTGCCGACAGTGTGGCCCCGGTCCTTCTTGCGCCGGGCGACATCACGGTGAATGCGACGGGATTATTCACTGTCGTTGAACTGGGAACGGCAATCGCTGCCGATGGTATTGATGGACCGCTGGAAGCAACGCCCGATAACAGTGGACCGTTTGCACCCGGTATCAATACGGTCACCTGGACTGCAACAGATGCTGCCGGTAACAGTAGCTCGGCGATACAGCGTGTTAATGTTGTTCCATTAATCAATTTCTCGGTATCCCAGATCGTGACCGAAGGTTCTGAGGTCATCGTGACACTGCAACTCAACGGTAATGCGGTCAGTTATCCAGTCGTCATTGATTACTCGATTGCCGGAACCGCTACGATGGCATCCGATCATGACGCGGCGGCCGGACAGGTGCTGATTGACGCTGCAGATAATAACCGGGTGGACATTCCCTTTACGGTGTTCGACGACGGGCCGGGTGAGTCTGATGAGACCATCGTCTTTACTCTGGATAACGTGGTCAATGCAGTACCAGGGTCACAAACAACACACACCGTAACGATTACCGAATCCGATGTGTCCCCGCAGGTAACGTTAACGGCGCAACAACCCGTGGGTACCAATATGCAGGCGATCCTCATTTCGGGGGACACTGTTGTGGTACAGGCGAACGTGGTCGATCCCAATTCTGAAAATCAGCATGCCTTTGACTGGAGCGGGACGGACACCAGGCTCACGGATATCGATGCCAACGAAGGCACGTTTAGTTTCAGTCCGAATACACTGGATCCCGGTATCTATTTACTGTCAGTCCACGTTCAAATCACCGGTTCTTCTCAACGGCAGACCACCGCGCTACTTTATCTGCAGGTTGTTACTGACTTGCCTACCCTTTCCGACGGACAGGACAGCGATGGTGACGGAACCTCGGATTACACGGAAGGTCACGGGGATGCTGACAGTGATGGCGTCCCGGATTATCTGGATGCGATTGCGCTCAGTCACTTGCTGCAAACGCAAGCCGGCAATTCAACCAGTTATCTTATCGAGACGCTACCCGGCCTGCGCCTGATCCTGGGGCCAATTGCCATGGCACCGGGCGCTGCCAATGTTAGCGCCAGTGCGTTTCATGATTATTGGCTTCATATGGGAGAACCCGCAGAAATAGTCGACGATGGCGTCGAGAATATCGGCGGCTATTTTGACTTTATTACGCAAGGATTGCCCAGCAACGCGCAGGGAATGCAGGTGATCCTCCCACTATCGTCGGCGATTCCAGACAATGCCTTACTTCGCCGCTATCAGCCGGGCGTGGGTTGGAGCGATTTTACCATTGACCAATATAACGCGATACACAGTGCACCGGGCAACAATGGCAGCTGTCCTTCACCGGGAGACGCCGCCTACGAAGTCGGATTGCAGGCCGGCAATGCATGTATTCAACTGACCATTGAAGATGGTGGTGCAAATGATGCGGACCACAGTCGCAATGGATCGGTGACGAGCCAGTATGGTCTGGGACAACAGGCCGCATCGTCAAATTCACCGGGAATTAATCCTGGCGGTGGTGGCGGTGGTGGCGGTGGTGGCGCGCTGTCGATGTGGTTGTTACTGTTACTGTGCTTAATGTGCCTGAATAAATTCAAGTACTATTCAATAACCAATAAACAGGATTAAGAATACATTACGTTTCACTGATAACCATTGATTTCATATTGCACCAGGGTAACGTTTTCGATTGAGCCGCCCATACCGATAGTTCCGGCCGGGATTAATGTCCCATGGCCCTGGTAGCTCCCTATATTGGGCGTATATAGACACGTTTCATTGGATTCACATAATCCATTGTCATTACCTATTTCATCTCCAAATATCTCTATAGCATTACGTAGCAGTACGGATGTACAGACGCTATTTAGGGGATTCCATTTAGATCCCGCTATCATGGCATCGCAACCAGCGTCGTTGTTGGTTGATGGAACACCATCCCAAATATGGGTGAGTGTCCTGTTGCTCGTTGGTACATCTATTACGTCACGCAGAACAGTGTCAAAATACCTGAGCGACCAGTCCCATATTCTCCCTTGCCCCGTTTCCCACTGCTCTTGCTGATCCAAATTAGGATAGGTTGACCCGTCTTTTCCCCATGACCGAAAATCATTGTCGAAAGTAATCCAATCAAAGCTATGGGGATCGAGAGGATAGTTAGCCATTCCATTTGTGTCACTATCATTCGCCGCATCATTTGTTGCGACTTTACCCACAAAACTATCAAGTAACGTAACACCTGTTACTGCTACACCAAAATCCGAATTACCTTGCGCAATACACAAGCCATCATGAACATTATCGGAACCTATAGTGCTCACATCATCTGGATTATTGTCGTCGTCTAAACCTGGATCTGTTCCAGAACCAACATAACAATCGGTCCCATTATTTCCTACTTTCAACAATTCGTAAAATACATTGTAATTACCGCCATGCTGTATTCCATAAATTAAATTATCAGCAGCTGTTACGCTTGCTAGCGAATTATATTCATAACCAGATCCAATACCGATTATATTATTTGCAGCTACCAATCCCTGAAAAGTATTGTAATTTGATGGCGCAGATATACCACCTATCGTCACACCGGAATTATTATTAACCGTTGTAATACCCAAGAATGCATTATGAGAAGATTCATAAACGATAATACCGTGTCCGCTGCTCGTTGTTGTTACACTAGAAAATATATTATTGTTTGATTCAGAATGTAAACTGATGTTGGCAGCAAGACAGTTGGACATATTCAGACCGGAAAATACATTATTTGAGGATCTATTCAATGATATGGCGCTACCGAACGCACATTTCATTATCTTTACATTAGAAAAGTTATTTCGATCCACGTAGTATTGAAAATACATACCGCGCCCATTGTTAGATATTTCAATTTCAGAAAATGAATTATCTGTAGAACTACCCATGTATAGCCCATTAGTATTGTTATTCTTTATTGTCATGCCTGAGACAGTATTATTCGAGCTCCCGATTATAGCGATACCATGTTCACTGTTTGTAACCGACACATGCGATAGCACATTAAAATCAGACAGTGTTCTCATATATATTCCATAGTAGGTTGAATTGCTCACATTCACATTTGATAACCGAGAAAATTTGACATTTGTCAGCGCTATCCCGGCGACGTCGACGCTCGCATCTAACGTGCCCGTTATCCAAAGATAATTTAGATTCTCCGCTGTAATCACATGCACGCCGATACCCGGCGACGTAATCACGACCCCTTCATCGGCTACCAAGGCAACTTTGGATGCACTGATAGTGTAACTATTTGCCAGGGTAGTATTTTCACCGACCAGGTAAAGCGCGCTTTCGACGTCCAGCGCGATTGATCCATCACCAGCATAGGTCATTGGATTTCCCCACCAACTAGCGGGGGCTGTTTCTCTCCATAGAATTCCGTCCACATAAATCGATACAGAATTGGCTAACCAGCTGGGTGTCGTAAAATTTAACAAATCATATATTTCTATACCCTGTGCGAATCCCTTGGAGATGATACGCACCCGGCCCGTACTGTCATCGCATTCCCAATCAAATACCCCTAATGCATCACTGGCCGTGATACCGTCACAGCTAGTCAGTATGGTATGCACCACGCGAATTTCACCCGCATGAACGCAGGCTTGATCAACCGCCGCATTACACGCTACGTCCGTTGCCGTGACTCGATCAGCTCCCCGCACATAATCATTCCAGTTCGCCCCATTGACGGGGTACAGTGCAGACACGGGCGAGATGATCGGCATAAAATCGACAACCACCGTACAGGCGGCAGTGATCGCGCCGGTAGTATAGATGTCGTTTATCAAAGAGCCATCGCAGCCGCTGATGCTGGCTATCCCATAACCCTCATCGGGCGTGATCGTAAACACAGCGTTAGCGCCATAACCGACCGATTGCGCCATCGGTGTGATACTGCCACCGCCTGAAGTGACCGCATTGACCGTAAACTGTTGCTCGGTGAAAACGATATCAATGGTACAGTCATTAAAAATTTGCGCCGTTGTGTAAGTATTATCTGTTAATTCACCCCCACAGCCGCTGACGCTGGTAAGGTCATATCCAAGCGAGGGTGTAATGGTCACACTCGCGGTAGCACCATAGGTGACAGGCTGTGTCGCTGGCGTGACGCTACCACCAGTTCCCACGCGAGTCTGAACGGTGAAGCTTAGCGGGGAAAAGCTCGCGTTGACTGAACAGTCACTGGTAATGGTGTCGGTGGTAAATGTGGTACCCATCAACGCCCCGTTGCAGCCTATCACGCTGTTAATCTCATAGCCGGCGTTAGCTAAGACAACAAACCGAGCTGTCGCACCATAGTTAATCACTTGTGCCGCCGGTGTAATGCTGCCCCCTTGACCGGCTGTGGCGCCAATTGAAAATGTTTGTACACTGGTTTGTACACTGAAGCTGACGCTGATTTGACAATCACCGCTGATCGTACCGGTCGTGTAGGTGTTGCCTGATAGGGTCCCGTCACAGCCAGTGACCGAAGAAATCTGATAGCCGGCATCCGGCGTAATGGTAAACATGCGACTTTCACCCTGGTCAACGGTAATGCTCGTCGGTGAAATGCTGCCCCCTTGACCGGCTGTGGCGCTAATTGAAAATGTTTGTACACTGGTTTGTCCACTGAAGCTGACGCTGATTTGGCAATCGCCGCTGATCGTACCGGTCGTGTAGGTGTTGCCTGATAGGCTCCCATCACAGCCAGTAATCGAGGAAATCTGATAGCCGGTATCCGGTGTCACCGTAAAATGGGTGCTGGCACCAGCGCTGACAGTGACGCTTTCCGGCGAAATGCTACCACCCACACCTGCTGTACTTTGAACAAGATAGCTTGGCAAATCGTTATTATTATTGCTGTCGTCGCCACCAGGATTGCCACCACCCCCGCCGCTACTACACGCGGTTACTACCATCAGTGATGCACTTAACAGAATACTGGCAACGTCTGTCCGAAATGCCGTCATGTTAAACTCCCTCATCGTTGTTTTATTATTATTGCCACTAATCAAACTTCCCCTTCCGCGCACTGTTATTCAACGCTTCAGCGTGGCTTAATGTGCTATGTATTACCCGGGCACACATTATTAAATGACACTTTGTTTTTTTAAGTTTGGTCGCCCACCACTATTCTTATTACACAGGCATTCTTAACAACAACCAGTTATCTCAAATACTAATAATAGTACCCATTGTGCGACTTAAATTATATGTTTAGTTGATTTGCTAAGAAAGTGATTTGGGCAAGAAATAAGGGGTGATATCGATGCCACATCATTGCATTTCGTAACTTGTGTATTTATTTAGATATTAAAGAATAGACGCAAGACATGCACTCCATCACGCCACCTAATCTTTAAGTAAGAGAGCCATTGCTATTTCACGTAGTTTTTTCAACTGTGAATTAAGGAACGGTGGCTTCTTTAGAGAGAATAATCTATAGATTGCAGCTGCATGATTTGATACACCCAAATACCCACCCTTTCCTTAAGTTTCATCAACTAGATGTGGCACCGTTAATTGAAACTTATTTTGCAGGGGCATTGTGTAATAAATGTATTAATTCGCTAATGAGAAGGAAAACCATCTTCAGTAAGTGAAATTTTCAACCGTATGAACGTTGAATTTAGCGCGCTAAAATTATCCCAGAGTCACGCAACGAAGCACTATATAAAGTTAATAGAAGCCAGATAAACCACTGAATAACATATCGGAGAGGCAGGCATTCGCACCCCAGGAACCTCGTGGTTCAACGATTTTCAAAACCTATAGAAATCATAACCAGGAAAGCAAACCCTTTTTGGATACGCGTTACAATTTTCACATCGAAATTCGAGACTTTCGGTCGGTAAAAGCCACTAATATAGAAGCTAGAACACCACCGCTTTGCTATTTTCGCCATTAATAATTGATTTATCTTATTGATTATATTAATTAATTTTGATTAATTAGAGTAAAAATCATCTAATGTTGCATATACAACATTTTATGTATATATTGGGTATATACAACATTAATAAAGGATGATGCAATGAAAACCGCCCAGGTTCGAAAAATCGATGACCGTGCGGTGCTGTCCAAAGCAGTACTCAATGCGGGCAAAGCGCTCGGCATGTCGCAAACCGAAATTGGCCATGTGATCGGAAAAGACCGCACCTCTATCGCACGCGGCATTGACCCCGATAGCAAAGCCGGCGAACTCGCCTTGCTTCTCATTCGTTGTTACCGCAGCTTACATGTACTGGTGGGCGGCAATAACAAAGATATTAAGCACTGGATGCATACCGAAAATCGCCATACCGGGGGCATACCGGCTAAACAAGTACAAACCGTTCAGGGTCTTAACCGTGTCGTTGAATATTTGGATGCCATGCGCGGAAAAGTTTAATGGATATCTGGGCTAAATGCCGGGACCGCGTTTCGCCCGAACCAATCAGTAATGAACTGATTCGTGTGGTGGAAAGCCAGGAGCAAATCGCGACCAACAGTCTCGTTGAAAATTTTGATGAACAAGCGACTTTAGAACGCCTCCTCGATAATACTAAACCAGCTCCACCACGAACTGAGCGTGCGATGGACTATTTACTAGTAACACCCTTTCGCTATCCCCCGCTACCGCATGGATCGCGTTTTGGCGCGCGGCAAGAATCCAGTTTATTGTACGGTTCATTATCACTGACCACCGCGTTTGCAGAAACCGGTTACTATCGGTTTCTTTTCTGGCGCGGCATGGTGACCCCCCCCGCTTCGGGCAAATTTGTCACCCAGCACACCGTCTTTGGAGTCAACTACGCCACTCAGCGCGGCTTTAAGCTGCAGGCCCCGCCATTTAGTGACTACACGTCTTATCTGATGAGCCCTTCGGAATATACGGCAACACAGAAACTGGGCGCGGATATGCGTAGCATGGGTATTGAAGCATTTGAATATCGTTCAGCACGGGATATCGATCATGGCTTGAATGCAGCGCTCTTCACGCCGGACGCCCTATCATCAACCAAGCCACGATTTAAAGAACAATGGCTCTGCGAAACAACATCTAACACAGTCACTTTTTTTTCCGCCGCGACAAAACGCAGTCTACACAAATACCCGCTTGATACTTATCTTGTCGATGACCACTTCCCAGAACCGGCTTTTTAGCGATAAGCGTAGAGTATGAGTGGACCTGAACACCCGATTGGGTGTTGCCACTAGACACAACCTCCAGTTATTGAGCCTAGCCATCTTCCAGTACCTCAAATTTCTCTGTTTTACTGCACATTATTAGTAAGTAGTCTACGTCACACCCTTTCTCGTGTATTTTATATTGGGTTTATGTGCATGAAACCATAGATTGTCCGCTTTTTGAAAGGATAGCTTGTCCTCTTCAGTAATTTAACTACTGGATTATACTGTTCTCAGACCTTCGCTAAGTAACCTGTAACTGCTATCGCGCTACTCATACCAGACGTTCATAGAGCTGCTCCAAAAGCAGTCATCTACCCAAA
>Ga0209536_100001922_pt1 | contig 33950 bp, 36 predicted proteins | sample DeeMarSeWOR28_12_FD_187461 | JGI IMG/M metagenome (GOLD analysis project Ga0209536, IMG submission 187461) | Marine sediment microbial communities from White Oak River estuary, North Carolina - WOR-2-8_12 (SPAdes) (version 2) | ecosystem: Environmental > Aquatic > Marine > Intertidal zone >...
CGACCATCTGGTTATGAGCCAGACGCTCCGCCAGACTAAGCTACGAGCCCTATAAAATCATAGGGCATAATACAATTCTACTACTTAAAATTTAGATATTGAAATCAAAAGAAGTCTATTGATATTGTGTTTAAAAATACAAATTTTGATAAATCAACTTTTATCAAGCATTAGTTTCCAAAAGGATCGAAGTTCTTTATTAAGCTCTTGCTGCCAAATATCAAACTGTCTTTCGTCATGCTCAGAATCAAACTTCCTTTCGGGTTTTAAATTATTTGGGTCCATTTTTTTCATCTTTTCCACCTATCAATACACACCCATGATAACTTCTCTCACTATTCATTTAAATAGATATCGTGTAAAAATGTCATTTTAGAAATTTAACATAATGACATTACAAAACAAGTTTTTTTAAAAGTTATAAAGATTTTTATATAACTTGTTAATCTTGATGGTATGATAACTATGAAAAGAAAAATAAATAGTGTATTATTAGGAATTGGAATTATTGTTTTTTTAGGACAGATAGCGTCAGCGGCCTCTATTCAAGATAATCTTGATGATGTTGCTCATTGGTCAGGAACAATGGGAGGAACCTGGGGATGGACTGATATAAATGTTGAAGATAGACCAAATATAGATATTAAAGAACTTAAACAAAGTGTAAATGGAGATAAGATGATGTTAGAGTTAATTGTTGATGGAACAATTCAAAGTACTCAACTTCATTATTATTGGGTTACATTTAACACTACAGACTCATATTATTTCTTTTCTTGGTCAAATGGTACAGGTTTTGGTTGGGCGGCTAATACCATTACTGCTCAATTTGATATGGATCCTGAAGTTTCAGCATCAGGAAATACAATCACTGCAATATTTGATATTATAGACGAAGACACAAGTGCAGATGAATTCTGGGCTTATGCATGGGAATACTCGACATTTGGAGATATAATAACTGCAGAATGGTGGGGCGACTGGGCACCAGATACATATAACCTATTTGATATAGAAGATGTAATAGATGACGATGATGATGAAATTCCAGGTGGTGAAGGTTCAGGTGATGAAAATGGTGGTGAAAATGATGACAATAACGAAGGATCATCAAATAATAAATCAACAGGTACACCCGGATTTGAGTTATTGACTCTTATAGCTGCATTTTTAATAATTATAGTCATTTCAAAAAAGCGCTAAATTAAGAACAATTTGTATCAAATATAATGGTAAAGTTCATTAATGATATTTAGTTAAATCAAAAAGATAATAGATGGTGGAGCTATCATTAATTTCTAAATATCCTTTCTTAAATGATTCAAAAAAGTACATATTAGATAATAATCTCTCAATAAAAGAAATACTCGATGATCCTCTCTATGACCGTGCAAGATTAATAGGTGTAGAGAGACTTGATAATGCATTCAAAAATAGAGATGTAGGAAATCGAAGTCTTGTAACTGATTCTGATCAAATAATGGAACTTTTATCCTATCCAATCGCTAGAATGGTTGCTGTTTGTATAGAAGATGTCTATTTTAAAAGAAGATATGCACTCGGTGAAGCAATTCATGCTTACAATAATCTCTTGAATGAATCTATTTTATTTTTAATTAATGTTGCAAAAGAGTTCAAAATAGATGTAAGATTTGATAAGGATACTAACAAAATCAGCATCTTTTTTATTGATTATCTACACCATGCTCCAACTAGATATAAAGAGTGGAAAATGATAAATCGAGAAATGGAGAATGGTTTTATTCAAATAACAAGAAAAGACCTTGCAAGAATAATTCAGGAAGCATTACGAGCAAGAATAAATAATGAACTTGACGAAAGGAATTGCAGTAGGTCTGTTTATGAAAAGTTTTTAACAGATATTAAAAGAATTCAAAATTCAGTTATGATGCATCGTAAAAAAATTGAAGCGGCGCCAATCGGAAAGCTTGATACAACAAAACTTCCTCCTTGTATGAAAAATATTCTCTCAGCAATTCAAGCAGGTGAAAACGTTCCACACATGGGAAGGTTTGCACTTGTATCATTTTTACATTCATTACGCCTCAGTAATAACGAAATCCTTAAGTTATTTAGTACAGCTCCTGACTATGAAGAAGAAAGAACCAGGTATCAGGTTGAGCATATTACAGGTTATTCCTCTTCAACTGCATATTCTCCACCTGGTTGTGATAAGATGAGAACCTATGGAATATGTCCGACTGAGGAAATAGATGACCTGTGTAAAAAGAAAAGGCATCCCCTAAGTTATTATAAGGCTAAATGGAAGCAGGAGAAACCTAAAAAATGAAGCATTTTGTAACATTTGAAGGAATTGATGGTTCTGGTAAATCAACTATTTCAAAACTCGTTTATAAACAATTGAAAAAAGAGGGTTATGATGTTATATTGACCTATGAACCAACTGATTCCTGGATTGGAAAACAGGTTCAAAGGTGTATAGAGACAGGAGAAGACCCATTCATCACAGCATTGACATTTACTGCAGATAGAATCGAACATGGAAAACAAATTAAAAAATGGCTTTCTGAAAAAAAAATTGTAATTTGCGATCGTTATGCAGAATCAACCTATGCATATCAGGGGGCTCAACTTCATGGACTAGTAGATAATCCAATTAAATGGTTAAAAGACCTAGCAAAAGATATTATTCCAATTCCAAATAGGACATTTATTTTCATAATAGATCCTAATTTGTCTATTAAAAGAATAGAAAACAGAGAAAATCTAATTCCTTTTGAAAAAGTATCTTTTCTAGAAAAGGTCCATAAAAATTATCTAAAACTTTCTAAAGGAAAGCAATTTTTGAAAATTGATGCAACAAAAAAAATTGAAGAATTAGTTAGTATTTGCTATAATGATATTATTTCTTGATTTTTTTTCTTATTGATGTAATTATTTATTTTTTGACAAAATTACAGATAATATTTATATAATATTACTAACAAAGTATTACAAGTATACAATGTAAATAAATAATCTAGGAGAGGAAATAATGGGAAAAAAGTCTATTGTAGAGTATGATTTAGAAGATGATGAGTCGTTTGAAAAATATTTACAAGTAATTAGTACAAACATCTTTGATGTTATTGAACAGATAGAAGAAATTGATTAGGTTTTTTATCTGATGAAATTAATATACTTCAAATAAAGAATATTATATATTAATTGAAATTTTTTTTTAAAAAAACATTGTAAGGATTTTTCCTTACGTTTTCATACAATATATAAAGTTGCTTTTACATAACTGCAAATAACAATAAATTACAAAATTATATGGATGTGAAAAAAATGAAAAATAAAACAAAAGACTCATTAATTGTTGTAACAGTAGTTGCTCTTGTATTAGGCGGAACTTTTGGATTTATATTTCTAACAAATAATCAATTTTCATATGAAGTTAGAACTTTTTCATCATATGAGGAACTACTTGATTTTTTAGGAAATAACAATCAAAATTACAATGATTATTACTCTTATGGTATGAGAGATGGCGCTCCAGGATTGATGCTACCAAATGCAGAATCATCTAAATCTGGAAATGCTATAGATGGTGCAGGTGAAAGTCAAGATGATGATTATTCAACTACTAATATTCAAGTTGAGGGAGTAGATGAACCTGATACTGTAAAAACAGATGGGGCCTATCTTTATGTTCTAGCAAATCAAACCATTTTTATTATAAAAGCAAATCCAGCAAATCAATCAAAAATTCTCTCTAAAATATCTTTTAAGGATGATGTATATATTAGTAATTTCTTCATTAATGATGATTATCTAGTTGTATTTGGAGGGTCTTATAGCTATCCGATCCTATATGAAGGTGAAAAGGAAGAGTCAAATGAAACTACAGGTACAATTATTGAAGATAGACCTTGGGATGTCTCAACATCAATTATTAGGATTTATGATATTGCAAATAGAAATACTCCAGCAATCAAAAAGGAAATAGAAATCGATGGTAACTATTTTGATGCAAGAATGATAGGAAACTATGTTTATTACATTTCAACAGAACACACCTATAATATTTACCGAGAAAGTAATGGAAATGGAGTTCTTTCAGTTCCTAAAATAAAGATAGATGACAATTCTTCAAAAATTCCTTATGACGATATATATTATGTTGATGTACCTGAACTAGTCGACACAATGACACATGTAATTTCAGTAAATCTTGAAAATATGAATGTTGATGAAAAAAGCTTTTTAATTGGAATTTCACAGACTATGTATGTCTCACTATCAAATATTTATCTTGTTTATACAAAATATGATTATACAATAAGACCTCTAGTTGATGGTACTTATCAATCAAACCAAGAGACAACTATGATTCATAAAATAGGTATTGGAGCAGGTGGTATAGATTATAAAACAAAAGGAGAGGTGCCAGGACACGTTCTAAATCAATTTTCAATGGATGAACATAATGGTTATTTCAGAATTGCAACAACAGTTGGCTACATTTGGGATTCAACAAATCCATCAAAAAATAATGTTTACATTCTTGATGAAAATCTAAACCGGGTATCTGAAATTGAGAATATTGCGCCAGGCGAACAAATCTATTCTGCCAGATTTATGGGTGACAAGGCTTATATTGTCACTTTCAAAAATATCGATCCTTTCTTTACAATCGATCTTTCAGACCCAAATAATCCAGAGGTTCTTGGTTATCTTAAAATCCCAGGCTTTTCAACATACTTACATCCTTTAGATGAAAATCATATAATTGGTATTGGAAAGGATGCGGTTGCTTCAGACAATCCAACATTTGCTTGGTACCAAGGTTTAAAACTTGCTCTATTTGATGTAAGTGATTTTGAAAATCCCCAAGAAGTAGAAAATGTAATAATTGGGGATCGTGGAACCGACAGTTCAGCATTATATGACCATAAAGCATTTCTATTTGATAGGGAAAAGGAGCTTCTTGTAATTCCAGTAAGTCTTTATGAAATAAGTGAAGAAATAAAAGACCAATACGACGAGGAACCACCAAACACCTATGGTGAATTTACATATCAAGGTGCATATATTTACAATCTCAATCTTGATGGTTTTACATACAAAGGTAGAATCACTCATATGACTGAGGAAGAAAAAAACAACTCTGAATATTGGTGGTATTGGTATAATTCTTATTCATATATTACTCGTTCACTATACATTGGAAACGTGCTTTATACAATCTCAAGCAGTATGGTAAAAATGAACAATCTAGAAGATTTAAGCGAGATTAAAAGCTTGGATTTAGAATAATTCAAACTATTCGTATCTAACAGCTTCAATAGGACTCATCTTTGCTGCTTTTCTTGCTGGATACAGACTTGAAAGCATACCAACAATAACTGCAACAGTAAGACCAAGAGCAATTGAAGACGTGGTAATAACTGGACTTAAGGCACCACCAAATGAACTTGTTAAAACAGAACTTAAACCTTGAGAACCGAGAATTCCAAGAATAATTCCTGCCGCACCACCAATGATACTAATAAAAATTCCTTCCATGATAAAGATAAATAAAACATCCTTGTTTGTAGCACCAATTGCCTTCATAATTCCTATTTCTCTTGTTCGTTCCATTACTGAAGTAAGCATCGTGTTCATTATTCCAATTGATGCGACAACAAGAGCAATTGATGCAATTGAAAGAAGGACCACTTGAGCAATTGCAATTATTGCCTGAACACTTTCAATAATAGATGTCATTGTTATTGCATTCGCAAAATCATCTTTACCATGGTTCTCATTTATTACAAATTCAATTTCTTCTGCAATCATGTCAGCTTTTGTAACATCATAAATTTTTATAATTGCAGAACTTGATTCACTTTTACCAGTGATTTTTTCAAAATCTCTTGGTGTAATATGAATATTGTCATCAGTCTCAGTTGACATCCCTGCTCCTTGTTTATTGTAGATACCAACCACTGCAAAGCTCTTTTCATTTATATCAATTCGATTTCCAATTGTAATATCAGAATCAAAATACTCATGTGCGACGTTGTAACCAATAACGCAAGTGTTCTGCCTTCCTTCCTGGATAAATTCACCTTTTTCAAGACCAAGAACTTCTATACCAAATATTTTTTCAAGATTTACAGCATCAATTCCGACAAGAGATACACTATTGCTATCACCATTAAATGAAACAATTCCTACAGAAAAAAGAACAGTACTTACATCCTTTACTCCATTTATACGCTGAATATCACTAATATCTCGCTCTGTTAGGTATTCATTATTATTATTTGCATGTTGAAATCCTCCACCGCCAAATGCATTTGCTGAAATTTCACCACTTGAAAGAACAATTGTATCAGATAGTGAGGATAACTCTCCTGTTATTGCCTGTTGCATTCCTTCACCAATTCCCATAAGAGCAATAATTGCCATAATACCAATGCATATACCTAAAAGAGTAAGAAAGGACCTAGTTTTACGCTCGTTTATATTTTTCAGGGCAAGTTTAATATTATCAATAAGCAGCTTCTTTCACCTCACCATCATGAATATATAGATTTCTATGTGCTCTCTTAGCAATATTTAAGTCATGGGTTACAACAATAATTGTTTCACCTTGAGAATTTATATCTTCAAGAATTTTCATTATCCTATCACCGGATTTTGTATCAACATTACCCGTTGGTTCATCAGCAAGAATAATTGTTGGTTGATTAGAGAGTGCTCTTGCAATAGCAACTCTTTGTTGTTCACCACCACTCAGTTCAGATGGCTTGTGATGCAATCTTTTAGAAAGATCAACTAGTTCTAAGAGCTCTTCAGCTCGTCTATTTCTATCTGATAATTTTGTACCTACAAAGCTCATTGCTAGGGTAACATTTTCTATAGCATTTAATGTCGGAATGAGATTATATTTCTGAAAAATAAAACCAATTTTTTCTCTTCTTATTCTTGCAAGTTGATTTTCATTTAATTCTGATACATCAGTATTTTCAATTAATAGACTTCCAGATGTTGGTGTATCTAAACAACCAAGCAGATTCATAAATGTTGATTTTCCAGAACCAGATGGACCAACAATAGAGATATAATCACCACGTTTTATAGAAATTGAAGTGGGTTTTAAAGCTGGGACTGTAATTTTTCCAAGAACATAAGTTTTACATAAATCTCTTGTAACAATTATATTATCATTCATTTAGTTGATCGCCTTTTGTTATAATAAAATCCAAATATAAGGAATAGTAATATGACTATAACTACAGCTCCCAAAACAAGTAATAGACTCCCTTCACTTGCACTATTAGTCCTGGGCACAATTGAAATAGTTGATGTAACAATTGGTGTTTCATAATATTCATTGTCCTGTTTGAAAGACACCTTAAATCCTAAGCTATAGTTGCCATATTCCAAATGTTCAGAAGAAACATCAAAGGAAGCTGAAAAAACATCATCCGGGTCCATTGAACCAATAAAATATTGTGTGGGTGAAACTTTTGCTTCAGTTATAGGTGTTACAATAACACCGGTAATCGATTGTGTTTTTGCATTGTATACTTCAAGGCTGACCCGTGTTGATTTTCCCTTTTCGATGCTTGAGGGAATTGAAGTTAAGATTGGTGCTACATCTAAGGTTTCTACAACCGAAATTGAATAAGATTTTTCTTCAGAATGAACATTATCTCCATTCTTGAATTGAACAGTGAAACTTATATTATAATCTCCAACATCCTCTGGTTTTATTGAAAAGCTAGCTTCAGATGAAGCATCTGCTTCAAGAGTTCCCACAAACACACTGTTTGGAGTAAACTTAAGACCATCATTTGAATCGGGAATAATTGTGACGCCATCAACAGAGTTTTCACGACTGTTTACCGCTGTAACAGTAACTAGTGTTGATCCACTTTTTGAAATTCTTGAAGGAACATCTGTAAGAAGAAGGTCAACAGATGCGTTACTAACTTTTATTGGGATTGGAAATCTAACATCATCATATGTTTCCACATTAACACGAGCTATTGGAAAGTAAAGACCTTGAGTTATATTTTCTTCTGCAATAATCTTAAAATTAATATCAATACTAGATGCTGGTGCAAGGTTTCCAACATCTTCATAGTTTTTTGTTGCTTTTACTTTATGAGTTCCGTCTGTTGCCGAAACTATCCAAATATTTTTAATAGTTGCTGCAGCTGTATCTGTTTTTACTGTTGAAGAAGAACCAGAAGTTGATGTGGTTTGAACCGTGTTTGTGGTTTCCGCATTAGTTATTGTTAATGTTAAAATTCCTGAATCTCCAGGCATAAAAACTTCTGGATAAAGTGTATAGTTATCAATAATAACTGTAGGATCTGCAGAAATAGATGGAATAATAAAGATACTTAAGAATAGACTTAGACCGATTACTAGTTTTAATCTCATTATTATCTCTCCCATTAAGTTTTTTTGTAATTAGGATTGCATACATATCTTACTTTTATAATTTGTTTTTTCTTTTTTAAAAATTAAATAAAAAAATTTAACTATTAATTCATATCTCTAATTCCATCTTATATTGTCTTTTATCATCTGTTTCACCGGTGATTTTAAAACCTAGTTTATTGTAAATTTTTTGAGCAAAGGTGTTTTCTCTATATGTTTTAAGAATTATCTTATTGTACCCTAGGTCTCTTGCTTTTTTTATTGTAAAATCAGTTATAATTGTACCATAACCATTATTTTCAAAACCTTTTCTTATACAACATCCAAAACTTGGAATTTCATAACCAAATAATCTTAAAAAAGAATAACCAATGATTTTTTCATCTAGAGTTAAGACAAAATAATGGTCATCTGAATTTATATTTTTTAAAAGTGTTTTTTCATCAAAAGCATGTGGATGAAAAAATCCTTTGTTTTTATTACTTAGACTGTTCAATAAATATAGAACTTCATTTAAATCCTTTTTTTTAAAAGATCGAAAAATCAATGGTTTTTTATTTTTCATTTAAAGACCTTATAATTAAAGTAATCATCTTTTAATTCTATATATCTAAAAGCCTTGATCATTTCCTTGATTCCATAATCGATATCAAATTTTGTATCAAAACCGAGAGCCTTTATCTTTTTAAAACTAACTTTATAGTTTCTTTTATCAGGATCCTTTCCAAATTCTGCAAATTTCAAATGAAAATCAACATATTTCTTTATTTTTATTGCTACATCTTCCTTTGTTAGACATAGTTTTTCAGATCCAACATTATATGTTTCCTTGTTCATCTTTTCAAAATTGTCCATTGCAAAAATTATACTTCTTGCAATATCTTTTACATGGATAAATGATCTCCAGTAATCCTTTTCATAAACAATTAATTCTTTCTCCCTCATAGCTTTTATTAGAAAATTATTTATAAGAAGGTCAAGACGTGGGCGTGAGGATAGTCCAAAACCTGTTGAAAACCGAAAGATTACAAAATCTGAACATTTCTTTACAGCATCTTCACCAAGTGTCTTTGTTTCACCATACTCTGTTAGAGGATTTAATTTGGTTTCTTCGGTACAAATATCTTTAACCTGACCATAGTTACTACCAGTAGAAGGATAAAAAAATGGGACATCACAATTTTCAACCAGATTTTCCGTTCCAATAAAGTTTACATTATGGGCAAGGTCTGGTCTTGCCCTACAAGCCGGATAACCAACAATTGCAGCAAGATGAATAACAAAATCAATATTTTTTAGGGATTTTTTAATGTCACTCTTATTTGTAATATCTCCTTTTATAAACTCAAAATTATTATTACTGAAATGTGGTAGAATCCCATCAATTCCATAGGTTAAATTATCTAAAACTCTAACCTTGTATTGGTTTTTTAAAAGTTCAGGAATTAATGCATTTCCAATATAACCTGCTCCCCCAGTAACAAGTATATTTATTTTATCACGCACCAAAATCATTAATTTTTTTAATTATATAATCTTGTTCATTAATTGTAAGATTGTGATGAATTGGAAGTGATATAACTCTTTTTGAGATTTTTTTAGCAACTGGAAAAACCTCTTTACTATATTTTTTGAAAATCTGTTGTTCATTTATTGGTAATGGATATGTAATTCTTGTTTCTATTCCATTTTTATTAAGATAATTATTTAATTTATCCCTATTATTTACAAGGATTAAAAAGAAAAAGTAACAATTCTTTGTATCGGATAGCTCTTCGGGATACTCAATATTTTTTAAATTTTCCTTATAATAATCTGCTTTTGATTTCCTATCTTTAAGAGTACTATCTAATCTATCCATTTGAGAATTTCCAATTGATGCAGCAAGATCTGTCATTCTGTAGTTATTCCCAAGATAGTTATGCATATATTTTGAGGTCTCTCCTTGATTTCTCAATATTTGTGCTTTGTTTTTTAATTCTTCATTATCTGTAAAAACCATGCCCCCCTCAATTGTGGTAAGTATTTTTGCTGCATGAAAACTAGTTGTATTTAATAGACCATGTGTACAGCATTTTTTTCCTTTATATTCTGAACCAAATGATTGAGCTCCATCGACAATTAATGGTATATTGTTTTTTCTTGATATTTTCAAAAGATTATCATAATTAGATGGATTTCCACCTAAATCTATGTTTATTAAGGCCTTTGTATTCTCTGTTATTTTCTCTTCTATCAAGGATGTATCGATACTCAAGGTATTATCTATGTCAACAAATACTGGTTTACAGTTGTTGTAAAGAATGGAATTGCCTGTTGCAATGTACGTTAATGCAGGCATAATTACCTCATCATTTTTACCGAATTCATTACATTTTAAGGCAATATCTAATGCTGATGTTCCGTTATTTACTGCAATTGAATAATTTATATTCAGATATGATGCAACCTTTTCCTCAAATCTTTTGACTTCCTTTCCCATCGAAAGCCAGCCTGAGTCTATAACTTTCTTTATTGCTTCTTTTTCAGAATCTTGAATATTTGGAACAGACCAAGGAATTTTCATTTTTCAGTTCATCCTAAATTAAATATTATTATCAATTTCTTTAATTATGATAAATGAAAGTGTATAAAGATTTTTGTTGTTTTTAATTGTGTAGATAATAAAAAAGGTTTAAAACAGCAAATTTAAAAGGATTTAAAGTTTATAAATTTTGAATAAAAATGCATCTTTTAAATACAAAAAAACCCTTTTTTTGCAACTATTGGGTAACCTATAGATGTAATTCAAAATGTGAATTTTGTAATTTTTGGAGAAATGATAGCTACAAGGGTATTAAAGATGCAGAATTAAATGAGGCTAAAAAAAACCTAGATGATTTAAAAAAAATAGGTGTAAAATTTATTGATTTTACAGGTGGTGAACCTTTATTAAACGAAGAACTACATGAGATACTTGCATATGCAAAGAAACTTGGTTTCTTTGTAAAACTTTCTACAAATGGTTATTTATATCCTAAAAAATTTGATGAATTAAAAGGTTTACCTGATAGAATATATTTCTCTTTTGATACTAATTCAAGAGAAGAATATAAAAAAATTAGAGGAATTGATGGATATAATAAATTAATTGAAAGCATTGAAATTGCTAAAAATATTAATCAAGATATCTGCTTGTTATATACTGTAACTGATGAAAATATAAAAAATATCGATGATATTGTAAAATTTGCTAAAAAAAATAGGATTACAACCTATATTCATCCATGTTTTTCATACTTTGATAACAAGGGACTTAGTAAGGAAAACATTGATAAAATCAAGAAGTTTTTCTGGCATCCTTATGTACGGATGAGCCTTCCTCAACTTGATTTCCATAAAAAAGGGGGAAACTCAATATCTAATCCTAAATGCAAGGTAGGTTCTTCAACAATTGATATTGGACCAGATGATTGCCTTACAATTCCATGTGCTCATCGATATCTAGATAAGATAAAAATAAATGGTAAATTGCACTCTTTGTATCATTCTGAAAAATGGTCAAAATATTTTAAAAATGTAGGTACCTATAATTTTTGCAATAAATGTACTATTGATTGTTATTTTGGTATGTCTTATTTTGATAGACTACCTGATTATTTTTTTAAACAAAACCTAACCTATCTAAAAAATTTGATAGAATCAAAAAGGTCATATTAAAAACATTTTTAGATCTTATTGTAAACCTCAATTGTTTTATCTGCAATTGTATCCCAGCTCAGCTCTTTTGCTAATTCCTCAGAGTCCTTTGAAAGTTTCTTTAATAGAGAACTGTTATTTAATACAGCAATGATTTTTTTTGATAATTCTTTAGGATTTTCTGGCGAAGAAATTGCAATATCATCTTTTACATATTCAGGCAGTCCTCCTACATCTGTTACTATCATAGGTTTTTTAAAAGGTAATACAAGGGCTCCTACTCCACCGTGAGTGTCAAAAGGATGTTTTTTATAAGGCAAAACAACAAGATCTGCACATGAAAAATAATATTCAATCTCAGAATCAGATATATAATCTAATTTTTTATGTATATATTCATTTAAATTATTATCAACAATGATTTTTTCATATTCTCTCCAATCCTTTAATGGTTGACCAGCAATTAATAGAACAACATTTTTTATCTTATCCTTAACAATTTTCAATGAATCAAGTAAAAAATCAAGTCCCTTATATCTCCAAATATAACCAAAGAATAATATTACTTTCTTATCAACTGGTATGTTTAGATGTTTTCTTGCATCTATTTTTGAGATATTTTTTATCTTCTGATAAGGCATAATTGATCCATGATTTGTTATAAAAACCAACTTTTCATCTACTCTATATAATTCTAAAAATTTTTTCAAATTTCTTTTATTATGAACAATGAATGCATCAACAAATAAAAAAAGAAATTTATTAATAATTTTATCAAACATAAATGTAATAAAATCTTCAGTGTGTGGAGTTATATTATGAACAGTTATTACACATTTTTTATTTCTTATTTTACTAATTGGTAAAATAAAACTATAAATTATTCCTGAATACAAAGCCCAATGTTGAATGTGAAGAATTTCACCTTTTAAATGCAATCCTACATTAATCCACGAAAATGGATTCCACCATGTTATAATTGATTTTGTTTTAACTTTTTCTAGATTGATTTTTTTATTTTGTTTTTCTTTCATTCCGCCATAATATAAGGATTTTGGTAAACTACTTTTAAAATTAAAAAACTCAACATCTAATTTTTTTGAAAGTGCATCTGCTAAATGATAACAATATGGACTTAATGCTTTTATTGGAGGTAAAGTTCCAATTAATGTAACTTTCATGATTTTTTTCATATTTTGAATATTTCAAAGGTTAAAAATATTATATTAAAAATCAATACTTTATTAAAATGGTAAGGAACAACATTTCAAAACCAAACATTTTAGAATATAAATTTATGAACAAGATAGATTTTTATCATTGTTGGGAAGATATTAAAATTATTAAAAAAGCTCTAAAAATAAAAGATAATGACATTATTTTTTCAATTACTTCTAGTGGCTGTAATATACTTAACCTTCTTTTATATAACCCTAAAAAAATCTATTCAGTTGATTATAATCCTTATCAGAATTATTTATTAGAACTAAAAATTGCTGCAATAAAAAATCTTGATTATCCAGATTTTATTCAGCTTATGGGTCTGAAATTATCAAATAATAATCAAGAGATTTATAGTTCAATTAGAGAAAATATAAGTGAAAAGGCTAGATTATTTTGGGATAAAAATTCCTATGTAATTAAAACAGGTTTGTTGTCTGTTGGAGAACAAAATATTAAAAATTTAGGAAAATTATTAAGATTTTTAAAAGGAGAAAAAGTAATAGAAGAATTTTTTTCATGCGAAACAATAGATAGACAGGCTGATTATTTTTATAAAAATATATATGGTTTTCCTTGGAAATTTTCTCTTTTTTTTGCCTATAATAAATATTTGATTAGATTATTGCTATGTTTAAGAATTTTAAGAGAATATTATTTTGGAAGAAAAAAATCTTCAGATTATTTTACATATATAAAAAATGTGTATTATCCAAAAGATCATGTAGAAAAAATAAAAAATATATATTCAAAAATACCAATAAAAAATAACTATTTTGCATCATTGATATTGTTAGGTTATTATTTTGATGAAAATTGTTATCAACCATATTTAAAAGAAGATAATTATCAATTGCTTAAAAAAAGAATTAGTAGAATTGAAATCAGGACTGATTCGGTTTTAAATGTATTAAAAAACCTTTCAGATGATTCTATTGATAAATTTTCGCTTTCAAACATTTTTGATTGGATTGATATTAATAGCTTTAGGACCACCTTAAATGAAATTGCAAGGGGCGGTAGAAAAAATAGTAAACTATTTTATTCAATCACAAGAGTTGATAGGTATATTCCAGTCGATTTTGACAAAATTATGATGGATAGAAAATCAGGTGATGAATTACTAAAAGACGATAGAACAACGCTCTATAGTGGTTTTGTTGTTGGAGAAATTAAAAAATAAAAATTATATTTTTTCATAGTTTGGTTCAATATTTTCAGAATAAAAATCAATCTCAAAATATGATATAATCTTAAGAATTCTACTTATTTGTTTATCTGATAGATATTCTCTCCATTTTGATAATTGTTTTTTTGGTTTGTGTAAAATTTTTTTATCCTCATTCATTGTAACAACACTTGGTTTTCTGAATTTATTTAGAGCGCTCCTTGGAATGTTCTTTTCACCAATTTCATTAAAAATATTTTTGATTTCACTCTTACCCTCTTTTATTAATTTTTCATAAAATACAATTTTCCACGGGTAAGGTTTCTTTTGAGATAGTAAAATATAGTTATCAAGACACCAAACTGTTGCTAAAATCTCTTCGATTTTTTCAATATTTTTTATTTTACTAATTATCTTTTCATTTAATTCTTTCATCTCTTTTATTTCATCAAGTATTATTTTTTTTGTTGGTTTGATATCAATGAATGGTGGTGAAGAAGAGCGATAACCGTATAGATCAGATTTCATTTGTGAGGAAATACAAGCGCAAGGATGTCTAATTATTAAAAAAATTGTTCTTAAATCAAATTTTTTTGAAATCCAAGGAAGCATTCGATTCATGCTTGTTGATTTAACAATTAGTTTATTACCAAATAAATGGTTAATTGAATTTTTAATTGAAAAACCTTTGAGGAGATCAAATACTATATTTTCTTTTATTGGAAGATTTGCAATATTTCCAGTGAAAATCTTTCTTAGATAATCTTCTCCTTCTTGCCAATCAATGTTAGATACAAGATACGATCTTGATTTGAATCCCACTTTATATGCTTCTGGAAACCAAATTGGATTTAAAGGTTCAAAAATATAGGTATATTTTGGAATATTTGAAAGTATATCAGCAAACCAGGTAGTACCTGACCTTGGAGAACCAGCAACTAAAATTGTGTCTCTTATATTAATTGGTTTTTTTGAAAAAATTCTATTATTAAGATTTTGTATTACTCTAGAGCTTAAATTAGAATTTGACATTTTATTTTTCATTGTTATTATACTTATCAAATTTTTGATAGACCATTTTATAGTATAGTTCTAAAGATAATGTTTCAGTTAATGAATAAAATCCAAAACTCATATTTTTTATAATTCTTTCAATGCTTCGCATGTATTTATGCCAGTTATCATTGAGTTTTTCAGTATTTTTTGTAAGATATTCGGCAGTCATATTCACTGGTTTGAAAACAGTAGTAGATCCATTGTATTTTTCCCAATCTTTAGTTAAGATTCTTTTTTCATTATCCAATCTATCATATAGTTTTGTTCCTGGATATGGTGTAAGAATTAAACCAAAAGGAATTCCTACTTCACTTTTTCTTACAAATTCTTCTGTTTTTGAAAAAATATCTTTTTTATCAAAATCAAAACCTAAGACAAATGATGCTTGAATTAACATGCCATGATTATGTATTTTTTTTATTGCAGGAATATACTCACTTACAACATTTGTTCTCTTTCCGATGCTATCAATGGATTTTTGACAAACAGATTCAAATCCAATCATCCAACCTAAACAACCAGCCTCACTAGCCAACTTAAGTAATTCATCATCTTTTCCTAGAATTCCTATATTACCATAAGCAAAAAACTTTTTATTAATTCCAATAAGTTTTCTAAAAAGTTTTTTTGTATAATTTGTATCAATCGTTAATGAGTTATCTTGAAAAACAAACAATTTTCCTTTTGACCTGTTTATATCTTCAATAACACTATCAATTGGTCTTTTTCTAAAAATATTACCAAATTTCATATTTGATATTGAGCAAAATTCGCATCTGTTCGGACATCCCCTCGATGCCTGAATACCGATTCCTGTACCCTTTTTATATACATCCTTTTGTTTAGGAATAATTTCTGGATTTACAACTCTTTGTTGATAGTAAAAAGGTCTTAATTTTTTATTTTCAAAATCTCTCAATAATTTAGGCCATATTTCTTCTGCTTCACCAACAACAACTGCATCTGCATGTTCTTTTGCTTCTTCTGGGAGAGCAGAAGGATGATAGCCCCCAAGAACAATAGGGACATTATGATTTCTAAACTCATCTGCAATTTTATATGACAATAAGGCATTTGATGTTATACTTGTTATTCCAACCAAGTCATAATCCTTTTCAAAATTTATATCAGTAATATCCCCTTCAATTACCTCAATTGTATGTTTTTCAGGAGTTAGCGCTGCTAAAATTGAAAAAGCCATTGGTTTACGTATAAAAAGATATTTTGAAAAAAATCTGACAAAAGCTCTGGTCACATTTGAATTTTCTAAGAGTAATTTAGATGTACGTGGCCATACAAACAATATTTTCATATTTTTTTCCTTTCATTTTTCTCCGCGCTTTCTACATTGTTTTATATCGCGTGGAAGTGTAAAAATATCAAGTGATCTTTTGTTTAATAATTTCCACCATTGAGAAAACATTTTCAAATATAGAGGAGTAATACATCCACAAAGAGCGCAATCAGCATTTTTTCCAAGCAGGCAATGATTTATTAATTCTCCTTTATAATCATACCATAAAGTGTAATTAAAAACTGGACATTCACCCTTATTGATTTTGCATAGAAGATTAACAAGATTATGCGTCATTCTTACAAAATTCGGATATTCATCAACAACTCTATGAAGTTCTTTTTCAGCAATTTTTCTTTCTTTTCCAAGAACAGTTGTTGAAGAATCTTTCTTGTGAGGTGTTAGGAAAAAAAATGATACACCAAATACATCTGTGTTTATCCATTCATCTATAACATTTTGAATTTGATTAGTTGTTCCTCTTCTTAAACAGCATGAAAGCATCACTCTATGATCATCTGAATAGTTGTCAAATATTTTACTCCATGTTCCTTTTCCACGGATTTTATCATGGATATTTTTTCCACCATCAATTGAAACTGCAAAAGGCATTTTTAGATTTCTTGGAATCTTTATTAGTCCATTAGTTATAAGTGAAGTATTTCTCCCAAAATAATTGTAGGCAAGTTCAATTATATCCATTCTAAGGGTAGGTTCTCCACCAATTAGAAAGATTGATTTACAACCATTTTCTTTTTCTTTTTTAAAGATATTTTTATATTCTTCATAAGTAAGTTCATCTTTTTTTACTTCTTCAAAAATCTTTTTTCTACCACTTTTTTCGTAGTCTGGGTTAAAACTATAAACATAACAGCTAGGACAATTAAGGTTACATCTTCTTGTAATTTCATGAGTAAATCTTGTGGGTTTTTTGCTAATTTTTGCATAACCATATATTTTTAATAAATCATACAATCTTTTAGTTTGTTCAAACATCACAAACTCCAATTTTTTATGTGGTTTATTTTTTTATAAACCACCAGTCTGTTAAACCTCCCTCAAGTTTTATATTATTTTTTTGAGTAAAATCAATTACTGCTTTACACACTCCAATATGATCTGCCCAGAAATCATGACCACCAATTAATCCACCTTGTTTTACTTTATTATAATACATTAAAATATCCTTTTTTACAATATCATATTCATGACTACCATCAATATAAACAAAATCTAAATCATTAGGGATTTCGTTTATTGCTTCTTCTGATGGCTTCCTAATAAACTCAATTTTTTCTTTGTATTTTTTTAAAAATCTTTTTGTTTCCTTATAATAACTATCACCAGATTTTTGTTGATAAGGATCAATTAAATATAGCTTTTTAATAGGTAGAAATCTAAGCATTGTTTTAGCATTTAAACCGTGTTCAACACCAATTTCTGCACCAATGAGATTATTGTTTTTTAGATTTTTAAACATATATTTTGCCATTGGTCGAATATACCAATACCATGGTGAAATTTTTTTAAAAAAGGAATATGGTTTATTGTTATATATTATCAAACTGGAAATGTTTAATTTGAGTTCTATACTATTTAATAAATTCGGCAATTGGAAACCACCAATATATAATTTCTAAATTAATATTCAACTATTTTTGATATTTGATTATTTTAAACAAAATAATAAAATTTGTTATAAACATAAATATGAACCATTTTAAAATACCAAAAGGTCTAGGTTCTTCTTTTTTTGTAGAAGCACTAACTGTTCCTTTCATTGGACAGTAAATAAATGGTAAAGGAATATCAAAGTGAAATGTTGTAAGAATTGTTTTAAAAAAATCTAATGATTTTTCTCCTGGATAATTTAATATAAAATGCGAATAGAAAATCGTTTTTGGTGATACTTTTTTTATCTGATCTACAATTTTAACAACTTTTTTTGGATCATAATCACGGTTCATATTATCAATTATTTTCTTAGATCCACTTTGTATTGGAATTATCACATATTTAAAAGAAATATCTTCAAAGAGTTTTATATAATTTTTAGGGTAATCCTGTAACATTTTTGGATTTAGATAATTTAAGTCAATTGAGATATCAGGATATGATTTATTGATTTCGTATACTAGCTCAATTAAACTACTTTTGATATCTGCGCCATAGCATCCACAGTCATCAGCTGCTAAAAATAATGTTTTAGAAGGGTTCTTTATTGATTTTATATCTTCTAATATATCCTTTATTTTCTTAGATTTTAAATTTCCTTTAGCTTTTTTTATTGCACAATAGTTGCATTTGCCTGTACAACCTTTACTTATTAATACAAACATTCTGTTTGTATGTGTTAATTCGCTTATTATTTTTTTATAAATCTCTCTTAGTTTTTTTGAAAATGGAAATAGAATTATTGTTAATTGGAATGGATATTTTCTTAAAAAACCATGAGTATCATAATCCTTTAATAAAATCCTTTTAGTTTCATCATCACAAATTGTATTTATCCTTTCAAATTTTATTTTTTTATAAAACAATTTGTCTAATTTATATCCTTCATCAATTTCAACTGGAAAAACATCCAAACCATCTAATATTTGTTTATTTATTTTTACAAAACATCCATATATTATTATTTTTCCACTTTTCTTTTTAATTTTATAATATTTTTGATAAATGTCAACAGTTTTTTTTTCATATTTTTTATGATATCCACAAGTATTAATTATTATGTAATCTGCTTTTGATGGATTTGTTGTAATACTATGTCCATTTTCAATAAAATAATGATATAATCGTGAACACCCAACTAAATTTGGTAAACATTCCCAATGAGTACTATCAATAAATATTGTTGATTGTTTCATTTCAATTTTTAATTTGACATTCATTATTTATAGTTTTATTATAGGCTAAATCGTAATAATTTGCCTTTTTTATCAATGAAAGAATATTTGATTAAGTTAGTTTATTACAAATTTAATGGCATCTTTTTCAAAATCATTTCGAAATTGGGATTATATCCAAAATGAATTGAAAAAAGATCAACGAATATGGGATTTATTTACAAAAAAATATGAATACTCAATTGAGAAATCAAATAAAAAAAATATTTTATCTTATAAAGTTGTTTCAAATGAAAATATTTTTAATCCTGTGGTTTCAAAATATTTAATTGATAAAGGAATTAATTTTGAATATGAAGATGGAAAAAAATTCGCGGTCTTTCTCTCACATGATATTGACGATATAGATATATCCGTAAGACACTTTTTTCGTTCATTTATTCCTTTTCCATTTCATAGAGATTTGTTTGGTTTTAAGAAATTTTTTTCCTCATTTGTAAATAAAAAAAAACCATATATGAATATGAAAAAAATTATCAAGCTAGAAAAAAAGTACAATGCAATATCTACATTCTTTTTTTTGGCATCCGAAAAAGATGTTTTCGGAAGAAAATACAATCTTGAGGATATCCAAGAAGAAATTTTTCATATAATGGATAATAATTGTGAGGTTGGATTACATACTGGATATTATTCTTTTGATGATCTAGAAAAAATAAAAAATGAAAAGAATAAAATTGAAACAATAACAAAGAAAAAAATAATTGGAGCAAGAAACCATGTTTTCAGATTCAAAACACCGAGAACATGGGAGATTCTTTCTAATGCTGGTTTTTTATATGATTCTACTTTTGGATATTATGACATGATAGGTTTTAGAAATGGAATGTGCCATCCATTTCAACCTTATGATCTTATTGATGATAAGAAAATTGATATTTTGGAAATTCCAGTTTGTGCAGTTGACATTACAATGTTTTCATATATGAAAATTGATGCATCAGAAGCTTGGATACAAATTAAAAATCTAATAGATATTGTTGAAAAATTAAATGGTGTTTTTTCAATTCTTTGGCACAATTGGACTTTTTCTTATCCAGTTTCATATGCTGGTTTATTTGGAAAGGAATGGACTAAATTATATGAAAAGTTCTTAGAATATTGCTATAAAAAAAAGGCATGGTTAACAACTGGGGAAAATATCGCTAAATATTTTGAAAAGAAATATTAAGAGAAAAAAATGATTATCAATCTGTATATATTGAGGGAGAAATGAAAATTTAATGGTTAAAAAATCTAGAAAAAGCCTTATCTATGAATTTGAAAAGGAGAATTTCCCCTGTAAAAAAGAATGGTGGTGTGTAGAAGGTTTTTTCAATACTTCTAAAAATAATAATAAATGGTGTTTTAAATCAACTCTTTTTCAGGGTATAGATAGAGAGAAAAAAACCTGGAAGGCTAATTCAATATCAATTATAAATCTTAATAAAGATAAAATTTATGTTTATAATTCAGTTGATGACTCCTCAAAATTGAATTCCTCAAAGGATTTTTTTAATATTAAATATGATAAGTCGTTTATAAAAGGAAATTATCCAAGTTATGAAATGTCTTTTTTTGATAAAAAAAACAATATAAATCTTAGTCTAGAATATAATTGCCTTTCAACTCCCTATTTTGTTTCAAAAAAGATTTCTGGTGGCTTGCTTCCATGGGGTTTTGGATTTTTGAGTTATGGTTTTATTCCAAGAAATAAATTAAAAGGTATAATTGAAATTGATAATACAAAATTTTCATTTAAGGGTGAAGGATACTTTGAACATATTTGGGGGGATTTTTCTCATTTATCATTATCTTCCACTAAAGGATCCTTTAATAAAACTATTTCTTCATATGTAAATTTATTTGGAAACTGGCTGCATAATCAAGATACTAAAATTCCAAATAAGATAGTATTTAGTACTAATAATAGACCACCAGGTTATGATTGGTTTTGGGCAGTACTTGATAATGGATGGAGTATTTTTTTTGGTAATATGATGTTTTTTATAATGGAAGGTATTGGTACAGGTATTTTAATACTAACTAAAGATGGAAAAAAATACAATGAGTTCAGTAATATTAGTTTTAAATACAAAAAAATGAAATATTTTAAAAAATATGATTTTTTTTATCCAACCGAGCTTCAAATTTTAGCAAAAAAGGGTAAAGAAAAATTTAATCTAAATATCAAAAGCATTTCAAGTAGTTTTAAAGATTTTAAAAAATCTGAAAATCAACAGAGCATTTATGGATACATAATTACTGAGGTCCCTTGCAAAATAGATGGTGTTTACTTTGATGGATGTAATAAACTCAAGGTAGAAGGAATTTCAAAAATGGAGTCACATAGATTATTAAAAACTAATGGAAATAATTCTTTAGAATTATCATATGAATTATCAAAAAATAGAATTAGATTTTTAACAAGCCTAAATTCACATTATTTTAGAAAAAAATTTGATATTTGTCTAGACATTTCTCGTAATCCTAAACTTGTTACAAATTTTAAGAGATTGTAAGATTATATTTCTAATAACAATTATCTTTTAAATATCTAATTTCTACCAGGATCAAATTTTCTTCCATAGAACAATAAATTTCCAAGAAAGGAATAAATGAAAGGATAATATCCATGTCCTATATTTTTTAAAACTCTCTTTATTGAAGCTGTCATTTTGTAATAATCATTTAATAACCAAATTGTACCATTGTATAGCTCTTCTTCTGTCATATTTTTAGGTTCAAATACGGTTTTTGCACATGTGTATCTTGTCCAGTCATTTGATGTGATTCTTTTTTCCTTTTTTATTCTTTCAAATAATTTTGTACCAGGAAAAGGAGTTAATATATTAAAACAAGCAACATCAATAGGTATTTCACTTAGCATTTTTTTTGTTTCTTTGAAAGTATCAAGATTATGTCCATCAAAACCAAAAATAAAAGACCCAGATACATTCATATCATACTCTTTTATTTTTTCAACTGCAATCTTATAGTCTTTTATTTTATTTGTAGTCTTTCCAATATTTTTTAGTATATCTTGAGATATTGCTTCAAATCCTATACACCAACTAGTGCAACCTGCTTCACTTGCCGCTTTTAATAAGTCATCGTTTTTTGCTAGTATATTTACGTTTCCATAGCATTGAAATCGTTTGTTTAATGGAATTATTTGTTTAAAGAGTTCTTTTGTGTAATTAACATTGGTTGTGAGTGAAGCATCAAAAAACATCAAATTTTTTTGTTTTATTGATTTTATCTCTTCAATTACATTATCAATAGGTCTTTTTCTATGAATTTTTCCTTTAACTTTATGCACAAAGCAGAAATCACAATTAACAGGACATCCTCTTGTTGCCTCAATTGCGGCCATTGATAAATAATAATCTATTACATCTCTTTTTGCAGGTGGAATAAGTTTCGGATCAACTAATCCCGAATTATAATATTGTTTTAATTTTCCTTTCTTTGAATCTTCTATAGCTTTTCTAAAGCTAATTTCAGCTTCACCAATAATTACAGAATCTACATGCTTTTTTGATTCATTAGGAAGAGCTGTAGGGTGATAACCTCCAATAACTACCTTTACTCCATTTTTTTTAAAATAATCAGCTATCTTAAATGCCCTTGGAACTGTGGCCGTTCGACATGTAACTGCGACAAGATCATATTTTTCATAAAAATCAATTTTATCGCCACGATTTTCGTCAATTACTTCAAGTTCACAATCTTCGGGACAAATTCCTGCTAATTGTTGTAATGTCAAATTAGGATACGCTGGTAGACTAGCAGATAATTTCATTACAATGTTTGGTAGTTTGTATCCTGCAAAGGGTTGAACAAGTAAAATTTTCATATTGTCCTTACTCTTGATTATATTCCATATTCTCTTTTATACCATACCTTTCGAAAAATATCTAGTGAAATTAAATACGAAATTGTAGAAGTTGAAAGCGATAGGTTTGGATATTTACTCCATCTTTTTAACATCTTTTTATAGGATTGAAATTCCTTAATTACTTTTTTTGTCCCTTCATATAATTCTTCAGGTGTCATCTGTTTTGGTTTAAAGACTACTTGTGCCTGAGTATACTTCGACCAGTCTTTAGTTAAAATTCTCCCCTCTTTATCCATTTTATTATAAAGAGGTGTTCCTGGGAGTGGTGTTAAAATGTTAAATTCTCCAGCATCAATATTCCAACTGTTTAATGCATCGATTGTTTTGTCAAATATTTCTGGAGTATCCTGATCGAATCCAAAAATAAATAGGCCACTTACAGCCATTCCATTTTTTCTTATTTTGTCAATCCATTCAGCATATTTATCAACAATGTTTTCTTTTTTATTTACACTATCAAGGCTTTTTTGTGATAGTGATTCAAATCCGGTGGTCCAACCAATGCAACCTGATTTTTTTGCTAATTTTAAAAATTCATCATCTGTGCCTAGATTGTAGATATTTCCGTTTGCAAACCATTTTTTATTTATTTTTTGCTTTATCATCTCTTTAAATAATCTTTTACTATACTTGAAATCTGCTGTAAGATTTGCATCATGAATATAAACAAATTTTCTTTGTAAACTCTTTAATTCTTCAATTACATTTTTTATAGGTCGCTTTCTATAGTGGTGTTTAAAAAAATAAGTAATAGAGCAAAATTCACACTGTTTAGGACATCCTCTAGTAATTCTCATTCCATCAGATAAGATTGGATAATTAATTAGGTCTCTTCTCAAAGAAGGTATATCTTCAGATTTTACCGGTTTATTGATTTTATAATATTGTTGTAACTTTCCTTTCTCAATATCTTTTAATAAACGTGGAAAATTATATTCTGCCTCTCCTATTACAACACTATCAGCATGCTCTATTGCTTCGTCTGGAAGGGCAGATGGATGATAACCACCAAGAACTACAGGAATACCAAGTTTTCTAAATCTATCAGCAATCTCATAAACTGCTGGTGCAAACATTGTAAAGCATGAAATTCCAACAAGGTCATAATTATCTGAATAATTAATATCTTCGAATGTTTCATTTATAACTCTTATTTTATGATTTTTTGGAATTGTTGCTGCAACTGCTGGTAATGTCATTTCTGGATTTGTGAAAAATTTAGCCCTAAAAGTACCTCTATCCTCACGAATTACAGGACCATGTGTGAGTTTTGGATGAATTAGTAATATATTCATATTTTTTTTATTTCAGATTTCAAGATAAGATTTGAATACAGTAAGTATTTATATAATAAATGACAGAAATGTCAAAGAATATTATAATATGACGAATATATGGCCTATATGACCAATATTTTCATCTTTTTATTTGATATTTAAATTTCAAAATAATTGGCAGATATGAAATCTGTGTAATATTTTTTTAGATTTAGTAGTTTTTTTCCATGATTCATTAAAAAAAAATCTCTTTTAACTTTGTAAAATAATGCTCCCGTCGGGATTTGAACCCGAGTCTACGGCTCGAGAGGCCGTGATGATTGACCGGACTACACTACGGGAGCAAAATTGTAATTATCCACCAGATGAGACCAGGATTATTGATAGGTTTTGTTTATCTTTTAGTAAATCATCAATAGGAATAGGTAAATCATTATTTAGTACGATTAATGTATCGGGTTTTAGATTTAATTTTTTCAATAGATCCATTACAGTTGATCCGTCTTTTAAATCTATTTCTTTTATCCTATTTTCTCTAGAGAGTTTAACACTTATCTTCACTGGAATCGATAGGGATATAAAAAAGGGTTTGATTAAGCTTTTTACAAAAGATATCTGTTGCTGGGGTAGCCAAGCCCGGACTACGGCGGTAGCCTCGAAAGCTACTGATGCTTACGCGTCGCAGGGGTTCAAATCCCTTCCCCAGCGTAATAATTTTATCAAATCAAATTTGTTATAAATAAATAGTAAAAGTTTATTTATTGGATTTAAATTATCGATTCAGAATAAAGATGGGATTTAACAACAATTATAAAAAAATTATTTTCTTTTCAACATTAATAATTTTTCAAATAATTATTTTTATACCGCTAATTTCAGCACAAAACTATTATGCAGATGTAATAATAGAAGTTGACTCTTCTGGTTTTGTTACAATTGATGGTATTACAAACCATCCAGATTTATTGATAGAGAATACAGAAATCTACACTTCAAAAAAACAAAGTTATTGGCTTTTAAACATAACAAAAGATGATATTTTTTCTGATTTTATATATGATTTAAGCCTACCCGAAGGATCGTCGATTAATTACATTAAATCATCAGGATTTATTGGTATTGAAGAAAATAAAGGGAATTTATTTATTAGGGGCTTTGGAGAAAATGAAACATTTTCAGTTTTAATACAATATCAGATATCAAAATTAACAGAAAATCAGATTTTTGAGTTGGATTTTACATTCATTTCATTAATAATAGTTATAATTATTCTTATTATTATACTAGTTTACATAATTATTAACGAAAAACCAAAAACTGAAAAAACAAAACCCGATGAAAATAATTACCAAGGTTTGAATCAAAGACAAAAGGAAATTATGAATTTATTGATTGATAAAAATACTCCTTTAACGCAAACCGAGATACAAAGGGAATTAAAAATTCCAAAAGCAGCTGTTTCAAGAAATATTCGACGTTTAGAACTTAAAGGTTTGATTCAAAAAGAACAAATTGGTATGTCAAATTTGATAAGAATTAAAAAACAATAATTTTTTTATTTGTTCCGGCTTGTTCCGCTCTTTTCCGGTGAAATATAATAAGCTGTTTCACCCAATTCTAAATTAAAGATTTGAAATTTGAGGTGTTGAAAAAATGAAGAAAATATCAACTCTATTAATTATGCTGATGATACTAATTTCAATTTCATCATTGGCAATAGCAGATGAAGCTGAAGAAGACCCTGAGGAAGAAGATGAATATGAAGAAACTTCTGAGGGAGAAAATGAAACTGAAGACTTAGATATAGATAATGAAACAGAAGATATGGACATTGATGATAATACAACAAAAGAAATGGAAATAATGAATAATTCATTAGGTTGTGAAATAAGACTATTACAACTTGAAAAAGCAATTTTGAAGAACCTATTGAAAGGTGAAATGGCAGTTGAAGTGTTAAAAGGTCTTGACTATAATACAACAGATTTAGAAGAAATATTATCTGAAATGAAAGATCTTCTTGATGATGTAAAAGCAGTAAACGCAAGCTCTAATAATTCAGTGCTACTTTTTGTTGAATACAAGCATGAAGCAATAAATTTAACAAAACAATTTAGAGAAACAATCAAAGAGTTACTTAATGGTGAAAAACTAAAACAGATAAGAGAAAGAATTAGAGAAAATATGAGCGAGGAACTAGAAAATTGTAGTAAAATGATAAGAAACAAAATTAAACAATTCAACAGAAACCAGCTACATAAATTATACGGAATTATTGGAGAAACAAACAATACATTTGTTGAAGAGTATCTTAATGGAAATATGTCTCTTGCTCAGTTAAAAATACAAATTAGTAAAACAATAAATCAAATGAATAAAGAGAAAAAATATGAAATATTTTCTGAAATTAAAGGAGAAAATATTAAGAAAAAGATCCATGCTCAATCACAAGTCGAGGAAATGAATAAAAACAAAGGTAAAGGAAAAGATAATGACCAAGGTAATGGAAATGGTAAAGGTAAAGGAAAATAATTATTAGGAGCTGTGATAAATAATGAATAAAAAAATTATATCAATTATTTTTCTTTTAATAATTGTTGTTTCCTTAACGTTAGTTTATTATTATAATAATTCAACTTCTGAAGAAAGTCATTACGATAGTCCAATCCAAACAATAGATGAAAATAATGTTTCTGAGGAAATTGATGATTTATTTATTGAAGAAGATGATGAAATAGAAATTGGAGAAATGGTTTAGATTTGCATCCCTTCTCTCTTTCTTTTTTTTTTATTAAAAAATTATTGTTTACAATATTCTGGATCACATGTTTTTTCAGTTTTCGATTGAATTGGAATACCAGCAAGTCGCATCATAGGAATTGTTGCTTTTTTACCGTGCTTCCATCTTGCATAGAGCCAGTGTGTTATAAAAAACATCGGACCATATATCCATTTCAAGTCAGGTGTCCAGAAATCTATATTGTTCTTCCAGCATTTTGATAATATTTCCCATTGTAACTGCGTTAGATTATTTAGATTTGTTCTATGTTGATTTCCTAGCACTGCTTCTTTTAATGGAATAAAAAGAACTGGAGTGTAGAACATTTTTGCATTGTGGTATTTAAGATCGTCGATTAGATCAAGTGTTGCTCTAACGTCGTCATCAGTTTCATCTGGTTGACCTGTCATAATTGTACAAAGTGGCCACCAGTCATGATCGTTCATAAGCCCTACACCTTCAACGACAAGCTCAGGCCATTTATCAACACTATAAGGAAGTGCCTTTCCCTTCATATATTTCTTCATAAGGCGGACGCTTCCAGTCTCAATTCCCACTTCAACGGATATAAATTTTTGTTTGTAGCGTTTACTCGTACTTGGTTTCCATTTCGTCTTTTCAATTAAAATTGGTGTTAATTCCTCAAGAATTTTTTTATCATAAATAATCGGTGCAAAAGAAGCATGAGATAAAAGGATATTTTCAACACCGGGATAACTTGCAATTGTTTTATAGAGCTTTACAATTTCTTCTCGATTTGGTTTAAAACCTTGTTTTGATTTGTATAAAAATAGATCTTCAGTTACAGTAAATATAGATTTTGATCCTTCTTTTATGTTTATTTCAACTTCTTTCATAATATGATCAATTGGAAAAGAATATTTCGTCCTCATCGTAGGACTACAAAATTGACATCCTCGTCCGCAACCTCTGGTAATTTCTACCATACCATAAGATGAGGAATGCTTTATTACTGGAACTTCCTCCAGTTTTGGTTTTTCTGCTGTGTAATAAGAAGGTACTTTCTTTCCGTTCATTAATTTTTTAAAAATATAAATAAGATTATGCTCTGCTTCTCCTTGAAACAGGACGTCTATTTTAAGTTCTTCCTGAGCGTTTACCTCACTTATTTGCCAAGAGCCTTGACCTCCAACCACGATTTTTGGCTTGTATTTTTGTATTGCTGGGTGAGTTACAAGTTTTTTAAATTCAGATGCATTCAATGCTTCTCCGCCAAATCCTATTAACGAATTATAAGTTGTTGAAACATATGCAAGACCTAAAGGATCCATAGTTGAAATGCCAACAATTTTTGTATTTTTACCAATAAATTTATCCAAATTATCATAATGTGAAACTACTACTTTTTCTTCTCCAAATTCATTTACTAAAATCGACTCAATTTTCCGAAGTCCATAGATTGTTTGTTTTGCAGATCCATCCTTATTATTTTCAAGACTATTTAGATGCTCCTTTAGCATTCTACCTGAAATTTTTTTTGGAAAAGTACAGATAAATGCCATGAAAGGATTATTGTCATAGTGGTTAGCTTCTGCTCTAGATGCAGTAAGTACAATAGGATATCCTTCCTCCATTTTATTTTGTGTCATGATCATCATTTTTTTTATGACAATAATTTCGAACGTGAAATATTTAAATTATTTATTAATGTTGAGTTTTTTAATTATTAAAAAATAACAAATTTTATTAATGAAAACTTCTAAGATAAAAAATCCTTTCAAATAAGAATATTAAAATTTGTATTTAATTAAATCTAATAAAATAAAATCTAAATTTTGATAATTAATATATAATAAAACTTATATACATATTAAATTAATATTAGAGAAATATTGGTGGTATCATGAATAAAAAACTTGTATCTCTAACAATAATTGGAACATATTTATCTTTTATATTTTTTGCACCTGCAATTTTTGCAATAACACCAGAAATTTCAATAGAAGTTGATGATAATGAGATAGATGAACCTATAAAACCTTCAGGGTCAGAATCAATTACATTCAGAGTTAAATTTAAATTACAGATGAGCGGTTTTCAAAAATGGTTTAATTTGAGGCGAAGACTTGGTAGAATGCTTACTTTTGGTCTTGGATATTTAATTAAACTTAGGCAACTACCAACAGCAAATCTTAGCATTTATACTGAACAACCCAATTGGTGCGAGGTAAGTCTAAATGAAGATTCAGCTGAATATATTTATAATAATGAATTTGAAGAGATGTCATTTACCTTAACTCTAACAGTAAAAGAAAATGCACCAGCTCTTGAGAAAGGAAAAATAACAATATCTGCTGATTATCTTGGAATCGGAGGTATTGATGCTACATCCAATTCAACAAATATTTCCTTTATGACTGCTTATGTTTCAAATATTTCAGTTGATGCAAAATCAAGTTATTCCCTTACCCCAAATAAAGAAAACATTATATCAATAAATGTGACAAACAATGGAAATGGAATAACCAATGTAAATATTACAGATATTGTAAAAGAAAAATGGAATATTACATCAGTTTCGGAAAATATTATAGGCATTGGTGAGACAAAAGAGATCTTATTAAAAATAACTCCACCAAAGAAATTTGATAATGAATCGATTTCATTTACTCTTGAACCAATGTCGATGGTTGAAAACGTTGATGACAAATATCGTCAAGGAGAAAATGTTGATTTTAGTATAACTTTCTATAATGATGGAAGTCTAGATGAAGATGATGGTGAAATAGATATTACAAACGTAATAATCATTGCATTTGTAATAATAATCATTCTGATTATTCTGTATTTGTTCTTTAGGAAGAAGGAATAAACTTTTTTCTAAATCATTTTTCTTTTTTCTATAAACTTTTAAATCAAATTAGATTATACGCCTTCTTCCAATTTAAAGATTAGGAAATTTCCTTATGAGTAAAAAAATTGAACATATTGATGAAATTTTTAAACTACTAAAAAAAGAACTAGATAAATATAAAATGCCAATTATTTCACATCCTACTTGGAATGATTTTATAAGAACCCCATTCACCACACTCATTTCTTGTTTGTTAAGTTTAAGAACAAAGGATGAAGTTACCGAAAAAGCATCAATTAAGCTTTTTAAAGATTATAATACACCTGAAAAACTAGCAAATGCCTCTGTCCAAGAAATTCAGAAATTGATATATCCTGTAGGTTTTTATAAGATAAAAGCAAAAAGAATTATTGGAATCTCAAAAACACTTATTGAAAAATATAATAGTAAAGTTCCAAATGATTTTAATGAATTATTAAAGCTTAGAGGTGTTGGAAAAAAGACCGCAGCTATAGTTATGGTATATGGTCATAATATTCCTGACTTTATACCTGTAGATGTTCATGTACACGTCATTACAAATCGCTTAGGCTGGATCAAATCAAAAAATCCTGAAGAGACTATGGACCAATTAATGAAGATTTTACCTAAAAAATATTGGTATGATTTTAACTATCTTTTTGTTAAGTTTGGTCAAAACATCTGTATAACTGTATCCCCTTGGTGCTCCCGTTGCCCAATCGAAAAATATTGCAAAAAAATATCTGTCAAGAGAAGTCGTTAAACCTATCTTTTATTTTTTATACTTATAATATTTGATATTAAAATTATCGATTAATTTATTAATGAAATTAATATTCTTTTTTATAGAAATTGAGCGGATGGGATGCAGAGTGATAACCTAAATACTTTTTCTAGAGATAATAGAAGGCCCTTGGTTATTAGATCTCTTAGAAGAAGTAATATTAGAAAAAAAATTGCGGATTATCTTTTTGAGATATGTCCTAATGGTAGCTATACATCAGAAATTGCATATAATATCAAGACCACTCCAACAAATGTAATTGGTGCAATAAGAGGAATGGGTTCTAGATACAAAGCAGAAGAATCCCTAATATCACTTGAAGTTGTTGAAAAAATAGATAATAAATCTAATATGAAACTTTACAAACTAACAGATTTTGGAAAGGAAATCGTAGAATCCCTAAAAATTAAGTGATTATTTTAAATCTCCCTACCTCTCCTATTTTTTTCAAACATGGTTGTAACCTGACTTTCTTCAACTTGAGCCATATTTCCATCATCATATTGAACTGTAAGCCACCTGCTTGGTGATGGATAAGTATTTACAACCCTTGCTTTTCTTTCAGGCATGTCCGGTTCAAGAGGATTTTTTACAAAAACTTCAATACCTCTTCTTATTCCTCTTTCTTTTAACATTTATTACCCCTCCATTTATAAAATTACAAAGGATTTATTCATATATAAATATTAAACAAAAAAACATGACGAGATTTAAATATTAATAATTGATTTCCATAAAATGAGGTGGGTAATATTAAATTAAAATTTTGCACTCTAGTAATATACATTATGATATTTTCAGCAATGTTATTTTATTCATTAACTATCAATTGTTATGCAGAAGATGATACTTATAATATATCAATTAAAGATGAACCAACATATAAACTAACAAACACAATTTTAAGAGATGGAAGAGTTCTTGGTAAATCATATCAAATTTATGTAGTTATTACAAATTCTGGGGCTTTTAAATCTGATGAAATTGAAGTAAATCTTACAGATCAAGAAGGTTATACTCTTTCACAAAGGACATTTTTTAATCCGGGAGAAACCAAAACAATAACCTTTAATTGGTCAACTATAAATATAAAAAATCAAGAATTACAAATAAATTTTTATCCTTCAGATCTAGATATTGCAAGAAATAATTTAAACAGTGGTAAAAAGAGTTTAACAATAAAGATTGAGGAAGGTAGTGTACCTGGTGCCAGTACTCCTGGCTTTGAAATCGGACTGTTAATTGCTGCTATATTAGGTGTTGTATTTTTTATTAAAAGAAAAAATTAGGAAATTTCTTCTACAACGATATTTACATAATCAACTTCTCTAGCTTCTTCACCTGAGTAATTAATAATATTTGCAGGAGATAATCCTTGCTCTGTCCAGCCTTTTGGAATTGTTATTTCCTTTGGCCCTTCTCTTGTTAATAGATTATCTTCTTTATCATAGAATTCAGCATATACATTGATATCGATTTTTCTATTTGCAATATTTTTAAATCTATATTGAACTTCAACACCAAGGATAACTCCTTTTTCATCCTTATTTAGGATAATTTTAGAAAAAACTAGTTCGACAATATCAGAATCAAGATATATATTATCAAAATTTTTATCTGTTGATGTCCCTTCTTGTTGACAACCACTTAAAAATAAGGTTATTAATACTATTAATATTACCATTAAATCAACATATTTTTTCATTTATCAGTCCCATCCATCTCAAATTTTCCTAATATCTATATTTAATTCAATTATTAAAATTTTTACATTATGTTTATATTAAATAATAAAGAATTTATACATGAAATAAGTTAATTTTTTGGTGAGAGTATCATATGCCAATTATTGAGAGCTCAGAAGTGGTAAGACACATTCTTCAAACATTAATCAATATTTCTAGTAGAAAAACAACAAAGGTACAAGCTATTTCAACAGTTTTTGAATCTATAAATAAATTAAAAGCAAAATATGATTTTCTAAAGCATATTGAAATCAAAGACACTAGGTTTACTGAAACTGAGGATCCTGTATCAGTTATGTCTGATATCAATACTGTAAAATTAGATGATATTGGAAAAGCCCTATATGATATTATTAAAACTATTAATACTAATTTAGGTAAAGGAGCAGGTTATTATTTTATTAAGGAATTGAAAAATAATATCGGAGATAGTTATTTTTCCACTATTGAAGAGATGGGTTTAGATTTTGGTGTAATGCAATTAGAATTTGAAGTAAATGAGATGACAAAAAAATTGTAATTATTTTTTTTAAATACAATTTACCTTAACTTTTTTATCGGCAAATTATAATATTTTGAATTTATAATTGTATAAATATGTGCATATATACCTGCATATGTATCTGATAATTCACTTGCTCATAAAGTATAAAAGTATACCGGATATTTAAGAGGACAGCACTCTAAAAGTTGTTAAAAAATACAACAAATAGGAGGGATGTGAAGTAGATGGGAAATAAAATACGAAGAATATTTAAAGAAAATAAAGGAAGCATTGGAATTGGCGCGATGATAGTGTTTATCGCAATGGTTCTCGTCGCTGGAATTGCTGCTTCTGTTTTGATTCAAACTAGTACAACGCTTGAATCTCAAGCATTAGCAACAGGACGTGAAACCACTGTAGAGGTATCAACTGG
>Ga0209536_100001923_pt1 | contig 33946 bp, 22 predicted proteins | sample DeeMarSeWOR28_12_FD_187461 | JGI IMG/M metagenome (GOLD analysis project Ga0209536, IMG submission 187461) | Marine sediment microbial communities from White Oak River estuary, North Carolina - WOR-2-8_12 (SPAdes) (version 2) | ecosystem: Environmental > Aquatic > Marine > Intertidal zone >...
CCTCGTCGAGCATCTCGATGCGCTGCGGGCCATCCCGGACCTCCACGTGGTGCGACCCGCGGACGCGCGGGAGACGGTCGCCTATGTATGCGGTCCCGAGATCATGATGAAGTTCACCGTGGACGAGCTCCAGGCGGACGGCGTTCCCTCCGAGCAGATCTATCTCTCCATGGAACGGAACATGAAGTGTGCCATCGGGTTCTGCGGCCACTGTCAGTTCGGTCCCACATTCCTCTGCAAGGAGGGGCCGGTCTACCCGCTGCCGCGCATTCGGCCGCTGATGGATCTGAAGGAGCTCTAGGATGAAGACAAAGAACCCGAGACTCGCTGTGTTCAAGTTTGCCTCCTGCGACGGCTGCCAGCTCTCCCTGCTGAATGCAGAAGACCACCTCCTTGCAGTCGCGGGAGCCGTGGAGATCGCCAATTTCCCCGAGGCGAGCCGTCGTGTGCTGCGCGGCCCCTACGACATCGGCCTCGTGGAGGGGAGCATCACCACGCCCCACGATGTGGAGCGGATTCGGGAGGTCCGGAAGTCCTGCAGCGTGCTGGTCACGATTGGCGCGTGCGCCACGGCCGGAGGGATTCAGGCCCTCCGGAACTGGAAGGACGTCGATGAGTTCGTCCGACTCGTCTACGCCACGCCGGAGTACATCTTCACGCTCGACAGGTCGATGCCGATCGGCTCGTATGTCCGGGTGGACTACGAGCTGCGGGGATGTCCCGTCAACAAGATGCAGCTGCTGGAGGTGGTGAGCGCGCTCCTGAACAGGCGAAAGCCGACCATCCCGACCTACAGCCTCTGTCTGGAGTGCAAGCTTCGGGGAACCGTCTGCGTCATGGCCGCGAAGGAGACCGCCTGTCTGGGCCCCGTCACGCAGGCCGGCTGCGGTGCCATATGCCCCTCCTACAACAGGGGGTGCTACGGCTGTTTCGGACCGATGGAAACCCCCAACCCGCCGGCTCTCAGCGAGCGGTTCCGGGAGCTCGGTCTGAGCCGGCATGAGATCATGCTGGCGTTCAGAGGGTTCAATGCGTACGCGGAAGCGTTTCGGAAAGAGAGCGAGGTGCATGAAAAGTAGAACCGTCAGGGTGAATCAGCTGGCGCGCGTGGAGGGAGAGGGGAGCGTCTACGTGAAGATCGCAGACGGGAACGTGCAGGAGGTGAGGGTGGGGATTTTCGAGCCGCCCAGGTTCTTCGAGGCGTTTCTTCGGGGCCGTGACCATACGGAGGTGCCGGACATCACGGCGCGGATCTGCGGCATCTGCCCCGTGGCCTACCAGATGAGCTCGGTCCACGCGATCGAAGATGCCTTTGGCATCACGATCGACGGTCCCCTGCGGGAGCTCCGCCGGTTGATCTACTGCGGCGAATGGATAGAGAGCCACTCCCTGCACATCTACATGTTGCATGCCCCCGATTTTCTAGGATACGAGGATGCGCTCCTGCTCGCCAGGGACAGGCCGGAGGTGGTCAAAGACGCCCTCCAGATGAAGAAGATCGGAAACGAGCTGGTGAGCCTGCTGGGGGGGCGTGAGATCCATCCGATCAACGTCAAGGTGGGCGGTTTCTACAGGACCCCCGCGAGGGGAGAGCTGGATGCGATGTTGGAGAAGCTCCACTGGGGGCGGGAGAAGGCCGTCGAGACCGTACGGCTGACCAGCACCTTCGAGTTCCCCGAGCTGAACCGGAATTATGAATTCGTCTCGCTCCGGCACCCGGCGGAATACCCCTTCAACCAGGGGCGCATAGTCTCATCGAGCGGGCTGGACATCGCGGTGCGGGAGTACGAGTTCCACTTCGAAGAGCGGCACGTGGAGCACTCCAATGCGCTCCACTCGCTCGAAAAGGGACGCGGCGCCTATCACGTCGGGCCGATGGCCCGGTTCAACCTGAACTTCGACAGGCTCTCGCCTCTCGCCCAGGACGCCGCGCGAGAAGTGGGGCTGACGCCTCCGGTGACCAACCCGTTCAAGAGCATCGTGGTGAGAAGCGTCGAGACCGCATACGCGTTTGACGAAGCAATACGGATCATCGAGAACTACACCCCTCCTGATGAGCCTTCTGTCCCTGTCAGCATCACCCCCGGCATCGGATTTGGAGCGAGCGAGGCCCCGCGCGGGATGCTCTATCACCGGTACAAGATCGGGGACGACGGCCTGATACTCGATGCCCAGATCATCCCTCCCACATCGCAGAACCTGGCGGTGATCGAGCATGATCTCCGGGCCTTTGTCTCGTCGCATCTCTCTCTGGACCGTGAGGAACTGACCTGGAAGTGTGAGCAGGCGGTGCGGAACTATGATCCCTGCATCTCCTGCGCAACCCACTTTGTCGAGCTGGATATCTCATAGCGCAAGAGGCGCGCCCTTCGATGACAGGACAGAGTGCACAGGGGCCCGCCCCCGGCGGGCAGGGGCAGCTGCCCGGGATCATTCTGATCGGGGTCGGGAACGAGTACCGGACGGACGATGCACTGGGGGTGCTGGTGGCTCGCGAGCTGAGGAGGCGCTCACCCGCCGGCCTCAGGATTCTGGAGAGCTCCGGTGAGGGAGCATCGCTCATGCATGCGTGGGAAGGCGGAAGGGAGGTCTACCTCGTGGATGCGATCAAATCCGGTAAACCCCCCGGGACAGTCCACAGGATCGACCTCACGCACAGGAAAGTTCCCCGAGAGCTCATGCCCCGATCCAGCCACGCCTTCGGCGTCCCGGAGGCAATAGAGACGGCCAGGACACTGGGGGAACTCCCCTCGAAGGTGATACTGTTTGGGATCGAGGGGGAGACCTTTGACCAGGGAGTGGGGCTGACCGATCCGGTCCTGAAGAGTGTGCCTGAGCTTCTCCATTTGATTGAAGCAGAGTGTACTGGCGGTACGTTGTTCCATTAGCAGGTGAGGTCACCCGTGAACAGAGACCAGGCTCTCGAACTGTTGCACGAGCACACGAAGAGTGACAGTCTTCGGAAGCACGCGCTGGGTGTGGAGGCTGCGATGCGGGCCTACGCCCGAAAGTACGGGGAGGATGAGGAGCTGTGGGGAGTCGTCGGCCTGTTGCACGACTTCGACTACGAGAGATACCCCCAGTTCCCCGACCACCCGACCAAGGGGTCGGAGATACTGGAGCAGAAGGGTTTTCCTCCGGAACTCCGGAAAGCGATCCTCTCTCACGTGCCGGCGATGAACGTGCCGCGTGAGACCCGGCTGGCAAAGACGCTCTTTGCCTGTGATGAGCTGAGCGGGTTCATCATGGCATGCGCGCTCATCCGGCCCAACAAGATCGCCGATCTGAAGGTCTCCTCTGTGAAGAAGAAGCTGAAGGACAAGGCGTTTGCCCGTGCAGTGAGCAGGGAGGAGATCTACGCGGGAGCGGAGGAGGCGGGGCTGGATCTGAGCGAACACATTGGTCTGGTGGTGAGTGCGATGCAGGGATCAGCGAAGGAGCTGGGGCTGGACTAAAAGAGATCCAGCGCGAATCCCACTCCCCAGTGGTTTCGAAAGAGGTCAAAATACTGGCCGAATGGTTCCAGGCCGGCGTAGTAGTTGACGTACATCCTCACACCTGGCCCCGTCCAGGGGCCGAACTTCACTCCTCCCTCCAGGTTGTTGGAACCCCTGTATGCGGGGACCCCGTTCAGTGAGAAGTGGTCGGCAACATAGATGCTGAGAGGTCTTTTCCAGAGGCCATCTCCCGGAAGCCCGTACCGGAACTCCATGCCGGCCTGTCCGGCCCAGCGCTCCACCTCTTCGGGGCGCACCAGCGTTGCGTAGCTCACCCCCCCGTAGAGCCTGAGCGAGAGCTGATGAAAATCCCAGCGGTGGGCCAGGACGAGCTCGCCGAAGTCCCGGGTGTAGGGGTTTGGCACCCGGTCCCCCTTCCAGGCTCCGCTGTTCAGATCGTAGTGCCCGTCCACGAAGTGGGCGCTGTGGTGGAGTATTCTGAGCCTGATTGCCAAAAGGCTCCGCTCAGTGCCCTGTCTGAAGACGAGGTGCCCGCCAAAGAGCCCGTCCACCGCGTCGATCTGGAGGCGAAGACCCTGAGAGCTGGTTGTGAGACCGTAGGCGAAGAAGTCTGCGCCGATCCGAACCTCCAGTAGCTCCGCGCCCCCGAACTGATATGCCAGCAGATCCAGCGTCGTCCCGATATCCAGCTTCATCCGTGAGGAGCCGATCTCCTTCCTGAGCCCGGTGTGGGGTTCCTGGTAGCCGGCGAGGAGAGGCAGAAAGGAGGTCCCCGCGGGAAGGAACTCAAATCCAGACTGATGTGGTGATGACTCAGGCCCTGTCGCCTCCGGGGAAGCGGCAGAGCTCGTCAACGCAAGGAGAAGTAGTGGCGTCAGAAGATTTTGCTTCATAGACCTGCTGTCCCGGCAGGATGGGAGACGGTTCGGAGCAATATACAGAAACCTCTCGAGCCGGACAAGGAATGTCCCGGCGCGATCTGCGGGATTGAAACTCTGAACTCATTTGCGTACATTTGATCTGATTTTCCGGAACTGAACAATTCAGCTGGAGACACTCAATGAAGAACGTGTTAGTCGTATCGGTACTCATCGGCCTCTTCAGTTCACTGGGGATTGCCCAGGTTGATCCCATACCTCCTCCGAGGCGGATCGCGGCTCCAAAGGTGGGTCTCTTTGTGGGGTTCACCCCCGGCTGGCTCAATGTGGACATGGTGCCGATCAACGAGTTCCTTGCGGGCGCAGGTGCGGCACCTCTCAGCGACAACGGTGTGATGCTCTACGGTGGTGGCGGCGCGATCTACATCCTCGTCATCAAGAACTTCCGCGTCGGAGGCCTGGGGATGAGCGGATCCAGCAGCAGCAGTCTGACCGATGCCAATGGTGTCCGCCGCGACGCCGAGCTGGGGATGGGCTTCGGAGGCCTGACCTTCGAGTATGTCTTTCCCGTCGTCAGGCGGTTTGACATTGCTCTCGGCTCCATGATCGGCTGGGGGAGCATGAACCTGACCCTCCGCCAGGACGTTGGAGGCAACAACACCTGGTCGAGCGAGCGCGATGTCTTTGGAACCTGGCCGCCCACCACGCTCACCAATCTCACGCGCAAGCTCTCGGGGAGCTACTTCACGCTGGTCCCTGCTCTGAATTTTGAGTATGCGCCCCTGGGCTGGTTGATGCTCCGTCTGGGTGCGAGCTATGTCTTGATGGCCTTCCCGTCCTGGAATGTCGATGGGAAGTATGACCTGACCGGTGTTCCCGACGCCGTCAAGGGGAACGGTTTCATGATCAACGGGGGGATTTTCATCGGGACGTTCTAAGGGAAGGCTTCTGCCACAGGAGGGAACCGGACGCTCTGGTGGACTACTCTCTCCCCGGGGGTCTGAATTCCTCTGTCAGCTCCGCATCCACCCAGTAGACATCACTGCCGGCCTTGAAGAAGATGTATCTGCCGTCATAGCTGATCCACGCCATTGCCGCTGGCTGCATGATACGTGTTCCCATTGAGGCCGGTTCCGTCCACCTGCCGTTTCTCCTCCTGAAGCTGATGAAGAGCCTGCATTCGCCAATTCTCGGCCTGGACTGGGAATCAAATATGATGTAGCGCCCCTTTGGATCGACAACCAGGTGCGCGTCGTTCTCCATGAAGTACTCAGAGGGTTCGACGAACTCATAGCCTGAGTATGTCCCGTTGATGAGCTTCCTGAATGCCGGGCGGGCCCGGTCACGGCCTTCAACCATGAGATAGAGCGTTCCGTCATCTGTCGCGGAGGCGTGTATATGTTGTCCTATGTATTGGGGTTGGCTCCATCCAACGTCTGTCTTCTCAATGAAGAAGAGAGGTATCTTTCCCTCTTCGCCTGCGGGGAGCGGTAGTGCATGAGATGTGAAAAACCATCGCTTCCCGTCTGGTGAAACGGTCGGCAGGAATACGAAGTCGTACTCCCTGAACACTTCGAAGAGTTCCGGCGTCGTCCATTGTCCCTCGACATTCCTTGAGATGAAAATCTCTCCCTGCGGGTATCCGGAGTCAGCCCATCTGTCAAACACGCACGCCGTCTCGCCGGGCAGAACGGTATACACATATTCGTTGTAGTCGTCTTCTGAGAAGATAGCAGGCGCGAAACGTTCGGGTGTCAACCCGGGCGGTGTCTGGCCGAGATAGAGTTCTTGGGCGTGGCAGAGGGAGGAGGCCATTGCAATCGTCAGGAGCGGAAGAAAGGCATAGCGAGTCTTCATGGGGAAGGTGTCGTGCTGCAGAGTCAGTACCAAAGGAGGGACTCGAACCCTCACGGCCTTATCGGCCACTGGATTTTGAGTCCAGCGCGTCTACCAATTCCGCCACTTTGGCTTCACTCACTTACGCTCGTCACGTAAAGTGACTGCAACAAAACTGCAACAACTGGCAATTGCTAAGACTACTCTCTGTAAGGCCCCCGTGTGAATATAAACTAGTCTCGGACTGATTTGCAAGAGAAAAACGTAGCTTCACTCTCACCTTCAACCGCATGAGTTGAGGGATGAGGTGGAGCGGATTTCTGTGGTGATGAACTGAGATGGAGAGGCAGAGGATGTTGCCTCTGCTGCAGTGCAGGCACTACATGATTTTTCCCCCTCCGCTGGCCCACGCAAGCAGGGCCACACCATACGCGAATGCGACAGCACAAGCGATGAAAACAATGCCAACTGCGAGATGACCGACAGGGGGTGGGTCAGGCCTGACGGTTTTACGTCTCACCACCTGTGATATGCTGTCCACCGGCACATTCAGCGTGATTAGATCTTGCGTGATCTCGGCAGTTGCCACGGGGGTCAGAGCCAGCTTTGGCGTCATATAGTGTAGAGTTTCCGCTTGGCAGACGTCATCATCCCAAGCTATATTTCATTGTTGGCAGAGCCTTCAAAAACTACTGAGCTAGAAGGGTAGCTAAAAACGATGATGTGCTCACCTGAAGCGGGGACCCATTTCTTCAGCGTGTCGACGATCTGTGGCAGATGTTCTGGCAAGACCGCATAGACCGCCAGCGGCTTCCTTCCCGTGTCTACTCCCCAAAACCTTCCCCGGATAATCGAGGAGTTCTTCAGACTGAGAATGACCTCCTTCCCCCTGCCTATGCACTGGATGCTGTCATAGGTAACATAGTAGACGTGTGGCGCGTCTCCCTTGACCCTGTATTTGATGCAGGAGTCGGTGGATGAGCATCCCATGACCTGGAGAAGGAGAGAGGCAGAGAGGCAAAGGGCGATCGCAGGACTGGGGCGACGTTGCATGAGGATTTGGCCTCCTGCTATCTTCTGTATGCCAGGTACATGAGGTAGTAGCCGATGCCGAGTGCAGAAGCGGTGACCGCAGCGGCAATCCCCAGCCCGATCCCGACCTGGCCGATTCTGCTGACGGTCTGTTCCGGATCGACACCTACCTGCGCGATTCTGTCTGCAGGCACCTCGAGCAGCCGGGAAAATGTTCCGAGGTCGGGCATGTAGCGGATGCGAACATTGAAGAGCGGTTTTTCCTCCGTATCCGGGGTCATGTAGAGAACCATGCCCTTCCTGGACCTGATGGTATCCTGCCAAGCCGATGTATCGGTCACACCTCTAAAGAAGACGCCGTACGATGGATAGAGGTGGACGAGGATTGGCTCTTGGGGAACCGGGTCCCATTCCCTCAGCGTGTCGACAACCTCTGGCAGGTGCCGTGCGAGCAGCATGATGACTCTGCGCGGCCTCACCACGTCTACTCCTTCAAACCAGCCACGAACCATAGAACCGTCCATCAGTGTGAGAACGACCCGGGTGCCCGCTTCCACGGACGTAATCCGTAGAGGTTCAGCCGCTGAGTTTTCACCCTGCTTCCCCACGGCACTGCTCCCGGTGTGCGAACAAGATGCCGACTGGAGGCAGAGCCCCGCTGATGCGACGAGCAGAGTGACGATCTGACAGTAGTGCTTCATGACCGATCCATCCTCAGATCAGAACGTTACCTTTCCACCGAGTGCCAGACCGTATTCCAGTGACTCCGTTCCCGCGATGTGCCCGCGGGTCGAGATGGAAAAATGATCTGTCACGGGAAACTCGCCTTTGGCCGAAAACATGAGACTGCTGCACGGGAATGCTCCCACACCCAGCCAGAGCCTGGAGCGGGGCGATCCAAGGTTGAACCCCAGCCCCATGTCCACAAGTCCGCCTCCGGCGGAGAGTGGAAGATTGTTGGCGACGCTTGCAGAGAAGTGGAACGCATCTTCCCTCCCAATTCTTATCATGCCGGAGACCGAGCCATTCTGGTCTTTCTCCAGGCCGTACGATCCGGGCGGTACATCGGGTGTGGAGGCCAGAGGAAAAAGGTATCCGACGTCAAGCCCAAAGTACCTGGTGTTCAGCCCTATTTGAGGAGTGACGTAGTGGTAGAGACTCGAACCGGCATGTGCCGGCCCGACAGCCTTGGCGGTGTTGTAGGCTCCTGTCGCTCCTCCCGCCACACGTAGCTTTACCACAGATACCTGGTGGCTCACGGCCACGCCATACTCCGTGTACGGGACGTCCTTCACACTAAGAACGTTCCCGGAGCAGTCACGCGTGATGTCGGCGTACGATCCCTGCCCCACGAAGAGCTCAAGTATAGTGGACGGGCCGTCCTCTCCGGGGGTATCGACGTTCAGGGTGTAGGGCGCAAGGAGCAGAATCATCGCACAGGATTGATGCAGTCTCATCGTCGTTCCTCCCGAATTTTCTTTCAACATCGAGCAGACACACGCCTCTGCCAGTGTAGGATGGTGAATGCAGGAGGATCTTTTGTCAGAGAAATGTCACAATGAGGTCAAAGATTGCCAGGTGAGGATGCCGGGATTTCTCCGGAGGCGGGGACTTCCTAAGGGCTTTACTCCGAAGCGCCATTCCTGTATATTTCATCTTGAATGGCCGGTTCGCCCAACATACGGCTTGTGCTGATTGGATCACTCGCACTCCTCAACTGGCCGTCGCCCCTCTTCACGCCTCCTCTTCACGCTCAGCAGGAACCCTCTGAACCCTCGGCAGCTCCCCGGGACAGCATCCGCTTCGTGATCAGTCAGAGTTTCAGGGACAGCATCATACTTCTCCCTCACCAGTTCATTGTCGAAGGGAGCGACAGGGCCTCCGTGGGGCCGGCAAAACCCCTCCTCAGGGGTGTGGAGTACCGGCTGGATTACAGAAACGGCAGCCTCCTCTTTGACTCCAGTTTTGTCAGCGGTCTGGCAGAGATCCCGGACTCGAGTGACCGGACCGTGGCCCTGACATACTCATACCTTCCGTTTCAGTTTCAGGAGGCCTACTTCAAGCGGGAGCTGGTGGTCCTGAAGGATTCTCTGGGGCGGGACTCGGTGGTGAGCTTTGCCCGGCCACCCTCGACATTCAACCTGGAGGATGCCTTTGGACCCAATCTGCAGAAGAGCGGGAGCATTGTCAGGGGGTTCACCGTGGGGTCAAACAGGGACCTCTCTCTCAACTCGGGGCTCCGCCTGCAGTTTTCAGGCAATATCTCATCCGATATAGAAGTCGCAGCCGCACTCACCGACGAGAGCACGCCGATACAGCCCGAAGGGACAACCCAGTCCCTCCAGGAGTTCGACAAGGTCTATGTCGAGATCAAGAGCCCGGATCTGGGCGCGGTCCTGGGGGACTTCAGCCTCCAGACCGGGGGGACGGAGTTTGCCACCGTGAACCGGCATCTACAGGGAGCAAAGGGAACAGGTTCCTACAGGGTTGGCTCCTCGCGGGGATCGGCCATGGTTGCCGGGGCGATCACCCGGGGGAAGTTCAACGTCAATCAGTTCACCGGGGTGGAAGGTGTGCAGGGGCCGTACAGGCTCACGGGAAGAAACGGCGAAACATTCATTACCATCGTGGCGGGGACCGAGCGGGTCTATATTGACGGGGAGCCGATGGTGCGGGGTGAGACCAACGACTATGTCATCGACTACTCCCTGGGGGAGATCACATTCACCGCCAGGCGGCTCATATTCTCCGCCTCCCGCATCACGGTGGATTTCCAGTACAGAGAGAGGGCCTACGCCCGGTCGCTGCTCTCGGGACAGAACAGCACCTCCCTCTTTGACGAGAAGGCAACACTTTCGGTCGCCTACTTCCGCGAGGCCGACGACCCGGATGCTCCGCTCGATTTCGCCCTGAGTGATTCCGCCCGTCTCGTCCTGGAACGGGCCGGATCAGATCCCCGGGCGGCCGTCTTGAGCGGCGTGACGGTGGTGGATTCCAACGGACTCTACGTGCGGGTTGACACGGTTCTCTCCACCGGCGATTCGACCCACTTCTTCCGCTATGCGCCGGGTGACTCGGCGGCTCTCTACAACGTCAGCTTCGCGTTTGTCGGCACGGCAAAGGGAGAGTATATGCGGATCGCTCTGGGAGTCTTCCAGTGGAAGGGCCCCGGCGGGGGAGACTACATGCCGATCAGGTTCGTCCCCCTTCCACAGGAGCATCAGCTGATTGACCTGGCTCTCAGCGTCAGCCCGAGCGATAATGTCAAGATCAATGCGGAGTATGCCCGGAGCATACTGGATTCCAACAGGGCCTCCACGCTCGATGCGGGCGGCGGGGGGAACGCCTTCAACCTGGGTCTGGACTTCCGTCCGCGCGATGTCCATATCGGCGGTCTCAACATCGGGTCGTTTGAGATCGGCCTCAAAGAGAGGTTTGTCCAGGAAGAGTTCGTCCCCCTGGACCGCGTCAACGTGATCGAGTTCGACCGCAGATGGGCGCTTGACACCTCCTCGCGAGGTGACGAGGAGATCCGGGAGGCATCTCTGGGGTACACCCCCCAGGAGGGAGTCGGCCTTGCCGGCGGGTACGGCGAGATCCGGCGCGGGGAGCGATTCCGTTCGAAGCGACTGGACGGCTCGGCCGCCATACGGGGCGAGGATCTCCCGACGGTTAACTACTACATCGAGCGGATCTCCTCCGAAGACCAATCAGCCGACAACAGTGGGAGGTGGCTCCGTCAGCGGGGGCGCGCCGAGTACACCTTCTGGCGACTCACTCCCATCGTCCGGTACGAGGCCGAGGAGCGGGAGGTGACGTTCCTCTCCACCGGGCAGCTCACGGCCCAGAGTTTTTCATTTGATGATTTCTCGGCCGGCCTCAGGGCGGTGGATCTGGGAAAACTGTCGCTCTTTGCGATCTACTCCTGGAGGCGGGAGGAGCTGTTCCTGAACGGCAGTGTCGTCCCGGAGTCGGATGCCTTCACCCAGTCATACGGGCTGCGTCTCGCGGAGTGGAACGACCTCTTCTCGACAAACGATCTCACGTTGCGGAAGAGGGATTACACAGAGGCGTTCGAGCAGCGGGGGAAGGCAGACATCAAATCGGTGGTCATACGGAGTCAGAACCGCTATGCTCCCCTCAAGAGGGGCCTTGTGGTGGATCTCTACTACCAGGCCGCAACCGAGCAGTCCTCCAGGCTGCAGCGGGTCTTCGTCAGGGTCACCCCCGGCTCCGGAAACTTTCGCTACCTGGGTGACCTGAACAGCAACGGCATTGCCGACGAAGAGGAGTTCATCCAGGCGAGGTTCGACGGGGACTACGTGGCGACGACGCTTCCCACCGATGAGCTCTTCCCGGTCATTGATCTCCGGACCAGCCTCCGGTTCCGCTTCACCCCGAAGCGGTTCATCAAGCCGAGTGCGGTGTGGGAGGAGATGCTCACCGCGCTCTCCTTCGAGACCTACATCCGGATCGACGAGAAGAGCACCGAGCGGGATTTCAAGAACGTTCTGCTCCTCCATCTCGACAGCTTCCAGCAGGATTCCACGACGATCACCGGGTCAACGCAGTTCACGCAGGACATCCATCTCTTTGAGAACCAGCCCGACTTCTCCATGCGGCTCCGCTTCTTCGAGCGACGCGGGATGAACAGCGTCAACGCCGGCATCGAGAGGGGGTATGGACGCGACCGGTCTGCCAGAGTCCGGTGGCAGTTCGCGAGGGAGATCTCCACCCAGGTGGAGTACACAAACTCGGCCAATCGTCTGAGCAGCTCAAACGTTCCGTCCCGGAACAGGGATATCGCCTCGGACGCGGTGTCGTTCTTCCTCTCCTATCGGCCCGAGCAGGATATTCAGTTCGGCTTCGAGCTCTTTCTCCAGCGGGCAGACGATTCCTACCAGACTCCCGATCTCCGGGCCGACATCAATACGCAGACCGTGAGCTGGGTATACTCCCTCCAGAGTGCCGGACAGCTGCGCCTGGAGGCGTCGCGGGAGGAGGTGTTGCTCTCCGGAGTGCTCATGGACTTTCCCTTCGAGCTGACCGGAGGCAAACCCACGGGGAAGACATGGCTCTGGCGGGGGGCGTTTGACTACCGGCTGACCGGATTCATCCAGGCAACGGTCAGCTACGATGGTCGCGTCGTCGGGGGATTGCCTCCCGTACATGCGGGGAGCGCAGAGGTGAGGGCGTTCTTCTAGTTTCCCGGCTTTTTCCCTTGCGTTTTAGAAAGGCGGTTTGTATACTGGCACTTACCTGCGTTAAGCAACACCCGAAGTCATCCTGCTCAGGCACTCACACTCACCATCACGCTCGTCATATCATGGTGTACTGTACGTCCTTCGATTCCAAGATCGGTTTGATTTACGTCGCATCAACCGAGACCGGGGTGTGCAAGGTGTGTCTGCCGCGTCAGACGAAGCGGGACTTCCTTAAGTGGCTGCGTGAACATTTTGATGACAGTGAAGTCACCGACAACAAGTCGCGGAACCGAGAAGTGATCGACCAGCTCACGCGCTACTTTAACGGGAAGCTGGCAAAGTTCACAGTCTCGGTCGATCCCATCGGAACGCCGTTTCAGACCCGCGTGTGGAAAGAGCTGACCAAGATTCCCTACGGTTCTACCATTACCTACAAGCAGCTGGCACGCCGACTCGGGACGCGGCGGGGATTTCAGGCAGTCGGACGTGCAAATGCTGCCAATCCTGTCCCGATCATCATTCCGTGTCATCGTGTTCTGGGGACGGGGAACTCGCTCGTCGGCTACGCGAGCGGGGTCAAGACCAAGGAATTCCTCCTCAAGCTCGAGGGAGCTCTGATGATCTGAGCTCTCCATTGAGCCCTCATCCGACGGGCCTCCTCCGGTACTCCTCTCAAGCTTGCCTTCGGTTTTCGATTTCTGTATCCTATACCCGCTATGGACTTCCTCCGCCACCTGAACCCCGCTCAACGTGAAGCAGTCGAAGCCGTTGACGGTCCCGTCATGATCGTCGCGGGAGCGGGGAGCGGCAAGACCAGGGTGCTCACCTACCGGACAGCCCACCTTCTGGACCGTGGCGTTCCTCCGGGCGCGATCCTCGCGCTCACCTTCACCAACAAGGCTGCCAACGAGATGAAGGGGAGGATCACCTCCCTCGTCGGGGAGATCAGCCGTCAGGTATGGATGGGGACGTTCCACTCGCTGTTCGCGCGGATCCTGAGGCTGGAGAGCCAGCGGATCGGGTACACGCGCAACTTCACCATCTACGACACCGATGACTCGCTGGCTCTCATCAAGAGCGTGATGACGGAGCTGGGGATCTCGCAGCAGCAGTTCAGCCCGCAGGGTATCCGCGCACGCATCAGCAGGGCAAAGAACCAGATGCTCTCCCCGCAGGAGTACCGCGAGTCAGGGAGTGATCCGCTGACCGAACGAACGGCAACGGTCTATGAGGAAGCCCAGCGACGGCTGAAGAGTTTCAACGCCATGGATTTCGACGACCTGCTCCTCAAGCCGCTCGAGCTCTTCAGCCGGCACGCAGACGTCCTGGAGCGCTACCAGAACCGTTTTGCGTACATTCTGGTGGACGAGTACCAGGACACCAACCGGGTCCAGTACCGTCTCATCAGGGAGCTGAGCGGACGCCACCGGAACATCTGTGTCGTGGGAGATGACGCCCAGTCGATCTACGCGTTTCGGGGGGCGGACATACGGAACATACTGGATTTTGAAAAAGACTACCCCGAGTCCCGGATCTGCCGTCTGGAGCAGAACTACCGCTCGACGAAGACGATCCTCGCGGCGGCCGATTCGCTCATCAAGCACAACACGGGTCAGATTCCCAAGAACCTCTGGACCTCCAATGCCGAGGGGGAGAAGCTGTTCCTCACGGCGTGCGAGAACGATCTGGAGGAGGGGTACACAGTTGTCTCTCTCCTTGAAGAGGAGACGCGGCGGGAGAAGCGGGACCTGAAGGATTTTGCCGTCCTCTACCGGACGAACGCCCAGTCCCGCGCCATCGAAGACGCCCTGCGCCGCAACGGGATACCGTACGTGATTGTGGGGGGCGTGGCCTTCTACAAGAGGAAGGAGATCAAGGATGTCCTGGCCTACCTCCGGGTGGTTGCCAACCCCCGGGATGAGGAGAGCCTCCTCAGGATCATCAATGTCCCGGCCCGGTCCATCGGGGAGGTGACGATCCGCAAAGTCAAGCGGTTTGCGCGGGAGAAACGCCTCCCGCTCTATGAGGCGCTTGTCGGTGAGGGGTTGTCCAGCGTACTGCCGGAGAAGACGGTCCGAGCGGTGCGCGCAGTCGGAGAACTCCTGCGGAAGTATGTCGACCTGAAGTCCAAGGTCTCCGTCTCAGAGCTGGCCCGTGCGCTTGTGGATGAGATCGGGATTGCCCAGAGTTTCAAAGAGGAGAACACCCCGGAGTCGCTGGGGCGCCGGGAGAACGTGCTCGAACTGGTCTCCGCCCTGACGGAATTCAACGATCGCGAGCCGGGTGCCACGCTGGAGGATTTCCTGGAGGAGGTCTCGCTCGTCTCGGATATCGACACGGCCGACTTCGGACACAACGCGGTGACGCTCATGACGGTTCATTCGGCCAAAGGCCTGGAGTTTCCGGTCGTCTTCGTCACCGGCCTGGAAGAGAACCTCTTTCCGATCGCGAACGCGCTGGAAGAGGCGGATGAGCTGGAAGAGGAGCGGAGGCTCCTCTATGTCGCGATGACCAGGGCGATGAAGAGGGTCTACCTTTCCTACGCCACCTCGCGCTACAGGTTTGGAGAGCTCTCCTACTCGATCCGTTCCCGTTTTCTGGACGAAATTGACGAACGCCTGATTGAAACCGCGCAGGATGGACATGGGGGGGGTCGCTCCAGACCCTCGAAGTGGGCCTTCTCAGAGCGGCAGCCGGTCAGCCTCAGGGACCGCGCACGGCGTCGGAAGAGAGGCGCGGATGAGACGGCCGGGTACTTCTCTGACGCGATGCCCGACTACGAGAATGAATCCCAGGAGACGGCCTCGCTCAGGGTCGGGTCACGGGTTACCCACGAGTCGTTCGGAAAGGGGAAGATCGTGGCGCTGGACGGGAGAGGCGAGCAGGCCCGCGCAATCGTGGATTTCGAGGGGGTCGGGCGGAAACACCTCATGCTGAAGTTTGCACACTTGCGTCTCACCTAAGAGAATGGGGCTGCATGTCTGATTTCTGGTCCCGGCTGGGCCGTCGCACCTACCGGCGGCTCCGGGTGTACGGACGGGCAACGAAGCTCTCCTCGCACCTCGTCTGGCAGAGGATCAAAGGGGGAGAGATACTCCTCTACTCCTCCGCGCTCTCCTTCAGTGCACTCCTCACAATGATCCCGCTCCTCCTCCTGTCGGCCTCGGCGGTGGGCATCCTCCTCTCCTCATCCGAGATGGCCGTCCAGCAGTTGAACGCCGTGCTGGACACGATGTTCCCCCCCCAGCCGTTTGCCACGAGCATCAAGGATTCGATTCTCTTCCTCGTCTCCGACCTGATACGGTATCGGGCCTCGCTCGGTGTCGTGGGCGTGGTGGTCCTCCTCGTGACGGCGACATTTGTCTTCGACATCGTCAGGACCATCCTGCACAAGGTGTACGGGCTGAAACGGAAGCGGAACGTGTTGGTGAGCTTCCTCCACGACGTCTTTTTTGTCTTCGTGGCCTTCGTCCTCCTCATCGGGACAAATCTCGCGATCTGGACGGTCTCCGTGGTGGGAGAGATGCTTGCGGACATCCCCGCCCTCTCGCAGCTGGCGATTCCCGAGGTCGCCCATGCGATCCCGACAACGATTGTCTTTCTGGTCACCGCCATCATGTTCTACATCATTTACGGACACATCACCGACACGAAGCCCCCCCGGGCGGCGGCGGTCGTCTCGACCATCACCATGACGGTCCTCTGGGTCATCTCGGGCAAACTCTTCAGCATCTACCTTGCCGGGTTCTCGGCGATCGGGTCCATCTATGGCCCGTACGCCTTTCTGCTCGTATTGCTGCTCTGGATATACTACTCCAGCGTCATCTTTGTCCTGGGCGGGATCGTGGGGCAGGCATACTGGGAGACCCTCTTCGCGACGACACACGAACCGGCGGGAGGCTGAGGTCCACATACCACTATCGTAGCGGCCGAGACCATGTCAAAGAAGCGGCTTGAACATCTTCGATCTCTGAAAGAAGAGGCGTTGAAGGGTGGGGGGGAGAAGCGGATCGACGCCCAGCACAAGAAGGGAAAACTCACCGCGCGCGAGCGGCTGGCGATCCTCCTGGATGAGGGGTCGTTCGAAGAGATGGATATGCTCGTGGCCCACCGCTCCTACGACTTTGGCCTGGAGAAGCAGCGGTACCTGGGGGATGGCGTCGTGACCGGCACGGGGACTATCGGCGGCCGGCTTGTCTGCGTGTTCAGCCAGGATTTCACCGTCTTCGGCGGGTCGCTCTCGGAAGCTCACGCCGAGAAGATCGTCAAGATCATGGATATGGCCATGAAAGTCGGCTGCCCCGTCATTGGTCTGAACGACTCGGGCGGCGCGCGCATACAGGAGGGTGTGGTGAGCCTGGGAGGGTACGCGGAGATCTTTTTGAGAAACACCCTCGCCTCCGGAGTGATTCCCCAGATCTCGGCGGTCATGGGGCCGTGTGCCGGGGGCGCGGTCTACTCTCCCGCGATCACCGACTTCACGCTGATGGTGAAGAACACGAGCTACATGTTCGTAACGGGACCGAATGTCGTGAAGACCGTGACGCACGAGGATGTCTCCTCCGAAGAGCTGGGGGGCGCCCTGACCCATGCCACCAAGAGCGGTGTTGCGCACTTCGCCTGCGAGAACGAGGTGGAGTGTCTGGAGACCCTCCGCAGGCTGGTGAGCTACATTCCCTCCAACAACATCGATGATCCGCCCCGTGTGGAGTCTACCGATGACACCAACCGGCGGGATCCCGCCCTTAACACGATCGTTCCCGAGAACCCGAACAAGCCGTACGACATGAAGCTGGTGATCCAGAAGGTGGTGGACACCGGAACGTTCTTCGAGGTCCATGAGAACTACGCCGAGAACATCGTTGTCGGATTTGCCCGCCTCGCCGGGAAGCCGGTCGGGATCGTGGCCAACCAGCCGGGAGTCCTTGCCGGCGTGCTGGACATCGAGTCCTCCAGGAAGGGGGCGAGGTTCGTCCGGTTCTGCGACGCGTTCAATATTCCCCTGGTGGTGTTTGAGGATGTCCCGGGATTTCTCCCGGGGACCGACCAGGAGTGGCGGGGGATCATCACCAACGGGGCAAAGCTCCTCTACGCCTTCTGCGAGGCAACCGTACCCCGGGTGACGGTCATTACGCGCAAGGCGTATGGCGGTGCGTACGATGTTATGAACTCGAAACATATCCGGGGGGATATGAACTTCGCCTGGCCGGGGGCCGAGATCGCGGTCATGGGCCCGAAGGGCGCCGCGGAGATCATCTTCAAGAGGGAGATCGAATCGGCTCCGGATCCTGCAAAGGCACTCTCCGAGAGGGAGAGCGACTACCGGGAAAAATTTGCCAACCCGTACCTTGCCGCGGGCAGGGGGTATGTCGATGATGTCATCGAGCCCAGCGAAACGCGGCCACGTCTGATCCGTGCACTCCAGATACTGGAGAACAAGGTGGATTCCAATCCCCGAAAGAAGCACGGCAACATCCCGCTTTGAAAATCGCTTGATTCTGCGGCTCTGAATCGGTATCTTTTGGCACGTTATGTGCACACATCATGTGTGACTGAACGGTCCCCCAAGTGAATGGCAGGAGGTCTATGCGGCCACGTTCCGGTGTTGCAGTCGGTCTGTTGCTCGTCCTGATGGGATGTTCCTCGCAGCAGACGGTAGAGAAGTCGACAGATGAGAAGAGTCCGGAGCTGCCGCAAGAGCCTTTGGCCACGGAGGTGTTGGCGGAGAGCCTGGCCGTACCCCTTCCGGTCGAAGAGACCATCATCCCGAGCGATTCCCTCATCAGTGCACTGCTGGAGCGCGCCCGCCTCCATTACCTCTCGGCGATGAATGCGCAGGGGAACGGAGATTCCGTCCGATCCACGCTCCAGTTCGAGGAGGCCATTGCGCTCCTGGACGAGCTGAGTTACGTCCCGGGGATCGAGAGCAGCTCGGAGTTCAACGACCTGAGCAAGGCCGTTGTGGAGGACTACGGCCTCTACATCGCGAATATCGATACGCTCAGTCCCGAGAGCTCCGTCTTTGCCCTGCAGGAGAAGCTGAACCAGCTGATGGAGCTGAGCGATTCGGCCGGGGCCTCGACCCCCAGCGATCTCATACAGGGGACGACCGTCCCGCTGGTGGTCAACCAGCTGGTGGAGCGGAACATGGCCTTCTTCGAGGGGAAGGGCCGTGAACACATGGAGCGGTGGCTCTACCGGGCGGGCATGTATGTCCCGATCATGAAGCAGATCTTCCGCGAGGAGGGGGTGCCGGAGGAGCTGGTCTACCTCTCCATGGTGGAGAGCGGGCTCAACCCCAGGGCACGATCCTGGGCTCGGGCCGTTGGGATATGGCAGTTCGTCAGGGGCACCGGACGCCTCTACGGTCTGAGGGGGAACTACTGGTACGACGAGCGAAGGGATTTTGAGAAATCTACCCGTGCGGCCGCACAGCATTTAAATGACCTCCACGAGGAATTTGGTGACTGGTATCTCGCCATAGCGGCGTACAATTCGGGCGCCGGCCGGATCTACCGCGGCATCCGGCGAAGCGCCTCGACAGATTTTTGGGAGATGAGAAAATATCTCCCCCGCGAGACACGCAACTACGTCCCGCAGTACATCGCGGTGACGATCATTGCACTCAACCCCGACGCGTTCGGGTTCGATCATGTCCAGCCGGCGCCTCCGCTCCGGTACGAGTATGTCATGGTGGACGACTGCGTGGACCTCCAGATTCTGGCCCGGTGTGCTTCCACCGACGTCTCGACGCTCCGGGAGCTGAATCCTGAGCTCATACAGTGGTGCACGCCACCCGGCACGAGAGAGTACCGGCTTCGTGTTCCGATCGGCTCCGGCGCAGGATTCCAGCAAAAGTATGCGGCGATACCGGATGATCAGAAGAGGGACTGGGTTCTGCACAAGGTGAGGAGCGGGGAGACCCTCTCGGAGATCGGGCATCGGTACGGGGTCCCCTCCAGTATCATCCAGGAGACAAACAAGATCTCTTCACCGCGGAGCCTCCGCATTGGGAAGACGCTGGTGATTCCTGTCCCGAAGGGCTCGTCCCGGTACGCGGTGGCTGACGCCTCATCGACCAGTAGCGGCAGGCGACCCGCGCCAGATCCAGGAAGGGGGGAGAGAGCGCTGGCCAGAGCGAAGAAGAGCGTTCCCGCCGACACAGAGAACCGGCAAAAGCTGATCTACATCGTGAAGTCGGGCGATACGCTCGGGCACATCGCGGAGTGGTACGGCTGCCGGGCCGCCGATCTGCGCAACTGGAACTACATCCCGTACGGAAGGCCGATCAGGGTGGGCCAGGAGATTGCCGTCTGGGTGCCGAAGAGCAGGGCGGACTACTACGCGAGGGTGGACGGGCTCTCCTTTGAAGAGAAGCAGAAGGCGGTGGATGCCTCGCGGGACGTGGCCCGCACGATGGCATCTGCCAACCCCAGCGCCACGCTCTACCGGATCAAGCCGAATGACACGCTGGAGGAGATTGCCCGGGACCACAATGTATCGATCGAGCAGCTCCGTTTCTGGAACAACATTCGCGGAAGTCGCATCTATGCGGGGAAGGATTTGATTATCTATCCTGACGCTCAGCGGGTCAAGATCGTTGCGGCCGATGAGGTGAAGAGTTCGACCGGCAGCAGATCCGGCAAGAGCATCGTCTACGTCGTGAAGAAGGGAGACACCTTGTGGGATATTGCGCGTGCCCACGCGGTCCAGACCTCCGACCTTCGCGCGTGGAACAAGCTTTCGCGGAACACCATCTACGCGGGGCAGGAGCTGGTGATTTACCTCGGCAGCACGCCGGAGCACCCGGCGCAGTAGGGAGACCGAGTTGCTGGCTTCCAGAGGGCTTCAAACAGAGAACGCCCGGGCATTGCTGTCCGGGCGTTTGTGCTATTCCAGCGGAGGGGGAGAGATTCGAACTCTCGGTACAGGTTTAAGCCCGTACGACGGTTTAGAAAACCGTTGGTTTCAGCCACTCACACACCCAATCTGGAGCGAAGGGGTCAGTTCTCTTTCCACTGGGCACCAGACTGGTCACTCACGCTGCCAAAAAGACACCCCCTCAAGCTTCGTTCAGGCGCTTCCGGGGCCATGCAGTCGCGAGAGAAGGCATTACCTCACTGCTTGTGTCTGTGGGAGCTTTTGAACGAGTTACACTGCACCTGAAATGTACTACCTCGATGAAGCGGTTGTCAAGAGTTGCCTTCGATGGCTCTGACGTGACACTGAGCCTTGCTGCTCGCTTCTCGCAGTATTCTAACGTAGGCAAACCATCTTCTTCGTCTGGACATACTCCCCGACGGTCAGCCGGTAGAAGTAGACGCCGCTTGGCAGACCTGAGGCATCCCATGTGGCCTTGAAGGTACCTGCGGGATGGTTTCCTTCGACTAGGTTGGCCACCTCCCGTCCCAGCACGTTGTAGACCTTGAGTGTGACAACGCCAGCATGGGGCAGTCCGAACTCAATCGTTGTGCTGGGGTTGAACGGGTTAGGGTAGTTTTGATGAAGCGTGAAGTCTTGGGGGAGCTCCCCATCAACTGGCCTGTTCTCTTCAACCCAGGTTACTCCTCCTGTGGTCGTGCGAAGAATGAGGCCGCCCGTACCTACCGCTGTCCCTGTGGTGGCATCAACAAAGGAAACATCATTAAGGTCATGAGAGGTCCCGCTCGACTGGATAGCCCAGGTAGTCCCCCCATCGGTAGTTCGGAGTATTGTACCACCATCGCCAACAGCTACGCCAGTATAGGCATCGGTGAAGCAGACACCGCGCAGGCAGTGCGCGGTTCCGCTCGGCTGCACCATCCAGTCTGTCCCTCCATTGGTTGTGTGAACGATTATGCCGTCTTCACCGACCGCCGCTCCCGTGTGTGCATCGATGCATGAAACCGCCCAAAGCCCCTGCGTAGTCCCGCTCGACTGGCTGACCCAGGTGACACCTCCGTCCGTCGTCCGAAGGATTGCCTGACCTTCCTCACCCCACTCCCCCCAATCCCCGAAAGATCCCCAAACACCTCCCCCGACTACAGTTCCCGTGTTCTCGTCAGTGAAGCAAACGTCATGGAGCCAGTGTGACGTCCCGCTCTCCTGCTCAGCCCATGTTGCTCCGCCATCCGTCGTGCGCAAGATGGTACCATTGGCTCCCACCGCCGTTCCCGTGTCTGCATCGATGCAGGAAACCGCCAAAAGCATCTGCGTGTTTCCGCTCGACCGGCTGACCCAGGCGACACCTCCATCCGTCGTGCGGAGGATGACCTGATATTGCACACCCCAATCAAACATATCTCCCCCGACATCTCCCCCGACTGCAATTCCCGTGTTCCCGTCAGTGAGGCAAACGTCACGGAGCGGTAGGTATGTCCCGCTTTTCTGCTCAGTCCAAGTTGTTCCTCCATCCGTCGTGCGCAGAATGGTACCTCCCACAGCAGTTGCAACGTTGGCGTCCACAGAGTAGACACCGCTGAGTGTCGCCGGCATTGCCCTCGACAGGATTAACCATGTTGGCCATGTTGACCCTCCGTCGGTGGTACGACACACCATTCCTTCCGAGCCATAACCTCCGACTACCAATGTCGTGTTTGAATCAAGGGAGCTTACGCCATAGAAGGCATATGGAAAGTCGATCAACTGCCGTTCCCAATTCACACCGCCGTTAGTAGTGCGGAGAATCACGCCACCGATGTATTCCCCCGCACTATTGCGCCCAGCTCCCACGGCAATTCCCGTGTTGGCACCCGATAGGGCGACGTCAAAAAGTAATGTTCCATCGGCTATTTCATTCGACTGCCTCACCCATGTCGCGCCTCCGTCGGTAGTACGCAGAATCACTTCATCACCTACTACCATGCCCGAATTTTCGTCAGCAAGAGAGACGCCTCGCAAGGATGCTGTCGTCCCACTGGGCTGCTGTATCCACGTGGAGCCTCCGTCATCAGTGTGTAGAATGGTCCCACCCTCCCCTACCGCGGTCCCCGTCATTGCGTCGATAAAACAAACTGAATAGAGATCATGGAAGAGCCCGGCCAGCTGTTGCACCCATGTGAATCCACCGTTCGTCGTCCGAACGATGATGCCGTTACCTACCACCGTACCAGTGTGGGCATCAGTGAAACATACACCTCGGTATGCGTACGGTACACCTGTGGGCTCCCTCACCCAAGTGATACCCCCGTCGGTCGTGCTAATGATGGTCCCCCCGAGACCAACGGCTGTCCCAGTCATTGTATCCACGAAACAGACAGAAAGGAGACGACCCTTTGTTCCACTCACCTGATTTCTCCAGGTAGACCCACCATCGGTCGTGCGGAGAATTGAGCCGTCCCCTGCCACCGCCGTCGCTGTATTGGCATCGATGAAGCAAACGGCGTTCAGCTGGCCAGCCTGGCCACCAAGGAGTGGGTGTTGTTCATACCACCCTTCCTGAGTGAGGGCTTTCCCCCTTGTCAGCTGCAAGAGCGCAACGAACGTCGTGAGAATGACCATGAATCGATCAACTGATAGCATCCTCAGCCTCCTGAGCATGGCTGCTTGATGTGACGATGCGTGACGCGCAAGAGGGTTCCTTGATTCGGAGAGCAAACCCGGTTTGCCGTGGATGGAGTTCCCCCCTTGGCGACGTCCCAGCCAGTCCATCCCCCTGATGGCGTTTCCATACTATCTCATCAGCACCATCTTCCTTGTCTGGACGTGCCCATCAGTAGTCAGACGATACATATATACTCCGCTTGCCAGGCTCTCTCCCTCGGCGCCGACTCCTTGCCAGATCACCGTGTAGTTCCCCGAGCCCAGTACCCCCTCCAGCAGGGTGGTGACTTTGCGTCCCATTACGTCGTAGACCTCAAGTGCGACCCGGTGATCACGGCCGCCCCCCGGGAGTGTAAATGGTATCACCGTCCCTGAGTTGAACGGGTTGGGGTAGTTTTGATGCAAGGTGCTCGACGTCGGAAGAGGGAGCATGACTGTGTGCTCGACGTCGGTTACGAGCATTCTCCCCTCCCCCCGACTTGTCCCCTGTGCATCAGCCAGGTAGAGGTTGACCCAGTCAGGCCGGAGGGTGGGCGCGACCTGTGAGACAACCACCCATTCCTCATCTGTAAAGCGGGTGAAGTCGGAAGCCAGATGCTCGTAGTAGGATTGTACGGGGCCGATGAATGCTGTAGGAACGCCGCCAGGGGGTGTGGCAATCACCAGGGCCATCTCTACCGGTCCGGTGCCGACGTGCTGTACCCAGCCAACGATCCTTCCAGATTCATCCGTGGGAGCCGTATGGATGTCTGCAACGATGTAGTCTGCGTAGTCAGCGCTTTCGTTGTCAAACGACTGACCGTAGAGGATTCTTCCGTACCACCCGAAATCGCCGGGGGCACACCCTCCAAGAATGGGCAGCATTGTCCTCAAGAATTGCCGCTCGCTGTTCGTCAGTACGACTCCTTCCAGCTCCTTCCGCGCGATCAAGCCGAGTGTATCAGCCACTCCGGCTAGGTGATCGAAATAAGTTCGGAATTCAGGGATGTCACCCAACCCGGCGATCGCGGTCCTTGCAAAGCGGCCGAGTCGATCATAGAAAAGGGGAAACGGCTCGACGTAGCTTTCGGGAAACGAACACGCGATGCCGATCGTATACGGCTGCTTCCCGTAGAGAATGTTGTCATGTCTGAGCTGGGCCCATGAAGCGAGCTGAGTGGTCATCTTCTGCTGCCACCAAGCCGCCGTCTGCATAAACTCGGGGAGGGTGGTTCGATCCAGAGGAGGGTTGAGCTCTCGGATCATGCCGAGCCATGCGTTGAAGAGCGATGAAGACCAGAAGGCCTCGTCGTAGGAATCGACCAAATAGCGCAATCCGGCCAGGTTGGTGGCATAGTGAAACCGCTCGAGTTCGGGCTCGAGCAATTGTGCCGCTGCATTGTTCCCCAAGCAGAACAGGACGTCCAGACTGGAGGGGAGCATTCGCTTGATCTCGTCGCCATGGTAGATGACCTTGTCGTACACCACATTGCCCGTAATGTAGCCGTCGATGATGAACCGCTGCCCCAGGAGCAGGAATGCAGACGCTGGTTTCACCCTCTCGGGGAACAGGGGATTCTTCATGAGGATCTGGGAGACGATGCGTTGGCCTGCGTACGGCTGTACTGCGAGCGTATCCTGGAGCTCCCTCATGCGGGTCGTGTCCAGGAGTTCAGTCGCATCGGAGAGTTCAAGCCTTGCTGCTAGGTCGTCCATCTGGGCGACCGTCACGTTGTCTGACTCGCCCAGGAGAAACCGGAGCAATTCGTCAATTTCAGCCAGCTCGTCCACGGTGTTGGTTGCGTGAATGGCTTCTCGCAGGAGCATCGCATCGATACACTGGCGCTGGACATCCACCAAGGGCACGGGCGGGATCGTTCCCTCCGGCGCTTGGAGATAGAACTCCGTCCTCCCGAGCCAGATCATTGCGTGAAAGTACTGAGCGAGCCGGGGATTCCGAGCGTAGTGCCCGCGGACGATAAACTGGCTGAAGTCGTAGGACCTGGGGGTCGTTCCGAACAGTCGGATTGCCCGTGGTTGAAGTTCCGTGATCCCCCGATGCAGCGTATCGAGCATTCCCGCATTCTCCGGAAAACAGAGGGTGGCGGACTCTCCGAGAAGCTGCAGGGGAAGGGTGAGGTGCAAATCTAGATCGCGCAGCGACGGAAGCATTGCAGCCGTGCCGCCATAGTGCGAGCTCAGCACGGGGAGATGCTCGTGGAGTTTCCGAATGAGTGCAGTGACTTTGGGTATGAGGATGCTAAGTTCGAGATCTCGAAGAATGTTATCGTACGACAGGTGCACAGCGTACAATAGCGCATCGGTTGAGACGAACACCGGGAGATCGTCGTAGAAGATCTCGCTCAGCGCCTGGGCGAACGTGGCACGCTGCAGGCGCGAGCTCACCACGAAATTATGTTTCAGGAGTAGCGACCGTTCGTACTCGGTGAGTTGGTAGATGCTATCGAGCACCGCGAAGTACGCCGGTCCGGCCACCGAAGATGCGATGGTTTCCCGGAAATTTCCTGCTGGATACATGGCATGCAGCGAGGACGGTTCCAGATTTTGGTGTGAGGAGAGAAACTGTTGGTACTGCTGTGGATCGAAGGAGGCCTGACCCTGGATGGGGAGTGGAAGAAGGAGCAGGCCTGTGAGGACACACACGAGTGGGCGTATCATGGCTGGCCCTCCACCTAACATTATAGTATACCGGCGGACCAGGAAAGAGTCAACTGGGCCTCTCTTGGAGAAGTCGTTTCGAGCCGTAGATTCCAGCGCTTCGTGGAACATTGCTTGATGATCCATGGTGAGGGGACATCGCTGTGTCGGTCATCCGTCCATTTTCCCTGCCGGGGCTGTCCGTTCATGGCGAACCTCGTCTGATCGACCGCGGATGCGATGTGAGATGACAGCTCATCGTGAAGACCCGGTTCTCGTCTGGACTTGACTCTACACCTTTTGCCACGAGTTATTTCATCAGTACCATCTTGCCCACTGAAATATGCTCACCGGCGGTCAGTCGGTAGAAGTAAACCCCGCTTGGCATACCTGATGCGTCCCATGTGACTTCAGATGTGCCGGCAGTGTGGTCTCCCGCAGCAAGAGTAGCCACTTCCTCCCCCAGCACATTGTAGACCTTGAGTGTGACAAAACCGGCACGAGGAAGAGTAAACTTCATCGTGGTACCGGGGTTGAAGGGGTTAGGGTAGTTCTGAGATAGAAAGAAGTCGATGGGACTGTCTGATGTGGTCTCGGTCACTGCTACGGGGACCTGAACGTACTTGAGCGTAGTATAGACTTTCGAGTGCCCCACAGAAGACCATCCTGTAACATAGATGTTGCCAGAACAATCAAGGGCAAGAGCACTTGCTCTATCCTCTCCTTCCCCCGGTCCGCTGTACCTAGCCACCCACTCCTCGACGCCTGAAGCGTTGTACTTCACAGTCGCGAAATCGTACCCTGTTGTCAGACCCTTGCTTAACCCGGTTACATAGATGTTGCCTCTGCCATCCATCCCGAATCCCACCGGAACGTCGCTGCCATTCCCTGGACCATTGTAGTTGACCACCCATTCGATTTGTCCACTGGGATCATACTTCATGGTAGCATAATCGCAATCACTGTTGCCCTCCTCAGGCCAATAGGTGCCCATCACATACACATTTCCTAGATTGTCACAGAGGATTGCCTTGCCCCTGTCATTCCCAAGCCCACCGTAACGCTCAACCCACACCTCGACACCAGCTCGGCTGTATTTGACTGTGGCACAGTCGGTTCCAGAAGTCCCTCCCTGGCTGAGTCCAGTAACACAGACATTCCCCGAGTCGTCGAGAGCAAGATCCAACCCCCAGTCGCGATCGTTGCCCGTACCGTTGTATCGAGCCACCCATTGCTCCTCTCCAGCAGCGTTGTACTTGAGTGTCACGTAGTCATCGTTTGTGTCACCTCCCCGAAGCATCCCCGTCACATAAACATTGCCTGAGTCATCCGAGACAATTCCCATGCCGACACCATCACCATCACCGTCGCAGGAACTCACCCATTGTTCAACCCCCGACGCATCATACTTGACCGTGGTACAGCTGGTGTAATCTCCAGATCCCATGTCGGCCCAGCCTGTCACAAACACATTGCCCTGATCGTTCACTGTAATCGCGCTAGAGATATCAGGACCATGTCCAAGCCCATCGAAACGGGCAACCCACTCTGTGCTCCCTGAGGTATTGTACTTAATAGTGACGTAGTCGTAGTCATACTCACCCCCGTCACCCTTTGTCCAGCCGGCTGTATAGGCGTTGCCCGAATTGTCCACAGCCAACACCTTCCCCACTCTCCCAGCCCTGTCTTGCCAATCCGGACCAGCCGATCTCTCAACCCACTCCTCGGCTCCTGATGAGTTATATTTGACCGTCAGAAAATCAAAACCAGACCCCACATCCTCAGTTACCTTGCTATCTCCCGTGACTAACACGTTTGCTGAATCGTCCACTGCAATGTCGACCGCAAAATCCAGACTATTGCCGGGACCGTCATAGCGCATAGCCCATAGCTGGAGACCGGAAGGGTTGTATCTGACCGTGGCATAATCCTTGCCGGACTCTCCGCCGTCGCTCGACCCAGTCACGTACATATTGCCTGATCTGTCTACGGTCATTGCGCGGACAACGTCCCAACCGTCGCCCGTTCCTCTGTAGTATGCCCTCCATTCCTCGGCACCGTCAGTGGTGAGCTTCACTGTGAGATATTCGATGAACCCGCCCGCCAAATACACATTGCCTGAGTCATCCACAGCGAAATCCACTGGTGGAAAGACATTCCACAGGTCCATGATCGCCCACTGGAGTCGACCCGAATTGTCGTACTTGATGGTGAGATCATGGAAGGTCGGCCAGGCAGCCTGCCTTGCAGGGTACGCTGATCCTGTCACATATACATTACCGCATGCGTCCAGGGAAAGATGAGTTGAGTGGCAGGGCATTTGGTATCGAGACGTGTCAAATCGGGCAACCCACTGGATGATCCCTTCGGCACTGTACTTGATCGTGGCAACGTCAGCCAAGTTATCCGATCCACAACTCCCCCCCGTGACAAACACGGTTCCCGAGTTACCCAGAGCCAACGCACACGGCCAGTCTCTTCCATTTCCGGGTCCATTGTAGCGAACCACCCAAAGTTCCACACCTCCAGCACTGTATTGGACAGTTGCATAGTCACTCGAAGTTGTACCAGACCCATCGCTTTCGCCCGTTACGTACACATTCCCAGAACCATCCACACCCAACGCTGATGCTCGATCGTCGCCATTGCCGGGTCCGTTGTAGCGAGCTACCCATTGCTCGACACCCTGAGAGTCGTACTTGATCGTGGCAAAATCCAAGTCACCGCTGCGTCCCCTACTCTCTCCCGTCACAATGACATTGCCCGACGCGTCGACATACAAGCCCCGTGGACGGTCATCACCATTGCCGGGTCCGTTGTACCGTACTACCCACATTTCTCGTCCTGAAGGATCATACTTGATGGTGGCGTAGTCACACTGGCTCCCCAGTCCGTAGCTTTCTCCCGCTACGTACACGTTCCCCCACCTGTCCACAGCTACAGAGTGCGGGCGATCATCCCCACAACCAGGGCCGCTGTACCGCGCTGTCCACCGTTCCTCTCCCGATGGATTGTACTTGATTGTCAGGTAGTCAAGGCCCGTGAAGGAACTGTTACTTGAACCCGTTACGTAGATGTTGCCGACAGGATCGGTTACAATGGCAATCGGCTCATCCTTGCTTGGCGCACTATTCGATCCATAGTGCGCGACCCACGCAACCTCCACACCACTTGAAAGGCTGTGGACCCCGCCAGACATCGATAGCTCCCCGTCATGGGACCCTTGTGCCTGTATTCCACGGGGAGTGATCGATACCACACAGAGAACAATGATCAGAGTCGACTTCACAGCTGCCCTTTCGGAGCTTCTTCAGAAACAGACTTCCATCATCGGCTGGCAATATGAGTGCGTGTTCCCACGGGAGCGTGAAACGCAGAACGTCTCTGGCCCAGTCACTGCGGAGGTCAGCCAGCTGAACGTTCGACACCTATTTCATCAGCACAGCCTTCTTTGTTTCACCATAGTCCCCAGCAGTCAGTCGGTAGAAGTACACCCCACTTGGCATACCTGATGCGTCCCAGGTGGCTCTGAACGCACCAGCATCATGGTTCCCTTGTATGAGAGTAGTGGCCTCTTCACCCAGCACGTTGTAGACTGTGAGCGTGATGTATTCAGCGTTTGGCAAGTCAAACTCTATTGCCGTGCTCGGGTTGAAAGGGTTGGGGTAGTTCTGATGGAGAGTGAAGCCACTGGGGATTGTCCGATAGACTCGGGGGTCATCTTCAATCCAGGTTACCCCTCCTGAAGTCGTGCGAAGTATCGTCCCGTTTTCGCCTACCACCGTTCCGGTGGTGGCATCTGTGAAGCAGACACCCTGGAGAGATTCCGTCGTTTCGCTCGACTGCCTCATCCAAGTTTCCCCGCCGTCCGTGGTGCGAAGGATCGTTCCACTGTCACCTACCACGGTTCCCGTGGCAGCATCGGTGAAGCAGACATCGTTGAGAATGTTATTCGTTCCGCTCCACTGACTCACCCATGTCGCTCCGCCGTCGGTCGTACGGAGGATGGTGCCTTTCTCACCAACCACCGTTCCAGTGTTAGCATCGGCAAAAGAGACTCCCAGAAGAAGGGAGCTATTCCCGGTTGACCGGTTCACCCATGTTGTTCCTCCGTCGGTCGTGCGCAGTATGATTCCATTCTCACCCACTACCGTCCCCGTACTGGCATCTGTGAAGCAAACGCCCAATAGGTCTACCGGGTCTGTCGTTCCGCCCATCTGCGGTGTCCAGGTGGCCCCTCCATCTGTGGTCCGAAAGATGGTGCGCCCGTCTCCCACTACTGTTCCTGTTTCGGCATCCGTGAAGCAGACATCATTCAACGAGTTCCACGTGTCAAGCCTCTTGTCCATCCAGCTCGCGCCCCCGTCGGTGGTACGAAGAACGTGGGCACCCAACCCCACCACAGTCCCTGTGCTGGCATCTGTAAACGAGACTGCAAAAAGGCTAACATGCCACGCCGGAATATCCAAGTTCAACTGACTCACCCATGTCGCTCCGCCGTCGCTCGTGTGAAGGATGGTCCCGCGGTTTCCCACCGCCATTCCCACGTTGCCATCGACGAAGGAGACATCGTGGAGCGATTCTACCGTCCCGCGAGTCTGGCTCCCCCAGGTGGTTCCCCCGTCGGTTGTCCGAAAGATCACGCACATTAGCAACACCGGTTCAGGCTCCCACGGATGAACAATTCCCCAGAGGCCTCCTACCACGACGGCGTTAGCCGCATCAACATATGCGAGGTCGTTGAGAGAGCCGCTTGTCTCGATCTCCCGCCCCGTCCATGTCGCGCCCCCATTGGTTGTGAAAAGAATCTTCCCACCCGAGGCCAGCACCATCCCGTTGTTGGCATCAGCAAAAGAGACGGCGGAGAGCCCGTCGGTCGTTCCACTTTCCTGGCGTGCCCACGTCACCCCACCATCTGCGGTGTGAAGAATGATCCCCTCACCGCCCACAACCGTCCCGCTGTGTATGTCCGGAAGGCACACAGCATTGAGTGGCATGCGCGTGCCGCTTTCCCGGACAGTCCATGTCGCGCCGCCGTCGCTTGTTCTCAGAATAGCCCCATTTTTCCCCACAGCAATCCCTGTTCTCACATCGCTGAAGCATACGTCATTGATAGCACGGGTCCGTCCGCTCAACTGCAGCTCCCATGTGTCACCGCCATCAGTGGTGTGAATGATGGTGCCCCAATCCCCTACTGCTGTCCCGTTGTTTTCATCGGCGAAAAACACATCCATGAGGTTAGCTTTTGCTTCGCTTTTCTGGTCTAACCACGTGGTGCCCCCATCTGTCGTGCGGAGAATCTTCCCGTCTCCCCCCACAACGAGCCCGTTCCTGCCATCGATGAATGAGACTCCGTAAAGAGGCATCCCAGTCCCGCTCTCCACCTTCACCCAGGTCGAACCCCCATCGGCGGTGCGCAGGATGGCGCCACCAAAACCGACAGCCATTCCCGTATCGGCGTGAGGAAAGCTTACACCATAGAGCGGAAAACCCGTCCCGCTTTCTGATCTCATCCAGGTCACACCCCCATCTGTGGTGCGAACAATCACGCTTCCCACTGCGGTTACATGGTTGGCATCACTAAAGGAGACATCATTGAGCCAACCGGTCGTCCCGGTTTCCCGGCGTGCCCATCGAGCGCCTCCATCCGTGGTGCAGAGAATGGTTCCATTGTCTCCTACTGCTATTCCCGTGTTGGCATCGGCAAAGGAAACCCCTCGGAGCAGGTCGGTTGTCCCGCTTTCCTGACGCATCCAGGTTGCGCCGCCATTGGTCGTGCGAATAACGACCCCACTATCTCCTACCGCTGTTCCCACGTCGGCATCGATGAAGCACACATCATAGAGCCAGACTCCAGTACCGCTCGACTGCTCTACCCATGTTGCGCCACCGTTCGTTGTGCGGAGGACGCACCCATATCTCCCCACGGCTGTTCCGGTGTAGATGTCAGTGAAGCAGGAGGCTCGAAAGGGAACCGTCGTTGCGCCTATCTGAGCCGTCCAGGTGTCGCCTCCACTTGTTGTGCGTAGTATGACATCTTCACCCGCAACGACAATGGTGTCTGCATCAGCAAATGCGACACATGAGAGTCTATACTGACCACCGATGTCGACGGATGTCCATGTGTCGCCGCCATCCTTCGTGCAAACAAGCACGCTAGGATAGGAGCTGACTGCAAATCCCTGGCTCTGATCCAGGAGCGAGATGTCATGTAGCCAACACCGTGTCCCGCTCTCCAGGTTCTTCCATGTCGAACCACCGTCATGCGTGCGGAGGATTGCACCGTGATACCCCACCGCAATCCCCGTGTGGACGCCGGCGAAGGAGACCGCTTCGAGACCGCTCCTCGTCGGAAGTGGGCTCTGTCGATACCACCCCTCCTGAGCGATAGCTACACCTCCCAAGAGAGCCACCTGCTCAAGACATAATGCAATCGTCATACAAAAAGGTTTTGTTTTTCTCATCTTGGCATCTCCGGAGAATACCTGCACGATGCGTCAGCCGTTGGCTCACTGATGGAGGAGGGGTCGTCGAGAGATCAAGTTTCTAGGAGGACAGGTGTTCGGCGGCTTGAAGGCTCCAGTGGCGAGCCGACAAAATTGCATCTGGTCTCAGAATTTGAATATCGACTCCTACGTCCGAGGTAATTTTCAATCGAACTCTGACAAACAACTCAGGTAAACCTAAAGGGATGATTGACGGCATCACAGAATAGTCCGCGGACAGGTTCACCTTGGGCAACGCTATGGGCGAATGTCCCTCCCAGCTTGAGCAACATGTGTGCCACCTAAGAAATCGGCGAATCCATATCAAAGAGGGGATACGCTCTATCTCGACTGCTCCAAACCGAGCAGTGGGGTGTTCGAAATCGGGCAATTGTCACGGTGACCCCGGCGTAGAGATGCGAGTGAGGGTGACCAGTCCCCAGCAGGACAAGCAGTTGCGATAGCTGGTAGAGAACATCAGCTGCCCTGGCCTGGCGGCCAACATGGATCGTCAGGCATTCTCGGGTGTATCTGCCGGGGATGCTCAGTATCCGCATAGGGCTGGTATCGGCAGGGGGGTTGAGACCTTTCGACGGATACCTACGTCATCGAAATGGAACAGGTAGGTGTATCGCCCGCGCTTGGAGAGGAACACGGTGGACCTCCTTGCGAGGAGGCAGTGGGCACCAGGTGGGCACCGTCAGTATCGCGGACAGCGCTTGTAGGAGAGACTCGAACTACCTATTCTCGGTCAGAAACGTATGCGGAGGGGGAGAGATTCGAACTCTCGGTACAGGTTTAAGCCCGTACGACGGTTTAGCAAACCGTTGGTTTCAGCCACTCACCCACCCCTCCTTAGATAAGGGGGACTGCAGCTAAATCCGTACAAAAGATAGGAAAAAAGGGGACGCATATCAACACCGGGTGCGAAAACCAGTTCCTTGACTCTTTGATGCGATTTTCGCACTATAGCTTTTGTTCGGTGCTGGCTGTATGTCAAATCCCCTGAAATAGCCTCAGCGCCAGGAACTTTGGCAGACCCGCTTTCTCGATCGCCTTTGCGGTCCGCTCGATATCGTACGGAATGCGCATCAGCTCATACGTTCCGTTTTCCGTATCGTACAGGCCAAACGCCGAATTCGGGTTGCCGTCGCGAGGCTGGCCCACACTCCCCACATTGATGATGAACCGTTCCCCCGGCTGGTACGTGTTGATGGAGGCGTCTTCACCAATGACGACCGGGACGTGTGTGTGCCCGATGAAGCAGAGGTCTGTGGAGTAGGCCTTGAAGGCCTCTTTGGCGGCCCTGACGGTCAGGACGTAGGTCCAGTGTTCCGGATCTGCAGGAGAGGCGTGGGCGAGTGTCAGACCGTCTTTCTCCGTCGAGACGGGGAGTGACTTGAGATACGAGATGTTCTTATCCTTGACGATCTTCTGTGACCAGAGAATCGCCTGGACGCCGTACTGATTGAAATCGGTCAGGGGCGTCTCTCCCAGCAGGCCACTGTCGTGATTCCCTTTGAGGACCACGGCGCAGGAGTCCCGAACACGGGCAATGCACTCGTTGGGAAAAGGACCGTAGCCCACGGTATCGCCGAGACAGTAGATCGTTTCAGCTTTGAGCTCTTTCAGCTTCTTGAGAACGGTCTCGAGTGCGGAAAGATTGCCGTGAATATCTGATATAATACCGATGCGCATGCAGAGTACCTGTTCGTTCACTAATTGCAGCAACCAATTTCCCGAAATCATTCTTAAAACGCAATAGGTATCGGTTGTAATGCATCGAAAACGCCCGTCAGTCTATGTTTGTTGTGCTGCAATAGCTGCAGCAGTCTGGATGTTCCCGCCCCAACCGGCACACTGCCAGACCTCGCCGACGAGCCGGTCGGCGCTGG
>Ga0209536_100001924_pt1 | contig 33934 bp, 27 predicted proteins | sample DeeMarSeWOR28_12_FD_187461 | JGI IMG/M metagenome (GOLD analysis project Ga0209536, IMG submission 187461) | Marine sediment microbial communities from White Oak River estuary, North Carolina - WOR-2-8_12 (SPAdes) (version 2) | ecosystem: Environmental > Aquatic > Marine > Intertidal zone >...
GCTATTGGTTGTGGATTCAACCGGTCGGATACTTGAATGAGATTAATTCTCGCTTTATCGCCCTATAATTCCGCTAACGACCCAGGCTGTGTGAAAACCCCTCATTAGATATAATCAGCTTTTCCATGAAGGGTCATGCTAATGAGCGGATTTATTGAAGGCGATGATCGCCACCAGTTGACACTTTTTCCAGAACGCCTCGACGATTACATCGCAGAAGACAGTCCGGTCCGTGTCATCGATGTATTTATTGATGAACTGGATATATCCGGGTTGGGATTCAAGACGGTAGCCGAAGTGACCGGCCGCCCTGGCTATCATCCAACGACACTGCTCAAGCTCTACATCTATGGTTACCTCAACCGTATTCAGTCATCACGACGCCTGGAGCGGGAAGCGCAACGCAATGTGGAGTTGATGTGGTTAACGGGCCGATTAGCACCGGACTTCAAGACCATCGCAGACTTTCGCAAGGATAATGGCGAAGCCATCCGCCTGGTCTGTCGCGAGTTTGTCATGCTGTGCAGGAAGCTGGAGCTGTTCACGGATGCCTTTGTGGCGATTGACGGCAGCAAGTTCAAGGCGGTCAACAACCGTGACCGCAACTTCACCAAGGCCAAGCTGAAGCGTCGGCTGCAACAGATCGATGAAAGCATCGAACGCTACCTGGGCCAGATTGCCAGCGCGGATCGACAAGAGACGGCCGTAGCGAAAGCAAAAACCGAGCGTTTGGAAAACAAGATCGCCACACTGAAACAGGAGATGGCGCGGCTAAAAAAGCTCGAGGTCCGGCTGCTGCAAGCACCGGACCAGCAGATATCACTGACTGACCCGGATGCCCGTTCCATGGCCACGAGTGGTCGCGGCACCGGCATGGTTGGCTACAACGTGCAGGCGGCGGTGGATGCCAAACACCACCTGATTGTGACGCATGAAGTCACCAACGTGGGGCACGACCGTAACCAGTTGTCTCATATGGCGAAGAACGCCAAGCAAGTGATTGGCACCGAGGCACTCGAGGTGGTGGCCGACCGTGGCTACTTCAAGGGCGAAGAGCTGCGCGCCTGTGAGCAGGCGAACATTACTACCTTCCTGCCGAAACCACAGACCTCCGGCAACATGGCGAAGGGCCTGTTCGGCAAGCGCGATTTCATCTACCACGACGAGGATGATGAATACAGTTGCCCCGGTGGGCAACGGCTGATCTACCGTTTTACACGCGAGGAGAAAGGCCAGATGATTCGCCGTTACTGGTCTTCTGCATGCACGCATTGCTCACTAAAACTCCAATGCACCACCGGGCAGTATCGACGCGTTAGTCGTTGGGAGCATGAAGCGGTCATCGAAGCAGCGGAACGGCGCATGGATAAAGAGCCTGAACGCATGCGTGTACGGCGATCCACCGTTGAGCATCCGTTTGGCACCTTGAAAGCATGGATGGGCTATAACCACTTCCTCACCCGAACCTTGCCGCGTGTCAGTACAGAGATGAGCTTGCATGTACTGGCGTACAACATGAAACGAGTGATGGCAATCAAGGGTACAAGATCGTTGATAGCGGCAATTCAGGCCTAAGCCTAATTGTGCGCTTATTAAATCAGACTTCAGGGCCCGATTGGAACTGATGGGTCGCTCAGGAAAATGAACTAGCAAAGTTAACCGAACAGTACCGCTATCAATATAATGGCCTCAGAGTCTGTTCTAGTCAGTTAAACGGGATATTAAAGGGCTAGTTGATCGCTATTCGGAGTTTTCACACGGTCTGGGTCGTCAGCGGAAGTACGCGCCCAGGAAACGAGAATCAATATCAAGCGAGCATCCGACCGTCTCAGATCGGCCAGAAGCTGCCATTCGACAAGATAACTAAAGAGCGTTTAGTACATCGGTTAATTTTGTGCCATCTCCATAATCCTCGTTCATGCGAACGATGCCATGACTTCCTGCGTTTTCGATAACGACCGTGGTTCCCATGTTGGCGTTATACAGGTTCAAAACTTCCTGGGTATCATCCACCAACACAGTTAGGTCTGTGTAACCGCCCGCTTCTTGTGTGATACGTGATAATTCTACTGTACCTGATACAAAATCAATAAAAAAGAACTTGACGTTGGGAAAGTTCGGAATGATATGTGTTCGTATGTGGCTCATGTGGTACACAGAAACTGGATCCCACATGGTGAAATAAAGCACGATAGCATCAGCACCTACTAATTCAGTTGACATTACTACCGGATTATTTAGTGTATCTGATAGAGCGAAGTCCGGTGCAATCTGCCCAACATACGATCCAACAGTGCCACTAATGGTGATGCAATCAACAGCCACATCGGTGATGTTGGCACCATCAATAAAGCCAGTGAGATTGGTTGTCGTGCATATCTGCTCCGGCGAACTTGGTTGTGACAAAACTGTGACAAAGTAGAGGCTATTGTCAATAAGCGCCGTCTTAAAGATAAAGTTACCATTCGTTCTAATAGGTAGATCATCGCTTCCATCGTTTTGCAGAACCAGACCGCTGCCCTCCAGTCCCGATACCACACCACCGATGGTATAGGTAGGCACGACAGTATCACTATCGTTACTTCCACAACCGACAAGTAGATACATAACGACCAATATGTAGACAGTCAATATTTTGTTCAATTGTTATTCCATTACACCGAGGAGTGATTTGGGATACAGCGTATGTAAAGCGAAATATCTGATAATGGTTTCCATATTGCCTTATAAGAAGCAATAACTAATTGATAATTATCAATAACGCAGAATTTTCCTGATTGAATCTACGGCAAAAGACAAACTTGTGATCGATGGAAATAGCTTAATACTGCAGGCCTGTTCTTTTTCACAATAATATGATGACAGTCCGGAATGGGTCGACAGCGGAAGTCTGAAGCAGGAAACGAGAATTAATATCAACAAAATGACCACCCCCCTCTGAACGGCCAATAGGAGACGTTCAGCACATATAATAACGGCCCCAGAAGGGGCCGTTTTTGTTCAAGCTATATACAACTATGATCTCTTTCGTCTAGCAATGCCGATTAAACCGATAAGACCGGAACCGAATAACCAGACTGCAGCAGGGACTGGAACCGGATTGAAGTTGAGGTTATCCAGCATTATCGTAGCCTCATGTATTGAAAGATCTACTTTAGTGATGTTACCGAGTCCGGAAAAATCCAGATGTCCACTATAAAATGTAGCACCAGTCTGAGACAGAAAAATGTCCCCGGGAGGAGGAAAGAGCCCTTCAAAAATCAGCCCACTGTTATCATAAATGCTTACGGTTAGTTGCAAGTCCCCAGCGGCTGCAGGTGTTGCATAATCAAATGACATACTATCGACGGGAGTGGTGAAATCTAACTCCAACAGTGTAGTAACTTCTGCAATAGAACCAACATTAACATGGTAACCAGATATGGCAGTACCTTCGTTTGCAGCGTCAACCTCATTGACAAAAGCTCCAGTAGGAGACTCTGATGTGCTAATCAAGACACCATCATATTCGTCAGCCAAGAAAAAGTCGCCCAACCCTGTATAAGGCGTGCCATCCTGTGTTGTATCAAAATCTAAAAGGACAGCGTTAGCAGCTGTCGTGCCCAGCATTAAACCACTTGTGATAATTACACCAAGTACGTGCTTATTGATCATAATTTCCTTCCTCCATTTAGTTCATTAACTCGTCACCGCGACGAAAAAAACATTCCATATGCAATAACCATACAGATAATAAGTGTATAAACATACTGCAACTGCCTGGAAAACATTTTGATCTATATCAAGATATGGGAATAGTAAGTCCAGCCAGAAGGGATTCAGGATTCTTTACAGATGTTCGACAGTTCGTTTAGGTTCGGATTCGGAAGTTGAACCAAGAATTACGTGCGCCCACTGTTGGTGAGTCAGGGCTCATCAACTTTTAGTATATATTGTAATCTGCGTATCAATCTGTCAGATCAAGTCTAAGCTATTGCAATTTATATCTGTGTTGATCTGCGTTCATCTGTGGTCGTTCTGGCTTAAGTTTACATGCAGAACTGTTTAACAAGATCCTGTATCAGTTTCACGGTCGGCTTGATTTGCTCCAGTGCAAGATACTCATCCGGCTGGTGTGCCTGGTTGATCGAGCCGGGGCCAAGCACAACCGAGTCCATGCCCAGCTTGTTATAGAACGGCGCTTCTGTTGAAAATGACACGGCTTCGGATGCCGCGCCGGTGAGTCTTTCTACGGCTTTTACCAGGGCTGAATCCGCCGGTGTTTCGATCGCGGGTACGCCGTCAAACAGCGCCAGAGTTTCATAACTGATCATGGTGCCGGCCAGGGTTGTCTGCAGTCGCTGGTTCAGCTCGTGTCTCAGGTCGGTAAGCTTCATTCCCGGCAAGGGGCGGATATCGATTTGCAGTTCACAATGACCGCAGATTCTGTTTGGGTTATCGCCGCCATGTATGTGGCCGAGGTTCATCGTCGGCACCGGGATTTCAAACAGCGGATTGTTATTCGCGTGTTGCAGCTCATCGCGCCATATCAACAGTTCGGTCATGACCCTGTGCATGGCTTCGAGCGCACTGTTCCCCAGCGCCGGATTGCTGGAATGACCTGACAATCCGGTGAGCCTGATCGCTTCCATCATCATGCCTTTGTGCATGCGCACCGGCTTCAGACCGGTAGGCTCGCCAATGAGCGCAAAACGTGCACCTGGCAAGTGACCGGCATTCAGTGTCCTGGCACCGCTCATGCTGGTCTCTTCATCGGCAGTCGCCAGAATGATCAGGGGTTGCTGCAGACTGGACAGGTCAAGATCGCGAATGGCTTCGATGATCAGTGCAAAAAAGGATTTCATGTCAGCTGTGCCGAGCCCGTAAAGCCGGCCATTCGCCTCGGTAAGGCTGAAAGGGTCGGAGTTCCAGCGATTTTCATCGTAGGGGACGGTGTCGGTGTGTCCTGCCAGTACCAGGCCATTGCTGCCTTTGCCGATAGTGGCTATCAGGTTGGCCTTGCTGCCATCGGCATTTAGCGGCTGTATGACTGTGTTAAAGCCCAGGTCCTCCAGCCAGTTGGCCAGTGTGTTTATGACATTGCGATTGCCCTGGTCGAGTGCAGGGTTGGTGCAGCTGATCGATGGCAAGGCGATCAGCTGCTGCATGAGTTCTTCAAGTTTCGGTGTTTTTATGGTCATCAGGTCAGGTTATACATAACGGCTTGCATTAGGCAAGAGTTCTAATTGGCAGCAAGTTTCGTGTCCATTGGTCGAGATCAGTTACAATTGTGCCCAATCGTTCCATGCTGTGCATTTAAACAATAAAGACCAAAGACCTACGATGAGCTCTACACCTGAACAGCTGCTGTCCAATGTTCCTGAATCCCTGCAACAGACTGTCGCCAACTACTGGCTGGACTGGTCCGCGGCCTGTGAAAAAGCCGGGCTCAGTCCGAAAGCCGAACTGCCGGTGATGGGGATGATCTGGGCCTGCAGCGAGTTTGTTGCACGCCAGTGTATTCGCAGGCCCGGGATGGTAGACCAGCTTGTCACCGAGGGGCTCGAAACAGGGCGTTCAGCTGATGATTATCAGCAGCTCGTTGCACAGGCCATTGACGCTGCCGAGGCGACAGATGAAGGTCTGATGAGGGCCCTGCGCCTGTTGCGGCAAAAGGAGATGGTGCGTATCGCCTGGCGGGATCTGGCAGGTTTTGCCGAGGTGGAAACTGTGCTGCATGAGCTGAGTGATTTTGCCGAGGCCGTGATCGTGCAGACGCTGGACCACCTCTATCAGCAGACCACGGAAGTCCTCGGCATACCCACCAGTGCCCGGGGCGAGGCGCAGCAGATGATGGTGCTGGCCATGGGCAAGCTTGGTGGCCGCGAACTGAATTTTTCATCGGATATCGACCTGATTTTCGCCTATGCGGAGGCGGGCAACACCGAAGGTGGCAGGCATTTATCCAACCACGAGTTTTTCGTGCGCCTGGCCGGGAAGCTGGTGAGGCTGCTGGATGAAATAACGCAGGATGGTTTCGTGTTCCGCGTCGATATACGCTTGCGGCCCAATGGTGACAGCGGGCCACTGGCGATGAATTTCAATGCGATGGAGCAGTACTATCAGTTGCAGGGCCGCGACTGGGAGCGTTACGCGATGATCAAGGCCAAGATCATCGGTGGTAAGGAAGCTGACCGGAAATACCTGGCGTCGATGTTGCGGCCGTTCACATACCGGCGCTATCTCGATTTTGGCGCCTTCGAATCCATACGCGAAATGAAGGGCATGATCGAGGCCGAGGTCCGCCGCAAGAGCATGAAGGATAACATCAAGCTCGGCAGTGGCGGCATCCGCGAAATCGAATTTATCGGCCAGACGTTTCAGCTGATACGTGGTGGCCCGATGCCGGAACTGCAGGTGCGGAGTATATTGAAAGTGCTGTCCTTGCTGGCCGAGTTTGGCTACCTCGAGCAGGAAGAAGCGGAAGACCTCAGGCAAAGTTATCTGTTCCTGCGCAAGCTGGAAAACCGCCTGCAAATGGAGCGTGATCAACAAACCCAGACACTGCCGCGCGACCAGCTGTCGAGAGAGCGCATCAGGCTGGCGATGGGATTTGAAGACTGGGACAGCCTGGCTCAGGTTCTGCAGCAGCATCGCCAGGCGGTTTCCAGGGTATTTGGCTCGGTGATTTCTTCCGGCGAAGAGGCTGATACAGGCTCCATTCATTCACTGCAACTGTTCTGGGACGATGCCGGCAAAAGTGAGAGCCTGGGTCACTGGCTGGCCGAGTCCGGCTGCGAAAATATCGAGGAAATTATCGATGTGCTTGCCCGCTTCAGAAATTCCGCCAGGATACGCACGCTGACTGCAGAAGGTACCCGGCGCCTGCAGAAACTGCTGCTGGCCCTGATGAAGCCTTTCGTGGCCTATAAAAATTCTGTGCTGCTGTTGAACCGGGTGCTGGAAATCCTGACGGCTATCGTCGGACGTCCTGTTTATATCAGCCTGCTGCTGGAGTACCCTGGCGCGCAGCAGGAGATGCTTGAACTGTGCGCTGCCAGCCAGTGGTTTACCAATGAGCTGGCTCGATATCCGATTTTGCTGGATGAACTGCTCGATTCCCGGGAGTTGTTCAGACAGAATGACCGCGAGCAGTTGACGACCGAGCTTGAGCGGCTGATGTCACAGGTTGATGAAGATGACCTGGAGCAGCAGATGGAACGCCTGCGCCAGTTCAGGCGCACGGAGATTTTCAAACTGGCGGCAACGGATGTTATCCATGTGCATGAGATATGGGATGTCGGTGCCAAGCTGAGCACGATTGCCGACGTGGTGCTGGAGAAAGTATTCCAGCTGTCATGGGATGCCGTGTGCAAACGACACGGCATACCGGTGTGCTACATCGACGAAGAGGAATATCATCCGGGAATGTCGATTATTGCCTATGGCAAGCTGGGCGGCCTGGAAATGGGTTATGGCTCGGACCTGGATATCGTGTTTTTACACGACAGTTCAGGCCAGAACCAGCATACCAATGGCGAAAAAAGCATCGACAATAGCCAGTTTTTCAGTCGCGTGGCGCAAAAACTGCTGCATATCCTGGGCACACGTACCCACTCGGGCATACTCTACGAGGCGGACACACGGCTGCGGCCCGACGGGCGCGCCGGCATGATGGTAAGCAGTGTCACCGCATTCGAGGATTACCAGAACAACAAGGCCTGGACCTGGGAGCACCAGGCGCTGCTGCGAACACGAACCATCGCCGGAAGCGAGCCAGTCAGGCAGGAGTTTGCTAGAATCCGTCAGTCTGTTCTTGCAGTGCCGCGGGATCCGGCAAAAGTTTGTGCCGATGTGGTCGAGATGCGTGAAAAAATGCGCTCGCACCTGGCCAGTCGTGATGAAGCCAGCATCAACTTCAAGCAGGATTCTGGCGGAATGGTCGATATCGAGTTCACCACCCAGGCCGGTATGTTGCTGAACCTGGCCGAGCATCCCGAGATGCTCAGTGTGAGTTCGACACTGGAATTCATCGAGTACCTCGCCGCTGTGGGCTGGTACAGCAGTGATGAGGCGGACGACCTTGCGACTGCGTACAAGCTGTTTCGGCAACAGACGAACAGGCAGGCGCTGGAAGTTGAATTGCCTGCAGATATAAAACAGGTACTGCAGCCGCATCTCGACCGGGTGACAGAAATCTGGAACCGGCTGGTTGTTGCCAGGACAGTATCAGAAACGGAACCGTAACGTTCCCCCTGAGCACTTCGGCAAGCTCAGTACAGGCTTTGTCGAAGAGCCAGGTGTGCCGAAGGGCGCAGATATATTTTAATTTTTATGTGTTAATAGTGTGCGACCCATTATTATAGGGCGTCATGAACAACACGCTATTTACTGGAGATTGATATGCAAACCATGGCCGATCGTGATGGCGTAATCTGGTTTGATGGTGAAATGGTGCCGTGGCGCGAGGCCAGGGTCCATGTGCTGACGCACACGCTGCATTATGGCATGGGTGTATTCGAAGGCGTGCGCGCCTACAGGGCGGAACAGGGTACTGCTATTTTTCGTCTGCAGGCACACACCGACCGTTTGTTCGATTCGGCCCAGATCATGATGATGGATATGCCGTACGATAAAGCCACCATTAATGAAGCGCAGCGTGCCGTCGTTCGCGAGAATAATCTTGAAACCGCCTATATCAGGCCGATGTGTTTTTATGGCTCCGAAGGTATGGGCCTGCGCGCGGACAATCTCAAGACTCATGTCATCGTTGCTGCATGGGAATGGGGTGCCTACCTTGGCCAGGAAAACCTGGAGCGCGGTATTCGTATCAAGACATCCAGCTTTACCCGTCATCACGTCAATATCAGCATGTGCAAGGCCAAGGCGAACGGGCACTACATCAATTCCATGCTGGCGCTGAACGAGGCCTTGACTGATGGTTATGACGAGGCCATGTTGCTCGATGCCGAAGGATACGTCGCGGAAGGCAGTGGCGAAAATATTTTTGTTGTCCGCGATAACATTATCTATACACCCGATCTGACATCGGCGTTGAATGGCATTACACGTAACACGATCTTCAAACTGGCATCTGATGCCGGCTACGAGGTGCGTGAAAAACGCATCACGCGTGATGAGGTTTATATTGCCGACGAAGTTTTCTTTACCGGAACCGCTGCAGAAGTAACGCCGGTACGAGAGGTTGATAACCGCACAATTGGTAACGGTGGCCGTGGGCATGTCACGGAAATACTGCAGACACTGTATTTTGATGTCGTTCATGGTCGTCTCGATAGACATCCGGAATGGCTGACACTGGTCAATGACTAACACGTAACAGGGGAATCATAATGCCTAATCCGCACACGGCAACACAGACAGGCCTGGATACACCCAACAAGCAAACACGCTATGAAGTGACACGCGATGATTTGCCTGTGCACTGTCCAATGCCGGGCGCCAGCCTGTGGAATTCACACCCGCAGGTCTATATACCGGTGGAAGATCACGGTTCGGCGAAATGCCCATACTGCGGCGCCGAATACGTACTCAAGGACTGAATTTAGTTAATAGTCCACAGATGAACACAGATAAACGCAGATAATACGTTTATGATTTAGTAACTGCAGCTTTGCCTCATAGAGTGGGTAATGAGCATGGTGCAGGGTATACGAAGATGTTATGCAATCTATTTTGTTTCAGGGCGTACAAATGAATTACGCATTAATTAATACACCATCCGTGTGCATCTGCGTTCATCTGCGGACATTTATTTTTATGTTTTCAGGCAGAGCACAGCCTCTGCTGCGGGTCTGATAACCATGCATATAAATATCCCGGATTTTTCCAGGGCCCGTGTGCTGGTGGTCGGCGATCTGATGCTGGATCGCTACTGGCATGGTCCGACTTCGCGCATTTCCCCCGAAGCGCCGGTCCCCGTGGTTCATGTGCGTGATATTGAAGAACGTCCCGGGGGGGCTGGCAACGTTGCGCTCAATATCGCCATGCTGGGTGCGCAATCCACCGTGCTGGGATTGACCGGCAATGATGATGCGGCCAATGTGCTGGAAAAAATTCTGCAGGCTGCTGGTGTCAGCACCCGCTTTGTTCGCCTTGATGAAAACGCCACCGTAACCAAGCTGCGCGTAATCAGCCGACACCAGCAGTTAATCCGGCTTGATTTTGAAGATGGTTTTATTGGCAAGGACATATCAGGCCAGCAAGCCGAGTTTGCGAAACTGCTCGATCAGCACGATGTTGTCGTCTGTTCAGATTATGGCAAGGGCGCGCTGCGCAATGTGCAATCGCTGATCACCCTGTGCAGAGAGAAAAAAATCCCGGTGTTGATTGATCCCAAGGGAGCTGATTTTGACAGGTATTCCGGCGCGAACCTGGTTACGCCCAACCTGTCCGAGTTCGAAGCCGTCGTCGGGGCGTGTGAAGATGAAGACGAGCTGGTTGAGAAAGGGCGGCAACTGTGTGTGCAATGCAATATTGACGCATTGCTGATTACACGCAGCGAGCACGGCATGACATTAATACAGAAAGATGGCGAAGTGTTTCATCTGCCCACGCGAGCGCGTGAAGTGTTTGATGTTACCGGTGCGGGTGATACCGTCATATCCACGCTGTCATCCGCGCTTGCAGCCGGCGATGACATGAATAACGCGGTCGCACTGGCCAACCTGGCGGCAGGCATCGTTGTCGGCAAACTGGGCACTGCCAGTGTGTCACCGGAAGAGCTGTACCAGGAGGTTCACAGGCACATCGCAGTCAAGCGCGGCGTTGTCAGCCAGGATGAATTGATCACAGCAGTCATGCAGTGCCGCCAACGCGGTGAAGTCATTGTCATGACCAATGGCTGTTTCGATATCCTGCACGCAGGGCATGTGACCTATTTGCAGCAGGCGCGAGAGCAGGGTGATCGCCTGATTGTTGCGGTTAATGTTGATGAAACCGTGCGCAAGCTGAAGGGTGAAGACCGACCGGTCAATCCGCTCGAGCATCGCATGCGCATGCTGGCTGCACTCGAATGTGTCGACTGGGTGCTGCCGTTCGAAGAAGAAACCCCGAAGCGACTGATTTGTGATGTTTTGCCGGACATTCTGGTCAAGGGCGGCGATAACGATCCGGACAAGATACCCGGCGGAGACTGTGTCCGTGAGAACGGTGGCGAAGTCCGAGTACTGTCCTATGTTGAAGGTGTCTCGACAACTGAAATAATAGGCACCATACGCGGGAGAACCTGACAGCTATGGCAGACATCCCCACGAGGGTCGATGTTGATGCAGTTATCGTTGGTGGCGGTATCGCGGGGATGTGGACATTGGCGCGCCTGCGTGCAGAGGGATACAGCGCCATATTGCTCGAGGATGAAGCGCTAGGCGCCGGGCAGACCCGCTATGCACAGGGCATCATTCACGGTGGCACCAAGTACGCGCTGACCGGCAAGCTCACCGCATCATCCGAAGCCGTATCGAATATGCCGTCCATCTGGCGCGCCTGTCATGCAGGCAATGGCGAGCTCGATCTGAGCGATGCTGTGATGATATCCGATGCGCACTACCTGTGGTCGACAGCAAACCTGGCGTCAAAAATTACCGGCTTCTTTGCTAGCCAGGTGATGCGCGCGCGCACCACTGCCTTAAAGCCTGAACAGCGCCCGGCAATTTTTCAGCACGAAAATTTCAGGGGCAGTATCTATCGCCTTGACGAGCCTGTTTTCGACACCATCAGCGTATTGCGCGCATTGGCCGCACCCGTGATGTCGTCTATTGTTGCGATCAGCAAAGGCAGCATCAGGCTTCAGTCTTCAAAGCTGACTGTCGAAGCGGTGAATGGTGACGGTTACGAGATAGGATTCAGCAAACTGATGCTGATGGCAGGGCCGGGTAATGAAGCGCTGCTGCGTTCTGCAGGTTTATCAGAACCGTCGATGCAGCGCCGGCCACTGAAGATGGTAATGATGCGCGGTGGTATCACTGAAAAAGTGTATGCGCATTGCATGGGAGCAGGCATCAATCCCCGCGTTACTATCACTTCACACACGGACAATGACAATAATATTGTCTGGTACATGGGAGGGCAGCTCGCTGAGGACGGCGTTGGTCGCTCCGATGAAGAACAGATCGCCAGGGCAAAGCAGGAACTGTCCACCCTGATTCCGTGGCAGAACCTGGATGCTGCGCAATGGGCAACACTGGACATTGATCGTGCCGAAGTCAGGCATGCCGATGGCCACAGGCCGGATACTTTCTACTTCGATCAACAGGGTGATATCATCACGGCATGGCCAACGAAACTGGCGCTTGCGCCCTTGCTGGCACAGCAGATGCTTGAGCTTGCATCCACTATTGAGAAGACAGGTGCAGCATTGCCTGCCTGGCCTTCACCTTCGTTTGCAGACTTTCCCTGGTCCGAGGAATCCAGATGGAGCTGAGGCATCTAGGCTCGACCGGCATCGATGTCAGCCCGCTTGGCCTCGGAACCGTGAAGATCGGCCGCAACGAGCAGGTCAAGTACCCGCAGGGTTTCGAAATACCCGATGATCAGGCCGTCCGCCGACTGTTCGATCTGGCACGCGAGCTGGGTATCAATTTTATCGATACGGCACCGGCTTATGGTTCCAGTGAAGAACGTCTCGGGCAGTTGCTGCCGGATCGCAATGACTGGGTAATCATGACCAAGGTCGGCGAGATTTTTGAAAACGGCGAATCACGCTTTGATTTTTCAGCCGGACATACGCGCCGCTCGGTTGAAAACAGTCTCAGCAAGCTCAGGCGAGACCATGTTGATATCGTGCTGGTGCATTCCGACGGGAATGACATGGATATCATCAATAACCAGGGCGCGCTCGAAGAGCTGCACAGGTTGAAGCAGGAGGGCCTGATTCGTGCCTACGGCATGTCGACCAAGACCGTCGAGGGCGGTAGCTGGATTGTCGAGCATACCGATGTGGTGATGGCGACCTATAACCTTGAAACCGATGTCGAGTTGCCGGTAATCGAACGTGCGTACGAACTAAACAAGGGTGTCGTCGTTAAAAAGGGATTGCAGAGTGGCCATGCAGCTAGTGTCGAAGATGCATTCAGGCTAGTGCTGACACAGCCCGGTGTCAGCAGTATGATCGTGGGCACTATCAATGCCGATCATCTGCGTTCAAATGTTGATGCATGCAATCGCGTGATCAACGATATGGTTTGAGTGTTCCGTGATTGAATCCAGTCGACAATATCTGATCATCGGGCCTTCCTGGGTCGGTGATATGGTAATGGCGCAATCATTATTCATCACGCTGAAGAAACTCTATCCCGATTGCGAGATTGATGTGGTGTCACCCGAATGGTCATTGCCGGTACTGGAGAGAATGCCACAGGTAAGGCAGGGTATCGCCTTGCCCGTGGCGCATGGGGAATTCAGCCTCGCTCAGCGATACAAGCTTGGACGGTCTCTCAGGAGCAGGAATTACACGCATGCAGTCGTGCTTCCCCGGTCGTGGAAATCAGCATTAGTGCCGTTTTTTGCCGGTGTGCCGCAACGCACAGGGTACAGGGGGGAGATGCGCTACGGATTGCTGAACGATATACGTGGCCTGGACACCACGGTGTTGAGCCAGGCAGTACAGCGTTACGTGGCCCATGCTTACAATGAATCCGGGTATTCTGTGTCGCCCCCCGAAGTACCCTACCCGGAATTGCGCCCAGACAGGAGAAATGCAGAAAGCCTGCTTGTGAAATTTGGATTGAACCTGGAAAAGCCCGTTGTTGGTTTCATGCCGGGTGCCGAGTACGGCCCGGCCAAGCAATGGCCGACAGAATATTTTGCGCAACTTGCGGATTTACTGATTAAGAATGGCTACTCGGTTTGGGTCTTTGGCTCAGAAAAGGAAAGAAATCTGGGCGAGGAGATTGTGAAGGGAACTCCAGCCGATGCATATAACTTATGTGGAAAAACCGAACTCGTGGATGTCATTGATTTGATAACATGTGCTGAACAGGTGGTCACCAATGATTCAGGCCTGATGCACGTTGCGGCGGCGCTGGATGTCAAGGTGAATGTGATATATGGCTCCTCTACACCCGATTACACGCCACCGTTGAGCAGTTCGGCGAATATATTTTACAAAAGATTATCTTGCAGTCCGTGTTTTAAACGCGTTTGTCCGCTGGGGCATACAGATTGCTTGTCACAAATAGAACCCTACGATGTTTATTCAAAAATTATTAACTGAAGCACAGCAGAAGCCGCTGGAGTATTTTATTGGCTCATGTGTGTTTCTGGTTGCGGCATTTGGTGCGGTTGTAAAAGACGTTGCCAGCGCTGTGTTTCTGATATTTATTCTCACAAGCATGTTTTATATCAAGCAATGGCCGCAAACATGGCGCTGTATTAGCCAGATTGAAAAGCTGTTTTTAACTGGTTTTCTGCTTTATCTGGCATCCGGGTTCCTGTCTTACATCAATGTTGCAGATGATTATGAATATATAAAACATATGGGTCGATATCTAAGGTTTGCATTGATAGTGCCGGTGTATTTATTTCTAGTACACTCAAAATTTGAATTAACCCGATTCTTTATTTCAGGGATAGTTGTTTCCGGACCCGTATACCTGTTTTTTGCATTATTAACTATATATATCAATCAGGGTCCGCCCGGTCAGGGCTATTATCATCATATACTGTTTGGTGATACGGCTATGTTGAATTCAGCCTTAATGATGGTCTTCCTTTTGACCAGAAAATTTTCATTCTCAATCAGGCTGCTGATTGTTGTTTCAATGTTTTGCGGCTTATACGCTTCTGTTTTATCAACTGCAAGAGGCGCATGGGTAACAGCGCCGGTAATAGTAGGAATATTGGTGTGGTATGCAGTAAAAAGTGCGGGTATTGGAGTAAAGAAAGTTGGTTTTATAATTGTTGTTCTGATAATACTAATAAGTTTAAGTCCGGCAATGGATATTTTGAGTAAGAGATACAACGAAGCAATTAGTGAAATAAAACTGTTCTACAACGGAGAAGGCTTTGAGACTTCGGTTGGCGGAAGACTGGCATTGTGGGATGTTGCTATTGATGTCTGGAAAGAAAATCCCGTGTTAGGGACGGGGCCGGGAGATTATGATGATGATCTGGTGGTTCATAAAGACCAGGGTCGGTATCCTACTGTTGTGCCGCATAAAACTACGCATAATATTTATCTTCAGGTGCTTGTGTCTAACGGACTGGTCGGTATCCTGATCTTTTTGCCGACCCTTATAGTTTTACCGCTATTTTATATCAGGAGGGATGTCAGCGATTCGAAGCAGCTCGAAAAGTTGTCAGCATTGATTCTGATTGTGTCAGTGGCAATCTTCGGGTTAACAGAGTCGTGGATACTTAGAGCGCCATTTGTAGCGATTTTTGCAGTTTATTTCGCTGTTCTGTTTACAAGCCTGGATAAAACTGATTCGAGCTGTGGGAAGCTCAGGTGAAGTTTACGAGAATGTAATCCTTGTTTTGACTTTGGCTAGCTGGTCTGATCAGTACTATAGGCCCATTGTAAGCGATCGGAAGTGAAATTAATGAAGTCATCTAGTGCCTTTTCAACCGGAATATTGTTGACTACAGGAAGTAATCCGTTGACTGGCTTTTTACCTGTGTCTTCAATCATGCAGGCTAAAAACGGATTTACAGCGGGTTTGACATATTCCGGGCGTGTTTGAAGGAAAAAGGCAAAAACAGGGGTTTTAACGCCAGTTGCCAGATGCATTAATGCGGTATCGGCGGTTAATAAAATATCGCATTGTTCCAGCGCGGCGGCTTCCAGTTCGAAGCCAAGTCCTTTCAGACTAATGCACGGTTTATGATATAGAGAAATGAATTGCTCAGAGATATCTCCCTGGCCAGGGTTGAAGAAGACGACTGGTGTGATATCGATTCTTTCAGATATTTTGCTCAATAAACTTACGTAATTATCAGTCGGCCATGCTTTGTCCAGAGAACTGGCGCCAAGATTGATACCAATATACCTGGTTTTATTCTTTGTAAAGTATGAAGCGACCTCTATTCTGCTTGTATCATCGCAATAATAAGTTGTGTCTGTCTTGATGCTGCTTGTGTTGATGCCTAAAGGAGCCAGCATGGATCCTATAGCCAGTGTCCAGTGTTCATTTGTGGTTGGGTAGGGTGCGAGCAGGTTATTTGCGGCTCTCAGTTTTGGTCTATGGTCAAATGCCAGTCTGATACGTGCGCCGATAAGCCGGCAAATGAATGGGCTTGATCCGCCGCCATACAAGTCGACACTAAGGTCAAAATTCTGTTTTCGCAGTATGTGTATATTGTGTATTGTAATTAAAACGAATTTTAGGCTGAATTTACTTAATCGCTTGAAAGGGAACGCTTTATATCGTGTGCATGCGGGGCCAATGGCACGTGCAGATCCCGGGTCGGTAACTACAGTTATATTCGCATCAGGATACTTGTCTTTTAATGCTTCAATTATGGGTATGCGTATGAATACATCACCAAGTCTGCCCCAGCAAAATACGCATATTTTATTGATTTTATTGGGATCAAGGTCGGGGTCTTTGTTATTGTGCAAAAACATGAATAGCCTGAAAGGTAAAGATAGAAAAATTAATTGCGCTGAATTTCTTAATTCTAGTGACTATTGTAATGGAAGTCGTGAGGGAAAAAATATAATTTATACGCGACAAATGCCTGATATAAATCAATCGCTCAACTGTTCGCGGGAATATTCGAGAAATTATGAAAGTATGGTCAATTTCAGGTGACGTGATGGCTACGTTTGAATTATTTGTTGCGGCAGCTCAAAGCCAGGTCGGGTAAGCATAAACGCACTTGTTTTTCTCTGCGAACGAACATTTTTATAATCGGCGTTACATTTAGGATATATAATCACAGCTGTCCCGTTAACTAAAATTCGTCATACCGGGCCTGACCCGGTATCCAGTAAGCGGTTGAATAACATGGATTTCGGAACAGAAAAAAACGCTGTCTGGAATGACGGGGCTCTTTATTGATTTTAATGTCCCCCAGACTTCTATGCATACATCAGGCTTTCTGAATAAGGTTTCTAGCGGAATTCAGCGAAAATAAACAGGACAGCATTGATATATAATACGATAATTTTAAAAAGTATATTACTATTATACGGCGATAGATGGTAATAGTCGGGATTATGAGAATATGGGGCCAGGTAAATGAATATTAATGTTGACTTATCAATCGGTGAGTTTTTCGACAAAATGACAATATTGGAAATAAAGAAGGAACGTATTTCAGATCGGGACAAGCTTGAGAATATTAATAAGGAGTATTCCTATCTCGAAGGATTGCTGGATGGACTGTCTATAACAAGGGAAGATGTGGCAGAAGAAGTCGGGAAGCTTAAAGAAGTAAACGAAAAACTCTGGATAATAGAGGATGATATACGCGAAAAAGAACGCAGAAGCTCCTTTGATGCTGAATTTATCGAGCTGGCAAGATCGGTATATATTACCAATGATCAGCGCTCTGACATAAAGCGCGCGATCAATCTTAAATTGGGTTCGGATTTCGTAGAAGAAAAATCATACGAGGAATATCAGTAAGCTAAATTGACGCTTAATCAAAAGTAGTCGTCAGGATTCAATCTGACAGCCAGTGTCGTATTAACTCAAACCCGGACTATGATTATTTTGTCAGCGCAGCCGGGATTGGCGATATGGAAAAGCGATAGATGTTTACTCTCGCAGAGGCGCTGAGAACGTGGTGAGATTTACAGGTACTCGCAGGAGCGACTTTTGTCGCGAACATCCAACCATGTCATTTCGACCGAAGGGAGAAATCTCCTGCAGGTCGGGAGATCTCTCCCTTCGGTCGAGACGACAAAGTCGATTCGCGACTAAAGTCGCTCCTACAGATAATAGAATCCCCTGCGTTACCTGCGCCTCTGCGAGAAAACAGGATGTCGAGCTCCCAGCCAAGACCAGTTTTTCAGTGATATGTAAACCGACAGCAACTGTCAGATCAAGTCTCAACTACTACAGGTGAATATCGTCTTTGTTTTCCTTGCCCCTCGTTACACGTCCCTTGTACCTGTAATTATTCTCTGCGCCTCAGCGAGAAAAAAAGCATACTAAACCTTCAATATAGGGCAGGTTTCCCTGTTATACGAAAATCGACAACTGTAAGACCAAATACCGACCACTACATTTCATCGAATGACAAATACATAAAATCTTTGCGTTCTTTGCGTCTTTGCGAGAAATTCAGATTTTTCATGCAATCTGCGGGCTGGTTTTTTTCAGGTAGAAAATTGCCTGATCACCTTTCGATAAGTTGTTCAGTTCTTCAGCCCTGGTTTCAAATTCTTCAAGCTGCTTTTTGCTGAATATTTTTCTTGTTTTTTTATCGCTGCTGAGAGGAATGTCGCGTAAATACAGTTCGCTGCCTGTAAATTGAAATTTTGCAGAATCATATACAACATTACTGACGATGAAGCCGTGCTTTTCAGCAAGTAAGCCAAGGCTTTCGCGGCTGTGCAGGTAAAGGTGGCGTGGCGGGTCGAGCTGTACCCAGTTTTCCCTGTAATGTTCCCAGGCATAAGAGTCAGCGAGTGGTATTCTGATTAAGGCAGTTCCGCCAGGAGACAGAAGCTTCGAAATTGAATCAAACGCCCGGCTCTGGTCCGGCATGTGTTCCAGTGAATGGTGAAGCATGATCAGGTCATATTTGCGCTTGCTGTCAGAAAATTCATCAAGGTCCTGTTTGTGAATTCTGATGTTGTCGTAGTAGGAGATATCGTTATCAATAAATGGATCTACGCCAGTAAGGTTGGTGAAGCCGCCCATAGACATTCTGAGCAGCAATCGTCCTTGCCCGCAACCGATGTCCAGTATTGCGGAGTCGAAATAAATCTGAATGTCCCTGATCCATGATATGTATTCAAGTGGTTTTGAGTACCTGTTTACAATACTGCCGACAGTGCTGGTGCCTCTGAGTGAAGCCAGTACGCGTTGGCGATCTATCCAGCTTCTGAGTTTGTAATTCAGGTTTCTGGCTTTGTTTCTGTATGAATAATAGTTTTCTGGATAGTACTTGCCGAGGTTGGCAGGAATTTCACTGATTTGCAGACATCCGCATGACGGGCACTGGAAATAGTCGAACACATCATGAGTGCCCATCATCATTTCGCTGACTGAATAGTGTCTCAATCCATCTATGTTGCCGCAGATACGACATGTTTGACTGGTCATGCTTAGAAATACCTCAAATTTTCAGTGAAGAGGGACCAAATGTGAATTTTTTCCATGTCGCCCATACAAGTGCTGTATAGAATTTCCAGTCCAGGATTAGCCACCGTGTCAGAATGTTGCCAAAGGTGAATACGATATGAAGCGCCCAGTCGGTGCTTCCATGTAAATGTCTCCAGGTGAAAAGAAATTTATTCCTGTACGAGACGAGCTGGCGATGCCATTTTTTTCTCGTGGCGCCAATGGTCGAGCTGGTTTTATGATAAATCCTGCATTCAGGCCGGTATAGCAGTTTATAGCCTTGTTCGAGGGCGCGCATGGCGAGGTCGGCATCTTCCCAGTAATAGGGGGAGTAAATTTCATCGAAGCCACCAAGCTCAAGTGCTTTTTTACGATCGCACACGAAGCAGCAGCCCAGCAGGACGAAGTGCTCGTTAATTTTACCTGTCATCTCTTTGTTCTGTGGCTTGATGCCGTGATTAAATCTCAGAAACCCTTTTTTGTAATACAAGACAGGTGCTGTCTCGGTTGTTGTTATATTTGAAATATCGCCCTGGTAGTTGATTATGTCGCCTTTCACGGCAAACAGGCCTGTGTCCTCAAAATATTGAATCGCATTCCGGAAGTAGTCGGCCGTGAACCTGACATCAGTGTTAACTATGCACAGTAATTCATTGCTGGCGGCTTTGATGCCCTTGTTGCAGGTCGCGGAAAAACCCTCGTTTGATTCGCTGGTTATGATTTTTATATCCGGGTATTTCTGTTTCAGCATATCTATGCTGTCATCAGTGGAGCAGTCATCAACAACGATGATTTCATTGGTAATGTTTCCCAGGGACTCGACCAGGTAGGGAAGGTTCTCCTCCAGTAAGTGGCTTCCATTGTAATTGGGGAGTATGACGCTGATAGAATATGACATAAAAGCTACGTGTAGTTCAGGCGTTTGCAGATGATTTCAGCAGCAGACTCTACATCAATGCTTGACATGTCCTCGGCAGGTGCCGAGTCGGGTGGTGAGAATGAAAGGCGATTTTCTTCCCGGTTCAAAGTCTGCCATCTCAGTGATGTTGCAGATGTTCTGTTCGTATAGAAGGCGGCGGTGGGTATATCCATTGCGCCTGCAATGTGCAATACACCTGTAGAACCACTAATGAATATGTCGCATATTGAAATAAACTCGGTAAATTTCCCCAGTCCTTTGGTTGAGTGGTAGATTGAGTGATTAACATTGCCTATCAACTCTGACAGCCTGTATGCTATCGCATATTCTTCTGGACCTGCAGTAATGATGACAAATACTTTTGTGCAGTTGTTCAAGTGCCTTGCTAGTTCACCGTATTGTTCAATAGAAAGATTATTTGCGGAACCACCGCTACCGGGGTGAATGATAATCAACCTGCAACCGTTTTCGATGTTGTTATCAATAATAAGTCGTCGTTTGAGATGATTTGTTATTTGCGGATCAACAACAAGGTAGGGTGCATTTTGAAGTGCTACAGAATGCTCGCCACTGTCCGTGATGCAATATCTTGCAAGGTCAAGGTTGTATTCATACTCTGGTTTAAGTGATCTTGACCGTCGTTGCGTTAAGCGGCGGTTTAGAAACGCCTGTGCAAGTTTACTTGCAGGCCCGTACCTTTTAGGTACGCGGGCAAGCCAGAGTGCTATCGATGTGCGTGTTTCCGAGAACAGCGAAATGGAGCAGTTAAACTTCCCGCGCATAAGCTGTTTGGTGAGGTGTAAGATGTCGCTTATTGAATTTGGCTGCCTGGTATCGATCAACAGTTCATCTATCCACGGACACATCTCTGCGATCGGCCGGGTATAATCGGGAACCAGTACAGTGATGGTTGAATCCGGGTATTGCTTTTTCAGCAAGGAAATGGCTGGCCATGCGAGCATAAAGTCACCCAGCTTGTCGTTTCTGATTACGAGAATATTTGGATTACGCACTATTACTTCTGGGTACCTGGCTTTTCATGCTTTGGCTGGACATTTTGCAGCAGTCTCTCACAAACTGACAGTGCCTGATTGACAGAGGGTTGTCCTTCATCGTTCAACAGCACAACGTCATGTATGTCATAGCGGGGCCAGTAACGGAATGGCTGTACGCTTATCAGGATGCCTACCGTTGGTATATTTGAGACTATGGCAAGATGACGAATGCCGGTATCGTTGGAGACAACCATCGTCGCACCCTTGATGAGTGCAGTGGCTTCCTCGATTGTTTTTGTGGAAAGTGCAAGAATATTTTCAGATTGCTGTGATTGAACTATATCGTCGGCAATATCGATCTCCCATTGCTGAACACCTTTAAGGATGATGTGATCATACTGCGGATATGACGCGGACATTTTGCTGATAAGAGTGCTGAAATTATCAGATGACCAGCACTTGTATTCAACAGATGCGGTGGGGAAATAAACGAGGTATGGGTGTTCCCGGACGACTGCATCGCCGGGCATTTTGTATTCGTGAGGGTATGCTGTTTTGGCGCCAAACAGGCTGATCATATTGAGCATGTCATCGACCTCAAAATTCATATCACTGCGACACACAGCGATATCATAAAACAAGGCCGCTTGCGTTTTTCTGTAAGGAAAACCGATCTTGAATTGAGCCTTGTTGAACATAAGTGTCAAGTATGATCTGTTTGAAGACGCAAGGTCGAAAATAAGGTCGTGATATCCCAGTTCCTTGATTTTTCTTATCCTTGTGCGTAGTGATGTATCACGTTGATCGTGACCGTGAACAATGTGAACACGATCGACCAGATCTTCCGGTAAACCAAGAGTGTAGTTGCTGATGACGCTCAGGGTTATTTTTGCATTGGGAAATGCTTTGCGTGCCTCTATCAGGAAGGCGCGTGTTAGCACCATGTCACCCAGTGCCGCATGGCGTATTACTGCTATGCTACCTACGTCCTGACGAGGCAAGTCCTTGATGCGTTTTCGTGTCTTTTTGGAAGCCCAGACGCCTTTATGAAACATGTACTGCATATTCGATTATTTTAATTTTGCGTAGTTGTTAGAATGTGACGTTCCAGGGTTGCGAAATGTTCTTCTGGCCTGAAACGCTTGTCAGCAGCTGCTTTACCTTTTTCGGCAAGCTTGCGGGTAAACTCACGATCGGTATAAAGTCTTAATAATTGGGTTTTGAGACTTTTGACATCTTTTGGTTCAAATAACAGTCCCGTTTCTCCATGGTCGATAATTTCGGGGACACCGCCGCTGTTGCTGCCAATGACTGCAACGCCTGCGCGCATGGCTTCAGGCAGTACGAGACCAAAAGTTTCCTCATATGTTGCCAGCACAATGCAGTCGCATAATTGCATGATACGCTGGGGGTCGGGCACGAAATCCATAAAGACGACATTTTCAGCAATGCCTTCATCGGCAGCCAGCTGTTTAAGAGTGTTTCTATAACCCCGGTTCATTTCATGCCCGACGATTAATGCGTGTAGATTGGAGCCTTTGTTATTTGCCTCTGCGATGGCCGATATCAGCAAGTGCTGGCCCTTGCTTTCTTCCAGTCTGCCTAATAGGCCTACGACAAAATCATCAGCCTCGAACCCTGTGTTTTTACGTTGTTGCTTGCGTTCATCTTCATTCAGGAAATATTCGGGTGCATTGACTCCATAGTAGAGTGTTTTGATTTTTTCGGGATAGCGGCAGATAAACTTTTTCGCATCTGCTTCCAGGCGTTTTGTGATCGTCAGCATCAGATCCATCTGTTTGTACAGAAAGTTGTGGTAAAAGTCGTCCTTGCTCCGGGTTATTTGCATCTGCCTCGTGTATACGATTGACGGTTTTGAGCTGGAAAAATATTTTGCAAAAGCAGCAAGAGCAAGGTCCTTGCCATGATGCATATGAATGACATCAATTCTGTTGTCGTCGACCAGTCTGGCCAGTCTGTGCGCATTTAGTAATGGCAGGAAACCACGCGAACGTTTGAGGAATACGGTTTTGATACTGGAGTTGCTCGCGAAGTGGTCAGCCAGTTTGGTGTGATTGTTCAACATCGCGATGACTTCATTATTTTTATTCAGGGCCTGTGCAGCCCTGAATGCATACAGTTCGAGACCGCCATAGCCGGTAGAAAGACATAGCTCAAGAATTTTCATTTTTGCCTTGTCCGGGATAACCGTGCTTTTGCCAGATATAGGCCTTGCTGTATTTAATGAAAGCATGCATATACGAAAGTACGGCAACTGCAAATCCTGCGAAGCCGTCGAGGAAGCCGCGTTTTAAAAAGTACAGCCTGAAAAAAGTCCAGCTGGCGTGCGTAACCGGGCTGAAAATATTTACCTTTCTGTTTTTTCTCATCAGCTCATGTGCGCTGATTTCGGTAAATTTATCGATGGTTCTCAGGTGGTCGGAAAAGCTGTCAAATGAGTAGTGCAGGATGTCGCCTTCAAGCCTTGCGTCCTTAACACCGGTTGAAGCGACGCTTTCGTGTATATCGTTGTCGGCCCATTGTGCTGTTTTTCTGTTAAACAGCCGTGTTTTCCTGTCCGGATACCAGCAATGGTTCAGCCACCTGTAAATATAAAAGGTTCTCCTGGCCATGCTGTACGCGTTGTTGCTGTTGAGCCCGTCCTTGACTGCCAGTATGGATTGCTGGAGTTCGGGGGACAGCCTTTCGTCACAGTCCAGGCTCAGTATCCAGTCATGTGATGCCATGCTGGTCGCAAAATTTTTCTGTTTACCATAACCTTCGAAAGGGTGAGATGAAATCTTGTCAGTATATTTCCCTGCAATTTCGATCGTTCTGTCAGTGCTTCCGGAATCAACCAGGATAATTTCGTCAGCAACCGGCAACAGACTTTCAAGGCAGTCCTCGATTTTACTTTCTTCATTGAAAGATATAATGCAGGCACTGATCTCGGGCATTGTTTTTACTTCGGCTTCTAGTTGTTAATGATTGATTTGAAGTAATCAATGGTCCTGCCCAGGCCTTCCTCAAGCTTGATGACGGGTTCCCAGCCCAGTTTTTCCTTTGCCAGCGCAATGTTGGGCTGGCGTTGTGTCGGGTCATCCTGTGGCAGCGGCATATTAATCAGTTCCGAACTCGAGTTGGTCATGGCCAGGGTCTTTTCAGCAAGCTCGCGGATAGTGAATTCACCCGGGTTGCCCAGGTTGACCGGGCCGATGAATTCGTCATCCGAATTCATCAGACGAACAAAAGCATCAACCATTTCATCAACATAACAGAATGAACGTGTTTGTTGCCCGTCGCCATAGATGGTGATTGGCTCACCTTTCAATGCCTGCACGACAAAGTTGGACACCACGCGTCCGTCATTGGAATGCATTCTTGGGCCATAGGTGTTGAAAATGCGCGCGATCTTGATTTGAAGATTATGCTGACGGTGATAGTCCATGAACAGGGTTTCTGCACAGCGTTTGCCTTCGTCATAGCAGGAGCGGATGCCAATGGGATTGACGCGGCCCCAGTAATCTTCCGTTTGAGGGTGCACCTCCGGGTCGCCGTATACTTCAGATGTCGAGGCCTGCATGATTTTGGCGCCGGTGCGCTTGGCAAGACCCAGCATGTTAATAGCGCCGTGTACGCAGGTTTTGGTCGTCTGCACAGGATCATGCTGGTAATGAATCGGTGAAGCCGGACAGGCCAGGTTGTATATCTCGTCAATTTCTATAAACAACGGTAATGTAACATCATGACGCATCAGCTCGAAGCGCGGATTTGCCATCAGGTGGAGAATGTTCTGCTTGGTTCCGGTAAAGAAATTATCCAGACAGATCACTTCATGTCCTTCACTCAGTAAGCGTTCACACAGGTGCGAGCCCAGAAAGCCGCCACCGCCGGTCACCAAAATCTTTTTCTCAATCATATGCCTGTACCTTGTTTATGTTTACTGGTTTTGCTGCCGGCCGTTTTTATGTTTCCTGACAATGTCTTCGGGCTTGTTGTTTTCCCTCATGTACAGAATCGTATCTCGCACGGCGGCCGTGTATTCAGCCAGTGTTCTGCTGATTTCGGGATGCTGTGCTGACACGTCGTCTCTCGGGGTGTCGGAATCGAGTTCATGAAGCTTTGCATCAGTGCCGTCAAAGCGCATCCTGAAATAGAATTCATCGCTCAACAGCCCGATCACGCGACCACCACCGTGCTCAATGGTAAATGCATAGCGATCTTGATCAAAGCGTTCATCCATCAGGTCCCTGCCCAGGGTGCTGTTGACGTAGTCAGTTTGTGTAATCGAAGCTATTGTCGGCAATACATCAACCTGGCTTGCGACCTTGTTGAAAATACCGGGTTGCTTGATTATACCTTTTCCATACATAACAAGGGGTACTCTCAATCCCTGTATCGCAAGCTGCTCTTCGGATTTACGTGTATGTTTTCCAGTACTTGCATGGATGCCATGATCGCCGAAAAACACGAAAAGTGTATTGTCGAAATAGGGCTCACCGGCAGCAATTTTCATGAAGTGCCCGATGCTGTGGTCCATAAACCGGAATGAATTCAGCTCTTCCAGCGAAGCAAAGCCGTAATCGGTCACTTCATGTTCCAGATCGTCTTCTGCAAGTATTTTGAAGCCCTTATTGTCCTCGGGGATGGTGTAGGGACGATGGTTGCCCGAGGTTTGAATGATGGCAAAGAATGGCTCGTCGGAATTCTTTAGAACATCATTAGCCTCTTCAAACAGGCTCAGGTCCGAGATGCCCCAGACATCAACACGCGGTGATGTGTAGCTGCCCTCTTCATAGATTTCAAGACCGGGAATATTGTTGGACAGCAGGCCCCTGATGTTTGCCCAGCTGGCACTGCCGCCAAGAAAGTAATATTTCCTGTGGTCTTTAAAAGCATTCACAATGGTGTGCTGGTTTACAATGAGCGGATTACGGCTGGACGTTTTATTGAGTTCGATATCAGGCGCGCCGGTAATGAATGTCCATACGGACCGCGCGGTGCCCGTCTGGGTAACGAAGAAATTCCTGAAGAAATAACCCTCGCTGGCCACCTTGTCGAGGTTGGGCGTTGGATTCAGCGGGTTGCCGCCAAGACCCGATTTATACGAGGCAAAAGATTCGAGTATCACGACAATGACATTCGGTTCCACATGGCCAGGGGCGGTATCGAAATCAATACTTCTGATGTAATTCAGCCTGTCCGGGTCAGGCTGATCGACCGCCAGGTAACCGGACATCAACGCATAGGACTCCCTGGCGGCGGGTAAGTCGAAGGTTTCGTCCTTGTTCTTGATCGTGTTGAAGAAATACAGAATCGGGTTGGTTGCCAGTTGGCCGGTAAACGCATGCGTGCTGAAAAATGCATCACTCCAGCGCAGCGGATACCAGGAGATTTTGCCGAAAAGGCCTGCAAACACGACCAGGAAAGTAATAATGACAATGGTTGTCTTCTGATACCAGCGATTGTACTGGCCCGGTATCGGCTGTATGTAGCCGGTGACGAACCTGAACAGGGCCATGCTGGTGTAAACCAGCAGGATCAGGACCAGGCTGCCGGTGATCACCGGGTAGGTTTGCCAGACCATGGTTGCCGATATCTGCAGGTTTTCCAGGAACCTGAGCGCGGTGGCGTTCAGTCGTTGTTCAAGGTAGGCATAATGGCCCAGGTCAATCGCATAGACGGCGAGCAGGCCGAGCATCACCGTGCCGGTATAGACAAACCAGAGGCGTTTTCCCGTTTCGCTGTAGACCGGATGAATCGGCCTGATCCAGCCCAGCAGCAATATCGGGATAGCAAGCACCAGCGACACCTGCAAATCGTACTTGAGTCCAAGGTAAAACGCCGTTATCAGGTCATTGACGGGCGCCGGGTCCAGTGGGCTTTTGAATTTGAGCCAGAACACAACCCTCAATATCGTCTGTACCAGCAGGAACAACAACACGGCCTTGATCGTGTAAAGCTGCAGCCGGGGCAGGAATTTTGTCAGTGACTTCATTGAATTGGGTAATCCGGAAAAACCGGATTTGGCGCATCCTGTAAGGCTGCGTAGTGTATCATAGTGACCAATATAGCTGCATTATGTGCTACAAATGTATGATGAGATGGATTAAAGGCTTACTCAAGTTAATCTTATTTATTGTTGTTGCCTATGCCGCCGGCCGGGTAGGCGTTGTTTTTTTCGGCAGTCAGCTTACCGGAGCGCGCGCGCCCTATCTGCAGATGCTGACCCAGGACAGTGTCACGGTACGCTGGCAGACTCGTGAAAACAGGATGGGTGTGCTCAAATACGGCCTTCACCCGGACAATCTCAAATACACCCTGCTTACTGACAGCGTAGGCAAAGTCCACTCGGTAACGGCCAGAGAATTGAAGCCGGACACGCGTTACTACTATTCGACGGGTGATATCAGTGGTTACAAGGACCCCGATCCCGAAACCGACTGGTTCCACACCATGCCGGAAGCTGATTCGGGAAAACCCACGCGAATCTGGGTGATTGGCGATTCCGGCCAACCCGGAGAGATCTCGCTCGCTGTGCGTGATGCCATGTTGAACTGGATTGATGAAAATCCGCGAGCTGATAACGAATACCTCAACCTGTGGCTGTCACTGGGTGACCTGGCCTATCGCTCGGGCACGAATGAACAGTTCCAGGCGGCATTGTTCGACACCTACCCGAATATTCTGCGCAACCAGTCGCTTTGGCCGGTTTACGGCAACCATGACGCGCGCCGCTGGACCTACTTCAAGTTATTCACGCTGCCTGAAGAAGGCGAAGCGGGTGGCGTACCCTCAGGCACGGAAAACTACTATTCGATAGATTATGCAAATATACACCTGGTGATGCTCGATACCACGGATTCGAATATGAATCAGGGCAGTGACATGCTGGAATGGCTGAAAAACGACCTGTCGCAGAATACCCGGCAATGGCTGATTGCGGCGTTACATCATCCGCCCTACAGCAAGGGCACGCATGACTCTGACATGAAAGAAGACAGTTCAGGTCGTATGCACAAGGTGCGGGAAAATGTATTACCGATACTGGAAGCGGCGGCTGTTGACCTGGTGCTGTCCGGCCACAGCCATATGTATGAAAGAAGTCATCTGATGGATTGCCATTATGGTGATTCCACAGAGTTCAATGACAGCAATATCGTTTCAACAGGTATCAACGGGCAGTACAGGGAATACAGAAAACCGGCAAATAATATTGCCCATTCAGGTGCGGTCTATGTGGTGGCAGGCTCCTCATCCAAAGTGGATTCAGGTCAGCTGAACCATCCAGCCATGGTTGTATCCATGGAAGAGGCCGGTTCACTGATAATCGATGTTGAAGGCAACAGACTGACATCACGCTTCATCAATGATCAGGGTGAGGTCAAGGATGAGTTTTCAATTCAGAAGCAGGACGGATTTGCCAGCAAGTACACGCAATGCATAGCCCGTAAGGAAAGTCAGCAGCAGGAAGGCGGTCAGGCAGAATAATCTTTCAGCGCCCTGGTCAGCCGGGCTGTTACCTCTTCGGGCTTTATCAGTGCCATGCACTCATCATTCTGGATACGCTTGCCCCAGGGCGCATCATTAACTTCCAGTTCGTAGTATTTATGCAGGGCCTCCGGGTACCTGTTAACAACCAGTTCCAGGTAGTTATAAGGGCCGGCGCGTTGTGGATTGGTGGCGGCATAGAGGCCGATTACCGGCGTACCGAGAGCGCTGGCGATATGTGCCGGGCCGGTGTCAGGTGCAATAACGACCTGTGATAAATGCAGCAATGCGACCAGTTCCGGCAAGCTGGTTTTACCCACCATGTTGTGCGGCTTGTGGCTGCACAAGGCTGCAATGGCGTCGGCCATGTTGCGTTCATCACTGGAGGGGCCGCCCGTCAGCAGAACGGTCATGCCATGGTATTCAGCGGCGAAGTCAGCAACCTCTGCATAGCCTTCCGCGGTCCAGTTACGCCAGTTGCGCGATTTGGCAACGGCACATGGGTTGATGGCGAGAAATTTTTCACCGCTGATCATCTGCATTACGTTTTCAACAGCGCTGGCGGAAACAGGCAGGTCCCATTTTAATACCGGCTCGAGTCCGAGGCGTCTGGGGAATTCGAGGAAACTGTCTACAACGTGCTGCCGGGTGCTGCGCGGAAAAATTTTCTCATTGGTAAACAGCCATTGCATGTCTTTGGCGCGCGCACGATCGAAGCCGAGTTTTATTTTTGATTTTATAAACAGGCTGGCGACCGAAGCGCGTAATGACAGCTGCATATGCAACAGAACATCGAAGTGACGCCCGGCCAGCTTGTTGCGGACATCGTGGTATGCGCCGAGGCCAAGCGATTTGTCAAAAGTGATAAACTCGACACCTTCAATTTCACTGACCAGTGCATGCTCGTTTTTACCGATGACCCAGGTAATCTTCGTTCCAGGCCAGTGATGCTGCAGAGTCCTCAAAACAGGCAGGGCGTGGGTAATGTCGCCGATAGCAGACAGGCGCAATATGCATACCGAGTCAGGTGCGGAAGAGAGTGGAAGAATCATCAAAAAACGAAACTATCATCAAAAATGGTAAGCGGCATATCCTATACGATGCTTCATTGATTGAACATCCGCAGGCTGAACTATTTGATATCAACAGGGCGCATCGGAATGCCGATGAACAGTCACTTGCAGAAGGCAGGGGGCATGCGGTCTTTTTCAACCACCTGGGCGACGACCTGGTATTGAAGCACTACCAGCGCGGAGGCAAAGTCGCGATGATTCTCGGCGATAAGTATTTCGGTGCTGGTTGCAGCAATTCCCGATCATTCAGGGAGTGGCGATTGTTGCGCCGGATGTGTGAAATGGAGTTGCCTGTTCCGCTACCAGTCGCCGCCAGTTGTGTCAAACACGGAGTGTTTTATCGTGCAGATCTGATAACCAGGCAAATCAAAAATGTGATAACGCTGGCTGATTATCTGAAAGAGAAGGAGTGTGATGAAACAACATGGATGGCAATAGGTGCATGTGTACGCCGTTTTCATGATGCAGCCGTCTACCATGCTGATCTTAATGCCCGCAATATACTGCTCAGTGTTGAGTCTGGCGTTGTTTACCTGATTGATTTCGACAAGGGGAGCTTTCGTTATCTCGGTGAAGCGTGGAAGCGTTCGAATCTGGCGCGGCTGCAGCGTTCATTGCTTAAATTTAAATCAATGAACCCGGGTTTTCGTTTCTCGGCAGAGAATTGGGACAGTTTGATTCAGGGCTATGCGGGCTAGCCCGCATTTATCAGCAGGCGACACAGAATCCTGATAAGTCATTGGCAATCTGGAGAAAAGCCGGGATGTTCAAAAATACTGCGTTTTATTCAGGCTTGCCTGGTGTGAAATGAATATATAAATGCTGTTTAACTCATACGAATTTATCTTTCTGTTTCTGCCGGTCACCTTGCTGATCTATGTAATTCTGGTTCACAACAGGAAAAAAGAAGCTGCAATGACATGGCTTGTCCTGGCCTCGCTGTTTTTTTATGGCTGGTGGAATCCGGTATATCTTTTACTGATTATCGGATCCATGCTTTTTAATTATTATACCGGTGTACAGTTATCGAATAGACAAAATCGACTAATTCTTGGTATCGCGATTGCGGTGAATCTCGGTTTGCTCGGGTATTTCAAGTACGCTAATTTTTTTGTGGAGAATATCAGCAACCTGGCCGGCCTTGGCTGGAATATAGAGCATATTGTGTTACCGCTTGCTATATCGTTTTTTACCTTTCAACAAATTGCATACCTGGTAGATGCCTATCGCCGTGAAACAAGTGAATATAATTTTTTACACTATGCCCTGTTCGTAAGTTTCTTTCCGCAGTTAATCGCGGGACCGATAGTTCATCATAAGGAAATGTTGCCGCAATTTATCAGGGAAACAGCCAGGTCTATCGAGTACAGGCATCTTGCAATTGGCATCTCGATATTTATTCTCGGCCTGTTCAAGAAGGTGGTTGTTGCTGATTCGCTTGCGCCGTATTCAATTGAAACATTCGATGCTGTAGCTGGCGGAGAAATGCTGACCTTTTTCGAGGCATGGAAGGGTGCGCTGGCATATACGTTTCAGCTTTATTTCGACTTTTCCGGTTATTCAGATATGGCGATAGGGCTGGCGATGTTATTCGGTATCCGTTTGCCGCTGAATTTTGACTCGCCATATAAAGCAAGCAGTATCATCCAATTCTGGCAAAGGTGGCATATCACCCTGTCGCGGTTTCTGCGTGATTATCTGTACATACCGCTGGGCGGTAATCGCAAGGGGCAGTTCAGACGCTATCTGAATCTTATGGTAACAATGTTGCTTGGTGGTTTATGGCATGGCGCCGAATGGACATTTGTATTGTGGGGTGGCTTGCATGGTATTTATCTGGGAGTGAATCATGGGTGGAGAAGAATAAAAGAGGTATTTGGTTTTAGTCATTATCATCCGCTGTATCATATTGGATCGCGCCTTTTGACATTTTTTGTTGTTGTAGTTGCGTGGGTGTTTTTCAGGGCGGAGGACGTTTCTGCTGCCAAATTGATGCTAAAAAGCATGTTTGCATATGGCGGTGTTGTTTGGCCGGTAGACGTGCGGGATCAACTGGGTAACCTGGCTGATTATCTTATGTCTATAGGCATGCAGTTTGGATATGTAGAGTATTTCAACGGCCTTCATAATTTACTGGGTATGCTGGCGATAATGCTTTTTGTATTTATTTCACCAAATGTCCAGCAGCTAATGAGCCGCTATCGGGCGGTAATTAATCCACCATCTGAATCTCGCCTCTACTGGTGTCCTGATCTCAAGTGGGGTCTGGCGGTTGGAGTCATGGCATTGATTGCGGTCCTCAAACTCGGACAGTTGTCAGAGTTTCTGTATTTTCAATTTTAGGCGCCGAAGGTGAAAAAATATACAATTATCCTGCTGGTGTCACTGCTGATGGCATTGATTCTGGTGGCAGGCGTCAACTGGATGGTAAATCCATTTGATATTTTTGATTCGCCCGAGTATGAAAAATTTAATAAATACAAGCCAGCTGCTGCAAGACAGGCCCGCATAAACAAGATATATCAAGTAAAAAAACAAAAGCCAGACTATATTATTCTCGGCACATCACGTGCACTTGCGTTGCCGGATGATTATCTGGTTCCGGTTAATATGCGTGGCTTTAATCTTGCGCTCGCAAGCAGCTCTATCTATGAGCAATTGAGAATGTTTCAGCATGCGCATGCAATAAATAAGCAAAAACGTGTCGTTATAGGTATTGATGAGAGTTTGTCTATATCTGTGCAGCAGAATTTTTCTGAAGACCGCATTGCTGTTACTGTTGATGGTGATAAAAATAGCGGCTGGTCATATGTTGTTATGCAGGATGTGCTCAACAGGCTATTCAGCCTGGATGCGTTAAGGGCAAGTTATAAGACTGTCAAAAACCAGCCGAAAGAATCAATCGAGCATCTTTTAAAGCAGGATAAAATCAAACGTGTTTATGGAGCAGGCGGCCACAAGCAGATGTTTTTAACTATGGAGGCGAGCGTACTCAAAAATTTCCCTGGAGCCGGTGGGAGTTCATGCTATAAGTCCGGACAAATGCATGGTGAAGATAACGGGGTGGCGATGTCTTACTTTAAAGCCATGCTTGAGCTGGCCTATTCTGATGATGTCGAATTTTATATCTTTTTCTCTCCTGTACATGCGCGTATCTATGAAACGTGGTGCGTTGGCGGGTTATGGGGTGTGATTGAAAACACCAAGCGTGAGATCGTAACTATGGTCGAACAGATAGCCGAATTGTATGGCAAGCAGCCGTTCCCCATATGGGATTTTAGCGGGTATAACATAATAACCACTGAGCCTGTCCCTGAGTTTGGCGACAGGCAGACATTGATGTATGGATATTGGGAAGGCTCACATTATACACACGCTGTAGCCAGGCTGATTCTTGAACGGATGTTTGAAGAAAAGACAGTATTACCGGCGGATTTTGGTGTAATGATTACCAGTGACAACATCGAACAGCATCTGCAGAAAATTCATCAGCAACACTTGAAGTATGTACAAAATAATCCTAATGATATTGAAGAAATTATTTCATTAGTGCCCGGAAAAACAGCTAACAGGTGATGCTATTTGCTGGAAATTGCCTGCTCCATGATATTTGCATAGTCGTCAACAATATGCCTGAAACCTGCCGTCGCCTCGGCGACATTGTTCTCCAGTGATTGCAGCGCTTGCGGGTTGGCTAAAAAATGCTGCAACTGTTCACATAGTTTATCTACAGAGGCGACCTGCACGGCGGCATGCTTGCTCAGCATCAGGCGTGCTTCTTCATAGAAGTTTTCCATCGATGGGCCGAAGATCACGGCCTTGCCGAAATGTGCGGGCTCCAGCAGGTTATGTCCACCCCTGGGAATAAAAGAGCCGCCCATGATGACCAGCTTGGCGCCGGCAAACCAGTTGTTGAGTTCGCCCACGGTGTCTAGCAGATAAACCCTTTTTGTATCCGCTATCTCATCATTCCTGCTGCGCACGGCGATCCTGTCAGTCAGACTGTGTAACTGTTTGAGTATTTCCTCACGGCGTTCAGGGTGGCGCGGTGCAATCACCAGCAATTCGGGTCTGTCCAGCTTCAACCAGCACTGCAGGATTTTTATCTCTTCATCAGCGTGTGTTGATGCGGCCACTATGTATTCACCGCTTACTCCCGGTTTCTCTATTACCTGTGATGACGGTGGTGAATACTTGAGGTTGCCTATAAGCGAGACCCTG
>Ga0209536_100001925_pt1 | contig 33933 bp, 33 predicted proteins | sample DeeMarSeWOR28_12_FD_187461 | JGI IMG/M metagenome (GOLD analysis project Ga0209536, IMG submission 187461) | Marine sediment microbial communities from White Oak River estuary, North Carolina - WOR-2-8_12 (SPAdes) (version 2) | ecosystem: Environmental > Aquatic > Marine > Intertidal zone >...
ATTGTCGACGGGGAGGATGTGGCCAGTTACGTTCTGTCCGTTCTGGAAGATCCTGAAAACCCAAACCTGATGTTCCTCGGCACGGATGACGGCCTCTACATCTCCATGGATGCCGGGGATACCTGGCAGAAGTGGACCCATGGGTTTCCTACGGTCTCCACCAAGGACCTGGTGATCCACCCCAGGGAGCAGGATCTGGTCATTGGAACCTTCGGGCGGGCTTTCTGGGTGCTTGATGACATCCGTCCCCTTCGGGCTCTGGCAACGGACCCAAATATCCTGCAAAAACAAACATACAAACAAAAAAAACTGCTTTACAGACCGGATAGTTTGAAGTGGCCAGACTTGCAGCCTTTTCCTTAACCCCAATAAATAGATCGTTACCTTCAAAAGAAAAACACGTCCACATCGAGAAAAAGCAGATTTGGATCTTCCGGTTTCGTTAAAGGGGCTGTTATTGGATTACTGAATCCCCAGGGCATTCCATTTTATATGTTTTTATTGGCTTTATTTCATGTCGATCCGGCCATATTGACCAGTGGGCATATTTTAGTCTTTTTTTTGCTGGGAATACTATTGGGAAAAGGCGGAATGCTGCTTCTTTATGGACGGTTTGGATGGTTCCTTTCAAAACGGATCGTCGCTATGGTACCCATGATGAATAAGTTTATTGGAAGTGTATTAATCATTCTGGCATTTGTCAGCTTTATCAAAGACCTGGTATTATAAGGAATGTACGGAACTGAAATAGATCCGTATCCGCAGTGGATAGGCGACAATAAATTGGGTAAAAAAAATCCGGCACCTCTGCCGGATTTTTTTTCAGATGAAATTATAATGGAATATTTCCATGTTTTTTTGGGGGATTCGATTGGCTTTTATTCTGTGTCATTTCCAGGGCAGAGATCAGTTTGCGCCGGGTGTCTCTGGGTAAAATCACCTCATCTACAAATCCAAATGAAGCGGCCCGGTAAGGATTTGCAAAATTTTCCTTGTAGTTTTTTACCAGATTGATTCGGTCTTTGTCTGTTTTAATATCCCGTTTAAACAGGATATTCACAGCACCTTCAGGGCCCATGACTGCAATTTCAGCCGTTGGATAGGCGAAATTTACATCGGCTCCAATATGCTTGCTCGACATTACACAGTATGCACCGCCATAAGCTTTCCGGGTAATAAGTGTTATTTTCGGGACGGTGGCCTCACAGAAAGCATATAAAAGTTTTGCTCCATGTTTTATGATACCACCAAATTCCTGAAGGGTTCCTGGAAGAAATCCGGGAACATCTTCCAGTGTAACCAGGGGTATATTAAATGCATCACAGAACCGGACAAATCGTGCACCCTTTATGGAGGCATTGATATCCAATACACCGGCCAGGTGGGCCGGTTGATTGGCGACAATGCCAACAGGCCGGCCATTCAACCGGATGAAGCCAATCACGATATTCTGGGCATAATGTTGCTGGACCTCAAAAAAATAATTATCATCGGCGATGGTGGTAATGATATCTTTGATGTCGTAAGGTTTATTGGGATCGACGGGCACCACATTCTGAAGGCTTTCATCCACACGATCTGGATCATCCATACAGGTAGCAATCGGGGGATCTTCCATATTATTGGATGGCAGGAAGCTGAGAAGTTCCCTCAGCATCATCATGGCCTGATCATCGTCATCCGCTGTAAAGTGGGCCACCCCACTTTTAGAATTGTGTGTCATGGCGCCGCCCAGCTCTTCTTTGCTAACCTCCTCATGCGTTACAGATTTGATCACGTCCGGTCCGGTAACGAACATATAACTCGAATCTTTCACCATTAATATGAAATCGGTCAGGGCAGGTGAATAAACAGCCCCACCTGCACTGGGCCCAAGAATGGCCGAGAGTTGTGGTACAACACCAGAGCTCATAACATTCCTGTAGAAAATATCGGCATAACCACTCAGACTGCGAACACCTTCCTGTATACGGGCTCCACCCGAATCATTGAGACCAATAATGGGAGCGCCCATTTTCATGGCCAGGTCCTGTATCTTAATGATCTTGTCTGCGTTGGATCGGCTCAGGCTGCCACCAAATACAGTGAAGTCCTGTGCAAAGACATACACGAGGCGGCCATCGATTTTTCCATATCCGGTGACGATACCATCTCCCAATGGCCGGTTGTTTTCCATATCGAAGTCATGGGTATGGTGCATCACGAATTTATCAGTCTCAACAAAAGAGCCTTCATCAAGAAGTGCAAGGAGCCGCTCACGGGCTGTTTTCTTTCCCTGCGAATGCTGTTTTTCTATTCGTTCCTTTCCACCGCCGACCTCGGCCAGTGAATTTTTCGAATCAAATAATTTAAATTTTTCCTCAAGGGTTGACATGTTCCTTCGTATGTTTTGGATTTTTAATCATCTTGACAGTCGGGATCGGGAAAGATGAACAGGCCGGATCATTCAATGATGATTAGAGGTTGATTTCCTTCAATGGTGTCACCTTCCTGGGTTAGAATTTCAATGATCTCACCTTCCTGTTTCGCCTTATATTCACTTTCCATTTTCATGGCAGAAATGACGATAAGTGTTTGACCTGGTTTGACTTTATCACCAACCTTTACAGTGATCTTTACTACTTTACCGGGCATGGGCGAGGAAATGGTACGATTACCGTCATCCAGATCCGACTGTTTTCTCTGTTTTTTGTATTTGGATTCCGCATCCACGACTTCCGCATCAAAATTAAAGCAATGGTGCCGGACCTCGTATTTCTTGGGCTGGTTGGTTTTTAACACTTCGAGTTCAATGGATTTGCCACCCAACAAAAATGAATAGGTTCCGATTCCAATTTTGGCATAATCCAACTCATAGATCCGTCCGTCTACATCCACCTTCAAAGTTTGTCCATCTTCTTCAAGGACATTTACTTCAGCGATTCGGTCATTTAAATGAATTTCCATGAATGGTATGACTTATTGCGTATCCGTTATAATCTTGATGCACTGATTTTCCTGCCAAAATCTTTCCAGGGGCTTTTAGGTTTGCTGCCATTCTGACCATTTTGTCCATTTTGCCCATTTTTGGTTTTCCGGTCTTCCTGATATTCAAGCAAGGTACATATCAGGGCCATATCCTCGATCATGACCTCGGAAGCGGAATCCATATGCACATCTTTGGTGTCTTCATCGGTATTATTTGCACAGGGCTTAAAAAGGAAATCTTCATTATTGGCAATGAAATGGGTATCGTAATGTCCTTCATAGAAATCTGGGGTTTCCATGATCCTGTAAAGGAACTGAATGGACGTCTTAACGCCGGCGATAAAATATTCTTTTAAGGCCCGCTTCATGCGTCCAATGGCTTCATCACGGTTCTTTCCCCAGGTCACCAATTTTGATATCATGGGATCGTAATAGAGCGGTATTTCAAATCCGGTATATACGTATCCATCATTTCTGACACCGGGACCTTGTGGTTCAAATAGCTTCTGAATGATTCCCGGACTTGGCATGAAATTATTTTCCGGATCTTCCGCATATATCCGGCATTCAATGGCATGGCCATTTTGGGAAATATCATCCTGTTGGTATGATAATGGCTGCCCTGAGGCGATCAGTATTTGCTCTTTGACAAGGTCCACACCGGTCACCATTTCGGTTATCGGATGTTCCACCTGAAGTCGTGTATTCATCTCAAGGAAATAATAATTCAGGTCGTTATCCACAAGGAACTCGATGGTACCCGCACCCACATAATCAACGGCCCTGGCTGCCGCGACGGCATGCTGCCCCATTTCATTCCGGAGTTTTTCATTCATCAGTGGGGATGGTGTTTCCTCAACCACTTTCTGATGACGCCGTTGTACGGAACATTCCCGTTCGCACAGGTGAATGACATTTCCATGTTGATCGGCCAATATCTGGAATTCAATATGATGGGGACCGTCAATATATTTTTCAATATAAACCGAATCATCACCAAATGCAGCTTTGGCTTCTGATTGTGCCGCTTTCACAGCATCCTCTAGAGCTTCGGGATCACGGACCAGTCGCATTCCTTTGCCGCCCCCTCCAGCCGATGCTTTAACCATCATTGGAAATCCTATTTCAGCACCGATTTTCTGAACCTGGTCTGGATGTTCAATTTTTTCTTTGGTTCCGGGTACCACTGGTACACCGGCAGTGATCATCTGATGCCGGGCTGTAATCTTATCGCCCATAGTATGTATGGCGTGTGATGGAGGGCCGATGAATATTTTGCCTTCCTTGGCAATGCGGTCGGCAAATTCTGCATTTTCAGATAGGAATCCATATCCCGGATGAATGGCGTCTGCGCCGGACTTCCTGGCAACATCCAGGATTTTTTCCATTACCAGATAACTCTCATTCGAAGGGGAAGGGCCGATATAATAGGCTTCGTCCGCATAGCGCACATGCAATGAAGTACGATCAGCATCGGAATACACGGCGACAGTAGAAATACCCATTTCCCTACAAGAACGTATTACCCTTACTGCGATTTCCCCGCGGTTAGCAATCAGAATTTTTTGGATCATGATATTCCGCATAAGGTTTGGTCAAATATAATATTATTTATACAATATCTAATTACGAATTCTATTCAAAAGCGCTCTTTAACTTGTTCTGTCAGGCGATCATCGGTATGGTAAGGGCCTGAAGAAAGGATACGCCCTCTAAGGTTTAAAATGTTACATGGTAATGTCATACGCTCCTGAACCTAATTATTAACAATTGTTGATAACACCTGTGAATAATATGTTCAAATAGTGCCCTGGAAATATTTGGTTACATCCATTTTAGATTTTACTTTTGATCTACCAGGTGAGAGATAAAAGGCTGGCGTGAAGCCTTAAGCTGAGGATGAACGATCTGTCACAGGATCTGCCGGAATCAGCCTCTCGTAAGCCACACGCCGGGATGATCTTCTTCTCTTGGACCCGCTTGAAGAAAGTAAGGAAATTCAAATCGGACGTTCGCAAGAACAGAACATTTGAAGGACTGGTTCAGGTTGAAAAGATAGGAACGACGAATGCAGAGGGTTGGCCTCACAGGTGAATGCGGAAACGAATATCTGGCAACAGAAATTCCGGACCAATTTCAACTCCACAACACCTGTTTCGCAAGGTTCAGATGTTATGGGGGCCTGAAGTCAGGGTAGAGGATATAAGATCCCTCGGGATTGAAAGTCCAACGCCCAGAATCCGAAGAGCCCATCCCGAGAGGGATGCAACTGAAGAAGAAGCCAGAATAACTGTACCCTGGCACCAATTCAGACTTACGGGTCTGTCTGGGTGAGAATGGGAAGTAAATCAATCGATTTATTTCCCATTTTTGTTTCTGGGACAATCCTTACGTGAGCTTTTTGGCGAACCGAAAGGATCCAGTCGAAGAAACACCGACATCACCTCGGGTGATCGGGATCTTTTTTTTAGATTCCAGTCGAAGAAAATCCATTAAATACCTCAATCTCTGTTCCATTCCCCTCTCAAAGAGGGGATCTCCATATGGTATTTTATTCCATCATTGTTAAAATGAAATTCTTAAAATGGTAACCATAAAGGATCCAGTGAGCGCATTTTCATCACAGGATCCCGGCGGAATTCATTTTCCATTCAGAAAGAGATCTTATAATGATATGGAGCCCTGGCTATGGATGCCTCTTTCTACCTGGCTTGAGCTCATCTGGACAGGCGTTTAAAATAATCAGGAAGGTTGACAGTGATAAAATACCGCCATCCGATCGAGGAAAATTCAGGCCCTTGACTATAAACACAACATTCTGCATGTTTGCATTATACACAAAGATCTAACCGGAAATTATTGTTGGCCAATAACACCTGACCAGGCCATTTGAAAGTGAATTAAATTTCATGTTTCCATCACTTTTGGGTGATTTCACTGGTCGAAGAAACGCAAAATATATGGACGACATATCGGGATTTGTTATTTTGTCTAAATGACATCAAACGCTAACGGGAAGGTTCATCCAGCTACCTTTTGAAATTCACATGCCCTGCATTTACTTTAACCAGGGCACACAAATAAACACATACAAGAATTAAAATGGAGGAAACATGTCGTGGCAAAGTACATTGCATTACACACACTTTAAAAGAGTGCGGAGGAAGTAACCAGGGTATTCAGTGAAGGATCACCTGAAATGGCACGGGCTATGGCGGCGGGGGAGACACCGGTAAAGTGTTTGAAAACCTGGAATCCAATACCCTATGGCAGATCAAACTACATGTTCTGTCTGCGGGAAGCAGAAAAACCTGAAGATGTGAAGACCGTAATCGAGACATTTGGACTGGATGAATATTTTACGGTTGATTCAATGCAGGTAGCAGAAATTGACTGGGGCGAACTGGCCAAGGCCCATGCTTAGAACCCGGGTATTTCTAATGATATTTTAACGCATAAGACAGTCTTATTATTACCAAATTTAGATGCCATTTTGTTGCATACATTGAATAGTAGCCTCAATCCGTGCAGCATTGGATGCCATACTATTACATATTGATGAAACATCAAGTAGGTTACTGCGGTATCGGACCAATGGTTGAACTGGTTCGTTTCATTGTTAAAGACAATGGAAGGTCGGACGGTGGTTATTAGCCGGCAAATCAGGTGCAGTTGCATACCGATTATTAAATTCTCATTAAAATATTCACATCACTTTAAAAGAGCTACTTGTTTCATGAACAAACTGACGCGATCTTCATCCACCCGGTTTTCCCATTTTCCATCCACCTTAAAAAAGGATCCCACAAAAAAGGCATCTGCCAGATTATAATAACGGTGGATATTCTGACTGGTCATTCCGGAGCCAATAATAAGAGGGATAGTCACAGCATTTTTTAGTTCGAGAAGCCCTGAAAGATCCGGTGGTTTACCGGTAAATGTCCCTGTAATGACCAATCCGTCCGCTCCAAAAAAAGCAGCACTATGGGCTGTATCAAGTAAATCCACATCCCCCGTAATGGTATGTGAGGCATGTTTTTTCTTTACATCCGTCAGGATATATATATGATCTGCTCCCAGTGATTTTCTTTTGCGAAGAAGGGTAGGTGCATCTGCGTTCATATACCCTTCGTCGGCCACGTGACCATATACAAATCCCTCTGCTCGAATAAACTGCAGACACCCTGCCATCGCAGCTGCCAGAGCCGGTTCATTGGCTCCTGCCAGTATTTGTATGCCACATGGGAGTTGGGTATGATACTTGATTTCTTTGCCAATGACACTCATCATGGCTGTGATTTCCGGTCCGACATGTCGGTTTAAATACGGGACATCATGCATGTTTTCGATCAGTATGCCATGCACGCCTCCATTCTTTAAGGCCTGCCCATCTTCCAGGCACCGTTCAATAATGGCATCTACCGATAAGGCATGTCCGGGTGTACCCGGTAAGGCCGGTACATGTATCATGCCGATAATGGGTTTTGATACCTCAAATAATCGATTGAAAGATGATGCCATAAAATGATCACATAATTGTTATTAAATGTATACATATTCATGGTTTTTGACAACACCAACAGGCAAATTTAACGATCGACACCCACGTGCAGATCTGAAGTTTATGATGGCTATTTTGTATCTTTGGTGAAATGTCATGATCATGTGCTTTACTGTCAATGTCAACCTGGTTAAGGAGGAAATGGAACGGCGATTTAATGCCACCTTAAACGATCCTGATTCGTACCGGCCCAGCTATTATTACCATGCTTTTGAATTACCAAGAATACCTGTCATAACCAATCATGATCCGGATTTGATCCAATTGTTTCAGTGGGGGCTGATCCCATCCTGGACCGCTTCAGAAGAAAAAGCAAATATATTGCGATATCAAACTTTTAACGCCCGGGCCGAAACCATTACTCAGAAACCATCGTTCAGAAAGCCCATTCAGAGCAATCGATGCCTGGTCATTGCATCGGGCTTTTATGAGTGGCAGCACCGGCCGGAAGGAAAAATTCCCCATTATGTTTATCTGAAAGATCATAAGATTTTCTCTTTTGCAGGTATTTATGATGTTTGGACCAATCATATGACCGGCGAAATATCATTTACATTCAGTATTATTACCACCAGGGCCAATTCCATGATGGAAAAAATTCACAACTCCAAAAAACGAATGCCGGTTATTATCAATCCGGCGCAGGAGTCGACCTGGCTGGATCGCAATGTAATGATCCATGATGCCATCCAGCTTTTACAACCTTTTCCTGACGACCGGATGGAAGCCTACACCATCGGCCCCATGATTTCGAAAAAAGGTATTGAGAAGAATACTCCTGAACTGATAAAACCTTATAATTACGAACATCCTGGACTATTCCAGGATAATCAGGCGTGAATACTTTTCTATAGATCCAGCTTTGTAATACCAACCTATTGGCTATATTTATCCCATCTAATTGATCATTTATCAGGGCTCTCTACAATGGAATTGGATCGCATCGAACAGCTTGAATTCCAAACGATATCAAAAGAGGTAATGGATTTACTAATTGTGGTTTCCGGATATGAGAACAGGTGTACGTTTCTGGCCCATCATCTTCCGATAGATCCCTTGAATAAAGTAGTATTCGCCTTCAAAGAAAAACAGACTGAGGGATTCCGACCATTTAATGATCAGTACTTTAGTACCCACCACTTTGACTTTCATGATGCTACTGGAGGCCATGGGGCAGAAGTGGTGGAGAAACTAGAATCACTGCTTGAGAATGCCAGAAAAGATCATTTGAAAATATTAGTAGATTATTCCTGTATGACAAAAGAATGGTATGCTGCCATTATCAATTATTTTGTAAACTTTGATTTGGATGCAAAAGAAATAGAATTGTATTTTGCATATACACCTTCCACGTATGAAAAACCCAGACGGAAAAGGTTCTTCAAGAAATTTGCCCGCACATTGGTTACAGAACCCATCGAAAGCACCGGCAAACCAGTTTCATTGGTACTGGGATTGGGTTATGATCCGGTTCAGGCACAGGAATTGATAAACAGGATTCGGCCTGCCCAGACCTTTGCTTTCTATTCAGATCCAAGTATCGATGACCGGTTTGTGAAGGAGGTGGAAAAAGTCAATAAATTCTTGTTAAAGGATCTGGAGTCCGATCATGTGATCAAATATCCGCTTAATGATATGCGGGCCATTAATTTGTCATTAAAACAATTATGTATGGACCTGCGGTTGCAATCCCAGGTCATTCTGGCCCCTTTGGGGCCCAAACCCTTTGCCTTGGCATGCATGTTATTGTCGGCCAGATATCCTGATATCTGGGTATGGCGGGTCCATACCGGACAGAATGATGCATACTACAAATGGAAACCTTACGGCAAGCCCCTTATATGCAAAGCTGTTTTTAAAACACTTACAGAGGATCGGTGGGCATAAAAATTTATATTTTATTTATTATTTTTAAATTGCAGCCCAGATAATCATGAGAATAAATCAGAATAAAGCTATGAAAAAATTAATTTTGTTAACATGCTTGCTTTTGCTGGCTTTTGGCGCCAAGAGTCTTGCCCAAAAAAAAGTGTATACCTCTTATAGTGGGGAAATGATATTCCAGGGGAGTGAAGTGGATCGCTCTGGAAACCATGTCCCGACCAATATGCGTTGGACTGTTTTTTTTCACCTGGGATCTTATGTAAATCTGGATTTTAATGATTTTATCGGAATCTATTCCGGATTGGCCATTCGGAATGTGGGCTTTATATCAAACGAAGATGTAAATTACGATGGTACAGATAAGTTTACTAAAACAATCCGTCGGACATATAATCTTGGAGTTCCACTGGCTCTTAAACTGGGGACCTTCAATAAACATTTTTATATTTTTGGTGGGGGTGAATATGAATTACTATTCCATTATAAAGAAAAATGGTGGCCCGATGGTAATGGAAACCGTGCCAACACCAAGATAAAATATACCGAATGGTTCAGCCAGCGCACTCCGACTTTTATTCCCAGTGTTTTTGCGGGCATCCAGTTTCCAGGTGGGTTAAACCTGAAATTCAAGTATTACCTTCAAAATTTTATGAATAAAGACTATCGTGACAGCGATGGGAATTATCCCTATTCAGACCTGAATGTAAATGTTTTTTATATTTCGGTATCGTGGCAATTTAGCCATAAATCTGTGACCAGTATGTGGTCTGAAGAAACGGCCCTAAAATAAATCACGATTCGGTTAAATCCTCCCCTCAGGGAAGGTTTAAATTCAACGATAACTTACTGGCTGGCAAAAATATAGGTGATGGTTCCTTTTTGCCGCTCCGGAAAATTCTGTCCCGAGTTAAATCGTGAATTCAGAGCCGCTTCCCTCGCAGCCTCATGCAGGCAAAAATCATCCGTCGATGACTCTTCTTCCATTACATCGGCCTGAATAACGGTGCCATATGGATTCACAGTAATGGACAGAGTGACCTTGCCAGAGTCCGGACATTTATAAACCGGCAGAGGCAATTTTATGTGGCTTCGGTTCAATAGGTTATAGTATATTCGGGTGGGACCCTGGTAGTTGGCAGCCATTTCGGCTGCTTTTTTAAGCACCTCTGATTCTCGCTCCATGGGATCCCTTTCAATGAATTCCAGGTTGGTTTCTTCAGCTTCCCTCCGTGCACGCTCATTCATCATATCAATGTAATTGTCTTTGCCTATTTCTCCTGCCTCAATCATTTCATTTTTTAATTGCTCCATATAGGCATCGATATCGAATGGTACCTCCGGTATATCAGACACATTGACGGCAATGTCCCGGAATGCTTCCATTTCCTGATTCGAAGCCTGGCTTGGTAACTCAATTTCAGGCATTTCTTCCGTCATCAGTTCTTCAATCGAAGAAAGATCAATGAGTATGGCCTGGTCATAATTCTTGTACTCCGCGTTGAGCTTAATCGTCATAAATATAATGGCCAGGACCAGATGAACGATGATGGTCCCCAGAATCCCATATATATTTTTATGATATAACCAGTTCATTATGCGCTCGAAATTACAAAATTAATCTTCTTTTTCCTTAACTGATTAAACGGCTATAGAATACATATTATTGGATGGAATGTGTGGATGCCATGCATAAAATATTTAGTTTTGGTTCAGAATACGCATGAACATATTTTTTCAACAAATAGGGATCCTCGCCATTTTGGTTGTAATAGGAGCGGGTGCCCGTCATTTTAATGTCGTTTCACCGGCTGCAAAAGATGGTCTTGCCAAAATTATTTTCAACATCACCCTCCCTTTGCTGATATTTACTGGCATTCCGGGAATGGAAATGACCCGGTCGCTGGCGACAAACAGCCTGGTTGTTCTCTTTTTTTCGTTTCTGGTGCTGGGCATTATGTGGGCCATTGGTACCATGTCATCCAGGGCGTTGGGTCTGCCCCCAAACATGTCGCCTGTTCATATTGTCCACACCATGTTTGGTAATATCGTGTATCTGGGTTTTCCCTTAATCAATGAACTATTTCCAGGTGGTGAAGGATTGTATTATGCCATGTTATTTCATCTTTCATCCAGTCTGATCATGTGGACCCTGGGTGTCTATCTACTGAATACAGCAAATGGGTTCTTCCACGGATTAAAGAATTTATTAAATCCCAATACCTTTGCATTTATTCTGGGTTTCTTTTTCCTGGTCTTACAGATCCCGTTACCTGAATTTCTTGCCGTGTCGCTCGGTGGGCTGGGTGACACCACCATCTTCCTGTCCATGCTTTACATTGGATTTATGCTCGCGGATATCTCATGGAAATCTGCGATAACATCTTTGCAAGGTTATGTCCTGAGTTTTAACAAACTATTAACCATTCCCTTTGCCGCCCTTCTTCTGGCTCTGGGTCCAATGGAATGGTTGTCTATGCATCCTGGTAATCTGGCTTATTCGGTAATCATTCTGGAGTCGGCCATGCCATGTATGGCCAATATTGTGGTTCTGGCCAAGATTTTTGGGGCCAATGATGATATGGCCACTCAAAATGTCTTTATTTCAACCATCATAAGTATTTTTACCCTGCCACTGGTCTATTTTGCGCTCAAACATTTTTTTCCAATCAACTGTTGATGTATTGAATGAAAAATGTTCTGATTACATACCAGATCCCACAGGAAGGATTGATCGAACTGAACCGGACCTTTAACGTAAGCTATCCCCCAAAAACGGCCTTGTCAAAGCAGGATATACTTGAAATTATTGATGGTTTCGAAGCCGTCATTACGGCATTTGGACATCCATTTCCAAAAGACGTAATCCAACGAGCGCAGAGGCTTAAGATCATCAGTAATTTTGGCGGCGGCACGGATAATATTGCAGTGGATGCAGCTTCCAGAAAAGGCATCCTCGTAACCAACACACCTGATGCGGTTACTGAGCCCACAGCCGAATTTACCATTGCACTGATGCTGGCAACGGCACGACGCATTTCAGAGATGGATCGCAAAATACGGTTCGGAGACATCAGATGGGGTATCATGACGAACCTGGGACACACCTTATATGGTAAAAAACTTGGCATCATCGGCCTGGGCCAGATTGGTAAGGCAGTTGCATTGCGGGCCCGGGCGATGGGTATGGAAGTTTCCTACTACAATCGGAGACGGCTTTCCCGGGAGGATGAAAAGCGGTTTGGTGTGCAGTTTTTACTCATACAAGATCTGCTTTCACTATCCGATATGGTTTCATTACATATCCCACTAAGCCAGGAATCGCATCACTTTATTGGCATGAAAGAATTCAAAATGATGAAATCCGATGCCATTCTGATCAATACGTCAAGGGGCGCAGTGGTCGATGAAAAGGCTCTAATCAAAGCACTGGACAGTGGGATTATTGCAGGTGCTGGCCTGGATGTGTATGAAAACGAGCCTCACATACCAGATGCACTGACCAGGTTGGATCAGGTGGTGCTCACACCCCATGTGGGTACAGCCACAGTTGAGACCAGAATGAACATGGCCGAGGATGCAGCCAGGAATATCATCGATTATTTCAAAGGTCTGAAACCGAAATATATGGTCAATCCCCAGGTATATGTACCCCCGTCTTCACGAACATGAGCATATGCTTTCCCCTTTTTATGCTTTTAATCAGAGATATAGGATCATACTGTTTTGTCTGCTTCCGACATATTATTTATGCGTGATGCGGTTTCCACGACTACCGGGGTCGATGACATATCATTGGATATCGTATGAAAACACTGGTAATATGTATATTGTTGGAAATCTGAGGTCGTTTATTTATTTTGCATTCTAATGGGAGCAATTACGAAACACTGGATTCATTTTCTGATATGGCTGTGTGGCCTGATCCTGTTCATTCTATTTTTTGTTCCGTTGTTACTCCCGGCCACATTTAAGGTGACCAGACATATTTCAATGGGACCTGATCCTGAGCTTGTCTATGGAATGTTGATTGATTTTTCAAAAAGGTCCAAATGGGATCCCTGGATGGAACGGGAACCTGAAGCCACAATTAAAATTCTGGGACATCCTGGTGAGCCCGGATCTGGATGGTCATGGAAGGGAAAGGCCATTGGCTCCGGAATGATAACCCTCCGCGAAATGATCCCTCCGAGGCGCATCATCTCAGATCTTGAATTTTTTAAGCCAAATGAAAAATCAGCGACCGTGACCTGGACCATTGCAGACAGTGCCGATCAAACCTGGGTAGAATGGTCCATTTCCGGACTGTTGTCATATCCATTTGATCGGCTTTTGGGACCTTTTTATGATCGCATGATGGGTGGTGACATGGAACAAGGATTGCTGAATCTTAACCAATACTGTGAGCGCGTTGATGCCATTCCGAAGCAGGTCAGAATAGGTGAAATTAAAATTAAAGAAACAGAACCCAGGATGGTTTTGAGTATTCAGACAAAAACCATTATGGATCAGGTGGTTGAAGTATTGGATACCAGTTATAAAATGATCCTCGAATACATACGTAAGAACCACTCTGCCGTGATCGGTTCTCCAATGGTCATATATAGTAACTTCAGTGAACGGACCAGGGATGTGACCCTGGAGGCCGTGATGGGTGTCGCTGATGTTCTGCCATCCTCAGGGAAAATAACATTTAGTAACTTGCCTTCAAGACCCGTTGTTTACACGGTTCACTATGGTCCATACCACACCATTTCATCGACCTATGATTCCATGCTTCAATACATTGCACGTCATAATCTTAATATCACCGGGGATGCCTGGGAGGAATATATTAACGACCCGGCTTCTGTCGATAGCGACTATCAATTACAAACCATTGTTTATTTCCCGATCAAGTAGATTTCGAGGGTGGTTCCCAGAGAATCTGCATGTTTAATGGATACGTATATTCCCGGAAACAAAATTGGTTCAGATACGTATATTCATTAGTATCCAATCACCTGAATTTAAATATATTGAATTTGAATCAGCAATTCATCTTGGCCATGGACCAGGGAACCACCAGTTCCAGAGCCATTTTATTTGATCGAAGTGGTGCTGTTGCATTTTCTGAACAAAAGGCATTCAGACAGTACTATCCTCGTCCAGGATGGGTTGAACATGATCCTTCAGAAATTTGGAAATCCCAATTAGCGGTGGCAAGAAAGGTCATCCGGAAAGCCGGCATTTCAGGTTCTATGGTCAACACAATTGGTATTACAAATCAAAGAGAAACCACTCTTTTATGGGATAAAACCTCGGGAGAACCCGTTTACAATGCTATTGTATGGCAGGACAGACGTACTGAAAATCGTTGTCAGGACCTTGTTCGCAGTGGCCATGCCAATATGATTATGGAACGAACTGGCCTGGTCATCGATCCCTATTTTTCTGCCACCAAAATTCAGTGGATACTTGAACATGAAAAGAACGCAAGAAGCCTTGCCAAAATGGGACGGCTGGCCTTTGGAACAATCGATAGCTGGTTGATTTGGAACTTGACCGCTGGAAAAATATGGGTGACGGATGTGACCAATGCGTCCAGAACCATGTTATTCAATATACACACTTTGGAATGGGATCCGGAGTTGATGGACCTGTTTCAAATCCATGAAAGCATGCTTCCGGAGGTGGTACAATGCAATGAAATTGTTGGGGAAACAGACACATCCGTTTTTAAGGAACGAATCCCCATATCCGGAATCGCCGGCGACCAGCAAGCATCAATGTTTGGTCAAATGTGTGTGAACCCCGGTATGCTAAAAAATACTTATGGAACAGGTTGTTTTTTGATGCTCAATACAGGAAGTGTACCCGTGGTATCGAAAAATAAACTTCTGACCACCATTGCCTGGAAAATGGATGGTCATGTGCAATATGCATTAGAAGGGAGTGTCTTTGTTGCAGGCGCGGTGATCCAATGGCTGCGTGATGAACTGGGACTCATTCGATCAACTCCTGACATTGAAATGCTGGCACGTACAGTGGAAGATAATGGCGGCGTTCGTTTTGTTCCTGCATTTACAGGATTGGGAGCACCCTGGTGGGATTCAAGAGTGCGTGGAATGATCACTGGTCTGACCCGGGGTACGAAAAAAGGGCACCTTGCCAGAGCGGCTTTGGAAGCCATTGGGTTCCAGAATTATTTTGTCATTCAGGCCATGAAAGAGGATGCCGGAATAACCGTAGAAGGCATCCGTGTCGACGGTGGAGCAGCATCCAATTCAATGCTCATGCAATTTCAGGCCGACCTTCTGGGTTTCCAGGTTGAACGTTCCAGAATGCTTGAAAATACAGCTTTGGGAGCTGCTTTTTTTGCCGGTCTGACCACCGGCTTTTGGGAAAATGTACAGGAAATCAAGGGTATTTGGTCTCCGGATACGGTTTTTGAACCCGGTCCCATGAATGATCTGCTGCTCCAGGAGATAAGCGCATGGGAATCGGCCGTGAAAGCAGCGATGGTATCGGCCCAATAGCACAATAAGACACCAGTAAACGAGTTAATTATTAAGATGAATTCACAGATGATCATCAGCCACAGGTAACATCATCCAAATGGTTACAAATCCGAAACATACGAGCTTATTCCGGGATATCAAGCAACAGGAAAATGAATTACTGGAAAGTATCGAATATGCCTCATTGATACAGGCCGCACTCCTTCCGCCTTCAGATCTGATCAGGAAAATTTTCGGGGATCATTTTGTGCTATACCTTCCAAGGGACATCGTCAGTGGTGATTTCTACTGGGTGGCAAAGAAGGATGACCTGGTTTATTTTGCTGCCGGCGATTGCACTGGCCATGGCGTTCCTGGTGCATTGATGAGCATCCTTGGTATTACTTTCCTGAATGAAATACTGGCCCAGAGACCAACCATATATGCAAACCGGATATTGAATTTATTGCGGGAAATGGTAATGAAAGCGCTTCATCAAACGGGCAGCAGAAACGAATCGGATGACGGAATGGATATCAGTTTGTGCATTCTGGATACACGGGCAAAAGTCGTACACTTTTCCGGGGCCAATCAGCCCCTGTATTACATCCGTCGGAATGAACTATTTGAAATCAGTTGTGATCGGATGCCCATCGGAATCAGTGGTTTCGAGGAAAGACCTTTTACAGATCATGTGATTGAACTGAGAAAAGGTGACTTGCTCTATCTTTTTTCGGATGGTTTTGCAGACCAGTTTGGTGGTCCCAAAGGCAAGAAATTAAAATATGGAGGATTTAAGGAAAAATTGAAAAGCATTCATCAATATCCCCTTCATGATCAGCATGAATTGCTTCTGGATGCATTCATTCAATGGAAGGGTTCGCATGAGCAGGTGGATGATATCCTGGTCATGGGAGTACAAATCTGATTTGTTCATTTTTTTTTAAGCATCATAGTCAATCCAATGAAGTTATTAAGTTTTAGGATTCATAATTACCGCTCAATAAAAGACACAGGCTGGCAGGAATTGTCGCCGGACAATATCACCGGCATTATCGGACAAAATGAATCCGGGAAGACCAGCATCCTTGAAGCCTTGTATAGTTTTTATACAGGTCGCGTTTCAGAAGATGTATTGCGTGGCGATCTCACCCTGCCCATGGTGCAGTGTTGCTTTGATATTGATCCTAAAAAATTTGATGATATCCTGAATGAAAAATTGCTTCCCCCTGGGGTACAGAAATATGTCAGGACCTCACGCAATATATGCCTTTCCAGAATCTGGAATGAAGACCTCGGCAGTCAAGTAGAAATGGATGGCAGTGAGTTAATTGGATTTTTTGAGGATCATCTAAAGTCGATGGAAGAAGTGAACGCAAAACTTCAGAAGAAAATCGACAGGCATTTAGAGATCAGAGAAGCAGCGGTTCAGGAGTATGAAGCCGTTGAGGCTGAAATTGAACGGGAGGAAAACGATTCAGAATCACTGAAGCAACGGGTGAATGAAATACAAAAAAGCCTGAAATCAGCACGTAAGGAGGCCGATCGCAAGCAATATGAAATGCAGCTGAAAGCAGCGGTTTCAAGACTTGAAAAAAGTAAAGAACAACTTGGAACGTTGAAGGATGACCTGGTTCAAAAAAAGAAAAATGCAGAGGACGTCATCCAGCAGACCAAAGTGGCTATTGCGGCCCGTCAGGCCGCGGAATGGTTTGAAAAAATCCAGGAATCATTATCAATAGCTCAAAGTGCAGTCGTCAGACTCCAGCGGGTTCTGAACTCATTGAGTAACGAAAAAGAGCGGAGAGGTGCCCAGCTGGAACTGGATACAGCGAATGACAAATATGTGAAAACTTTACATGAATTCGAACATGCGAAAAAAGAAGCGATTATAAAACAGAATGTGGCTTATAAAGTGCTGTCAGGCATGAGTTTAGCAGTCGCTGAAAAAGAGGTTAACCAGGAACAACCGCATGTGGATCCGTATTATTCTAAAACCGAAGCAGGAGAGACGCTATTTCAGAACATTCCTGAATTTGTGCTATTTGAAGACTTCAGTAGCCTGCTGCCCAATCGGATCGATTTGGAAGATATACTGGATGATCACAATACTGTGGAAGGATTTAAAGCCGCCAGGAACTTTCTAAAAGTATCCGGATTAACCGGTCGGTTTTTTGTAGAATCAAACAGCCGCATCCTGAAACAAAAGATTGAAAAATTGAATAAAGAGGTGACGCTCGACTTTCAGGACTTCTGGAGGCAGAAGATCGGCAAACATAATAAGATTACCATCAATTTTGAACTGGAGCATTACGATCATTCTCATTCAGAAAAAAGCGGTTTTCCGTATCTGGAATTCTGGATCAGAGATCAGCAGGAACGTCTGTATCCAAAACAAAGAAGCCGTGGTGTCCGATGGTTCCTTTCTTTTTATCTGGAGCTTAAAGCCGCTGTGGATGAAATGTCTCATGACAAAGGAAAAATCATGCTGATCGATGAACCAGGATTAAGCCTGCATGCAAGAGCCCAGGAAGATGTACTCAAGGTGTTTGAATTTGTTAAGGATAAAATTCAAATTGTGTATTCTACACATTCGCCACACCTGATCGATTCTAAGAAATTATACCGGCTACTCGCTGTTCAGCGCGCGATTGAAACAGATGAGTCGAGTGAAACACGAGTGTTCAACGCCAAAACTCTCACAGAAGCCTCTGCAGATACATTATCGCCCATTTATACACTCATTGGGTCCAGATTGTCAGAACAACAATTTATTCGTCAGAAAAATAATATCATCCTTGAGGATGTGGCCGCCTATTATTACCTGTCTACGATGAAATCCCTCATGAAATCGGATAAGGAACTTTACCTTTTGCCGGCATCAAGCGTATCAAATATTGATGTGCTGGTAAATTTACTGATGGGATGGGGTTTGGACTTCATCGTCCTGACCGGGGGCAACCCGGCTGGGAAAAAAATCCATAATGAACTGAAAAAAAATATCTGTTTTAATGATGAACTTCTGGCCGAGAAATTTTTAATCAATACCAGAGAATATGATTACATCGAAGACATGTTCTCGACGCTCGACTTTAAGAAGTACATATTGCAGCAGCGTATTGGTATCACAGAATCAAATTCTGAATATATGAAGGAAAACAACCTGTCAAGGACGATCCTGGCTTCAAACTTCATGAATGAAGTTCAGGACAAACATCTTTCCTTTAAAAGTTTTGATGAGGAAACCCGTGAAAATTTCAGGTGGTTATTCAATAAGATTGAGAAGATACTGAAATAAAAAAAGCGGGATGAACCCGCTTTCTATTATCCAGAAATACATATTAGAGAAACTTTTGGACCGCGTTGAGCATGTCATCAGAGGTTTGCTTCCGCGTCAGAACGGCTTTTTGTTTTTTACTCTGGGCATCCACCAAAACCACAAAACCAGAACCTTTCTTGGATTTAAAAATCTTCTCGAGACCCAATTCTTTAGCCTTTATAGCCGATTTTTCTTTCGATTCAGCACTGGTAAGATTCATCATAATAAGCTGAACCTGGTCGGCATCAACCTGACTTTGAAGTTCCATGACTTTGGGTGACATGGCTTTACAGGCCCCATGATAATTTGCATGAAACATAATTACATAACGTTTTGGCAATTCAGAAGTACGGTCCTCCGTCTTTGTAGTAAGCATACTCAGCCCCATCATAATGACCAGCAAAATGGTCGTTTTTTAAGTGTTTTCGTAATGTTAAATGTTTAATGGTTCGCAATTGAACCATACAAGGTTAGATATATTCATTCTGCAGGATGGTCAGGATCATGACATTTGATGCTTTTTGCAGTTTTTTTTACCTTAGTCCAATAAATTCCCTGTCACAATGAATCCTGATTCATAATCGCATCATTATTGCAGGGGCTGATCAAGACAACAATTTGGGTGACAAAGTTCAGCGATCATATAATAACAATTCATTTAATCGTATAAAATTTTAGCAAATGAAAATATTCCGCACCGTAATAATGATCATATTCTTATGCAATGTTTTTGATGGTTCCGGATTTTCTCAAGACAGGGCATTATACAACCCTGAGGCCGATGCAAATGCGGATATCAATGAGGCCATTGCTTTAGCGATGAAAGAGGGTAAACATGTATTGCTCCAGATTGGCGGAAACTGGTGTCCCTGGTGTATCCGTTTACATGATTATTATACCACAAACCAGGAGGTCAAAGCTGTGTTGGATGATGGATATGTTATCGTGCTCGTGAATTTCAGCAAGGAGAACAGGAACCTGGAGATCCTTGAACGACTTGAGTTTCCTCAGCGATTTGGATTTCCTGTGCTCGTGATCCTGAGCGCTAAAGGGAAACGTCTCCATACTCAGGATACCGGGCTTCTGGAATCTGGTGGATCATATGATTCTAGGAAAGTGATATCATTTCTTAAAAACTGGACTCCCACAGCGGTGAATTCGGATTCATATAATGATTAGTGAACGAATGTATGGAATGACCCTAAATTTCATAATGCGATGATATGGATGTGAGGCATTGGTGATTCAGGTTTTCACTGCCTCCTCAACTCCATTGAGAGGGTGAGATATCATTGATAAAACAAACCTGGATAAAAAAGTAGAGGGAAAGGTCAAGAAAGATTTATAATCATCTGGCAGGCTCCATCCCCCAAATGGTGTTTCTGAGCTGCTTAATAGCCAATCAGATCGATCATGCATGCCTTCCAGTAACCATTTTATAAAATAATGGAAAACAGTCTGAAACAGGCATATCAGGTGCGCTCTTATCATATCAATACGGTTAAAAAATTGAGCGCCCATTCATTGTTAGACTTCCTCCAGGAAACAGCCGGCCTGCATGCCAATGCCTCACATTTTGGCATGCATGATCTGCGCAAAAAGAATCAAACCTGGGTGCTTTCGAGAATGTATTTTGAAATGGACAGATGGCCTGTTCTGGAGGAAATCATGACGATTGAAACATGGCCCCGGGGAATTGATAGGTTGTTTGCCACCCGTGATTTTTTAATCCTGGACCGGCAACATAAACAGATTGGCAGGGCCAGTTCATACTGGTTGATCGTGGATCGGGTATCCCGAAGGCCTCAATCTCCGGAGCAGATTGCAGAACATGTGGCTCAGGATGGACGCATCGCGATTGACCGCAAACTGGAGAAGATAAAACCCATCAACCACATCTCTATTGAAGATCATCGACGGGCCTATTATACCGATACCGATATGAATGGTCATGTAAACAATGTCCGGTATTCAGAATGGATACTGGACAGCATACCCATGGAAATCCATATCGCCACCACAATGAAATCAATGGAGATCAATTATCTCTCTGAAGTTCTGCCAGGCCAGGATGTGATCATCCAACGGAGTTCTATGGTAAATAACACTCTTTATGCCAGTGTCGTGCTGAAGGATTCCCGAAAAGAAGCCTGCCGTTCTGTAATAACTTATTATTAGCAGGCAGGAAAAAACAATCCCGCGGTGAAGCGGGATTATTATTAAGTAGCAGGAACGACTATCATTTGCCGGTTCGAAGCATTAATATGTCATTAACCACGATTTCTGTCACATATTTCTTTTGGCCATCCTGATCATCATAGGAACGATGGTTCAGTTTACCTTCAATGGCAATTTCATAACCCTTCTTCAGGTATTTTTCAACAAAATTGGCCCTGGGTCCCCACGCTACGAGATTATGCCATTGTGTGTTTTTAACCTGCTCACCCTCCGCATTTTTGAATGTTTCGGATGTGGCCAATGAGATTCGTGCTATTTTTCTCCCGGTTTCAAGCTCTTTCACTTCTGGATCAGCTCCAAGATTTCCAATGAGGTTGACTCTGTTGCGTAAATGGTTCATGATGCATAATTTTGATTAGTACACTGATTTCACTTCATAACAAAGTAACCACGGAATGCAATGTTGAGCCGTATATTAAACGCTTATATACGTTTATAAACGTTTAAAACAGATAATTTGTATCTTTAAAAAAAAGGGTTTATGGACAGAACATGCATGGAATGTGGAGCGCCATTGGTGGGTCGCGCCGATAAGAAATTCTGTGATGATCAGTGCAGAACGTCTTACCACAACCGCATCTATCGTGAAGATTCTGAATTTATCAGGAATGTGCAAAGCATCCTGAAAAGAAATCGGAAGATCCTGGCCGATTATCATACTCATGATGGTATTACGATCCCTGTAAATGAACTGAAATTAAATGGTTACAATTTCGATTTTTATACCAATACATGGACCCCAATGAGCGGTTCCACCTATTTCTTTTGCTATGATTACGGATTTGCCAGGATCAGTGGGGATACCTGTGTGGTGATCAAACGCACGTTAAAGGAAGATGAACAATAATTCGAGTACTGACCATTTTCCCGGTCCATTAACATTCCATTAACGTATATTAACGTTTATTAATACGGCATTTCATTCCTTTTTGGTTATTTTATGCAACAAAACCGATAATGGATCGTCTTTATTTAGGAATGACATCCATTGCATTTTGAAAAAAGATAAATCGCATGAATTCACTTGAAAAGGAAATGAAAAAGGTGGAAAAAAGGCTGAATGAGCTTGAACAAAAGCGACATTCACCATCCCCGCAGGATCCACCACCTGGAGTCTTCCCGGATAACAGAATGAATGGCTATACAATGGATCTGGAATTACAGCAGATCTATTCTGATTTTTCCATTCTGAAAATCCGATATCTGATGGAGAACCTATAAGTTTCTTCCGACATATAGGTAAATCCCGCTTGAAGGAAAGCGTTCCTGACAGCGGGATTTTTATGTTGGATAGTATCCTAAAAAGATGAATTACATAAGCGGGCCACCGTTTTTTTTTGTAATTTAACAAAACTTAAAAAAGACGGACTTGCAAAAGCTTCAAACTAAAATAAGTATCAGTTCAGGCACATTCCAGAAGAATAAAAGGGCCTATTTAAAACTCATTAAATCATATCGGGACAGACTTCTTACAGTGCAATTGGGGGGTCGTGAAGCAGCCATTGAAAAACACCGATCCAGAGGAAAGCTGGTGGTACGGGAACGCATTAATTTATTGCTTGATCCCCATACCCCTTTTCTTGAGTTATCGTCGCTGGCAGCTTTTGGCCAGTATAATGACCAGTTTCCATCGGCAGGGATCGTTACCGGTATCGGTGTGATACATGGGCGCGAAACCATGATTGTAGCCAATGATGCCACCGTAAAGGGAGGGACCTATGTGGCCGAGACCATTAAAAAACATATCCGGGCCCAGGAAATTGCGCTTCAGAATCGATTGCCTTGTGTTTACCTGGTAGATTCGGGAGGGGTTTTTTTACCGGAACAGGCCCGGGTATTTCCCGACCGATTTGATTTTGGTCGGATTTTCTATAATCAGGCGCGGTTATCTGCTGAAAGTATTCCGCAATTATCGATCGTAATGGGCTCGTGTACTGCCGGAGGTGCATATGTGCCTGCCATGAGCGATGAAACCATCATTGTAAAGAACCAGGGTACCATTTTTATTGGCGGACCACCATTGGTGAAAGCGGCAACAGGTGAGGAGGTTTCAGCCGAAGAATTGGGTGGCGCGGATGTGCATACAGCCATTTCCGGGGTGTCTGATCATTTCGCATTAAACGATCGACATGCCATTCAGATCTGCCGGAATATATTTGAAACACTTCCCAGGCCATCACGACAAATCCTGGATATTACCGAGTCAGAAGATCCCGATTACAATCCAGAAGAGCTCTATGGCATTGCACCCATTGATCTGAAACAACCAATGGATTCCCGTGAGATCATAATGAGGACGGTAGATGGTAGCCGATTCCATGAATTTAAAGCCCGTTATGCCCCCACGATAATTACCGGATTTGCCCGAATAATGGGATTCCCGGTCGGGATCATTGCAAATAATGGTGTGTTGTTCTCAGAGACTTCATTAAAAGCAGCCCACTTTATTGAGCTTTGTGCCCATCGCAGAATCCCCCTGGTATTTCTGCAAAACATAACTGGATTTATTGTTGGAAGAAAATATGAACGGGAAGGAATTGCCAGGGATGGTGCCAAACTGGTTCATGCCGTCGCCAATGCTACAGTACCCAAGTTTACCGTAATCTTTGGTGGCTCATTTGGTGCGGGAAATTATGCCATGGCCGGTCGTGCTTATGAACCCAACCTGTTGTTTATGTGGCCCGGGGCCAGAATATCTGTAATGGGGGGTGACCAGGCAGCAGATGTATTGGTGACGGTTAAAAGAGAGCAGGCACTGCGGCAGAGGAACACCGTTTCAAAAAATGAGATTGCAAAGCTCCGGAAAGACATTCTGAATAAATATGAATACGAAAGTTCAGCGTATTACAGCACATCCAGGCTATGGGACGACGGGATCATCGATCCGGTAGATACCCGGAAAATATTAGCCATGGGAATATCCATGTCATTGAACCGGAAATTTATGGATCCAAAATTTGGAGTATTCAGAATGTAATTATAAACTGGTAGAAATGATTTTATCAACATGAAAAACTACACGACCATATCCGTAGGGCAGGAGGATGCGGTTTTTACTGTATGGTTAAACCGACCAGAAATCCGGAATGCATTCAACGAAATCATGATTTCAGAATTACTGGATTGCTTTCGGCAGTTAAACTTCATGGACAGTGTCAGGATTGTCTTGCTCAAGGGTGTGGGAAAAGTTTTTTGTGCCGGTGCCGATCTCAATTGGATGGGTGACGTAGCAGATTATTCATACAAAGAGAATTATGAAGAAAGTTTCCGGTTATCACAGTGTTTTCATGCCATCTACACCTGCGAAAAACCCACTATTGCGGTTGTACATGGAGCCTCGATAGGGGGCGCCAATGGTCTGATGGCCGCGTGTGATCTGGCATTTTGTGATGCCAAAACAGTCTTTTCATTGAGCGAAGTTAAAATTGGAATCATTCCGGCATGCATTTCCCCTTATGTAATCAAAAGGGTCGGCGAATTTGGTGCTCGAGAGCTCATGCTGACCGGCCAGAGGATCAACGGAGATGAAGCAGAGACATTCAGGCTGGTGAACAAATCACTCAAGAGTACCCACCTGAACATGCATGTGGATACCGTGATCGAAATGTTAAAAACCAGTGGACCCACGGCTGTTAAACAATGTAAGAAACTCATATATGATATGTCCAATGAATGGGACCTTAAAGACGCTCTGGCGAAAACCGCTGACATGATCGCTCAAATCAGAAAATCAGAGGAGGGCCAGGAGGGTATGCGGGCTTTTCTTGAAAAGCGGAATCCCAAATGGTATCCCAATAAAAAAAGCCCAAACAGTTGAAGTTATTTAAGAAAATATTGGTTGCAAACCGGGGTGAAATTGCCGTCAGAATCATTCGGGCGGCCCACCAGATGGGCATCAAAGTGGTTGCTGTATATTCTGAACCCGACAAGGCATCTCTGCACGTCCGATTGGCAGATGAAAGTCTGGCCATAGGGGATGAACCTTTGAGTGATTCCTATCTGAATGTCCGGAAAATAGTGCAGGCTGCAAAAAAATCCCGCTGCCAGGCGATTCATCCCGGGTACGGATTTCTTGCTGAAAATCCCAGGTTTGTGGAAGCCTGTGAACAGGCCGGTATCACCTTCATCGGACCCAATAGTAAAGTCATGGCCCTCATGGGTAATAAGATCCAGGCACGAAATTTCATTAAAAGTATCGGAATACCGCTGGTTGAAGGCGCTGTTGGATCAGATCCGGAAAGTATTTTTCGAGAGGGACAGAAAATGGGATTCCCATTACTTCTGAAAGCGGCTGCCGGTGGAGGTGGAAAAGGCATGCGGATCGTCATGAACGAAGAAGAATTAAAAGATGGCATTGAGGCCACCTCCAGGGAAGCACAATCATATTTCGGCGACGGAACGGTTTACATTGAAAAATACCTGGAAAAACCCCGGCATATTGAATTTCAGATATTGGGTGATCATTATGGTAAGGTTATACACCTTTACGAACGTGAGTGTAGCATTCAGCGTCGGTACCAGAAAATAATTGAAGAATCCCCATCCATCACCCTGGATCCACCCACCAGGGAAAAAATGAGTGCAGCAGCGTTGAAAATTGGTCGCGAGATTGGCTATACCAATGCTGGGACCATAGAATTTCTGGTGGACAGAAATCTTCATTTCTTTTTCCTCGAAATGAATACCCGGATCCAGGTGGAACATCCCGTTACCGAATGGACCTCGGGCATTGATCTGGTGCAGGAACAAATAAAAATTGCCGCTGGAAATCCCATTGAGATTGAACAGAAAGACATCCATCAGAAAGGCCATGCCATAGAAGCCCGCATCTATGCAGAAGACCCTGCAAATGGATTCCTGCCTTCACCCGGGTACGTCCGATTGTACAAGGAACCGCAGGGTGTTGGTATACGTGTTGATTCTGGCACGGATGGTCCGGTGGAGATTAAAAGTGTGTTTGATCCGATGATCAGTAAATTGATTGTTAGAGCACCCAACCGTAGCCGGGCCATAAACATCTTAGATCGTGCCCTGTCAGAATATATTGTCCACGGCATAAAAACCAATATTCCCTTCCTCAGATCTATCTGCCAGAATGCCCAATACCGAGACAATGAAATCTCAACGACATTTTGTGACGAAAAAAACATTCAGTTGATCGAAGCGATCCGAACCATAAAGATGGGAATTAACTTGAATCCTGCAGCCATTGCCTGCTTTCTGTATGCCTATAAGCATCAACCCGGGAACATTTTAAGCCCCCACCATAGCGATTCCTTTATCTGGTCGAAACTGGGATTCTGGAGGCATGTGATGAAAATGCCCTTTAATGTGGATGGTGAGCGAAATGAGGTGATCATGTTGGAGAATCACGATCCGGATTTTATTTTTCAGACACAAGACGGACCAGAACAGGTATCATTGATATCTTTGGACGAATCCTTCCTGAGAATTTCTGTGGGCAGGAAAATATATGATGTCCATATCTCAGAAAACGGAACTTCAGTAATGGATATTTCTCTGTGCGGGTGGGCATGGGAAATGCATCGGGTCGATGTGTTACCGGAACTTGATACGGCCGCAGATAGTGGATATGAATTTTCTGATAATGCGGATTCTCTGGCCGCTCCGATGCCTGGGAAAGTCATTAAAATATATGTTACGGAAGGTGAAAAAATTAATAAGGGAAAAGAACTAATGGTCATTGAAGCCATGAAAATGGAAAATAAGATCGTTGCAGGGAGAGAGGCCACCATCAAAAAAATAGAAGTTCAATTAAACCAGATGGTGGATGGTGGGAAAACACTGATCATATTTGAGTGAATCAGTCATTATCTGAAACAAATAGAAGATTTTAATTGTTAATATAAAAATGTAAATTGTATGGTAGGAATTATTGGTTATGGTACCCAGATTCCCCGATACCGGATCAAAGTCGAAGAGATCGCGAAGGTATGGGGTGCGGATGCCGAAGCCATCAGGAAGGGATTGAATTTGAATGAAAAGTCAGTCCCTGCGCCTGATGAAGATTGCGCCACCCTGGCAGTGAATGCAGCGCGTAATGCCTTGAAAATGGCGGCCATCGATCCGGGGTTGATCGGGGCCGTATATGTCGGTAGCGAGTCGCACCCTTATGCGGTTAAACCCACAGGAACCATTGTCAGTGAAGCCCTGGGAATTTGTCCCAACGTCCATACGGCCGATCTTGAATTTGCATGTAAGGCCGGGACCGAGGGCATGTTTATCGCACTTCAGCTGGTCAAAGCGGAAGCTGTAAAATGTGCCCTGGCCATTGGATCAGATACCTCCCAGGGAGCCCCCGGCGATGCACTTGAATATTCTGCAGCTGCTGGCGCCGCAGCATATGTGATGGGTTCTGAGAACGTGATTGCGGAACTCATGGCCACCGACTGTTATATGACGGATACGCCCGATTTTTGGCGCCGTGAACACGCCCATTACCCTGAACATGGTGGTCGGTTTACAGGTGAACCGGCCTATAAAAAACATGTTGAAGGGGCCGTTGCGGCCATACTTGAGAGAACACAATTGAAACCAAATGACTTTGATTACCTGGTCTTTCATCAACCAAATGGGAAATTCCCGGTTCAGGTGGCAAAACGGTTGGGATTTCGTGAGGACCAATACCGCCATGGACTGGTGACACCTACATTGGGAAATACATACTCTGGATCATCTCCCATGGGACTGGCTGCTACACTGGATCAGGCAAAACCAGGACAATCCATTTTAATGGTGTCATATGGTTCCGGAGCAGGAAGCGATGCCTTTATATTCAAAACCACCGAGCGGCTGCCGCAGGTACGTTCACAGCGTCCGGAAGTCCGCAAACAGCTCGATGAGCATCTGTTCTATCTGGAATATGGAAGCTATGCTAAATTTCGAAGAAAAATACTTAAACCGGAATAGGAGGAAACCATGAGAGACGTAGCAATAATCGGAATCGGCATGACCAGGTTCGGTGAACTCTGGGATGCTTCTTTGAGAGATCTGGCAGTGGAAGCTGCAGTTGAATGTTTTAAAGATGCCGGGACCGACCGGTATGATTCTATCACCATCGGATGTATGTCCAGTGGCCTTTTCACTGGTCAGGAACACCTCGCCAGTTTGATCTCAGATTATCTTGGAAATAAGGGAAATCCTGCAACCCGTGTGGAATCAGCCTGTGCCTCAGGAGGCATGGCAGTTCGGACCGCTTTTATGGAAGTGGCCTCAGGAATGTCAGATTATGTTCTGGCACTGGGAGTTGAGAAAATGACCGATGTGGGTATTGGTGCTGCCACATATGCCCTGGCCACCGCTTCAGACCAGGACCAGGAAGCATTTCATGGTATTACCTTCCCGGGTTTGTACGCCATGCTGGCGCGGGCTCATATGGATCGTTTTGGAACCACCAGAGAGCAACTGGCCCAGGTAGCTGTTAAGAATCATTTCAATGGCTCCATGAATCCCCATGCGCAATTTCCAACAAAAATTGACCTGGAAACAGTCATGAACTCAACCATGATTGCAGACCCTCTCAGGTTGTTGGATTGTTCACCCATAACCGATGGGGCTGCTGCTGTCCTGATCACCACAGCAGAGGAGGCCAGGAAGTTTAAAAATAAACCCGTAGTCACTATTCGTGGCGTAGGCAGTGGAACAGACACCATCGCCCTCCATCATCGAAAGAACATGCTGGAACTGGGCGCTGTGCAAAAAGCCATTCACAGGGCCCTGGATATGGCAGGTATTACAATCAAAGACATTGACCTTGCAGAAGTGCATGACTGCTTTACCATTGCTGAGCTTCTTGTGATGGAAGAGATGGGGATCGTAAAACGCGGTGAAAGTGGGGCGGCCGTTATGTCAGGATTGACAGCCCTGGACGGAGATTTTCCAATTAATCCCTCAGGTGGACTTAAATCCAAAGGCCATCCTGTTGGTGCCTCAGGGGTAGCCCAAATATATGAAGCAGTGACCCAGCTCCGGGGAGATGCCGGGAAGCGGCAGATCGCTAAAGCCAGATGGGCACTTACCCAAAATATGGGCGGATCCGGAGGTTCTTCAGTATGCCATGCACTGCAATCCAACAATTAACTCAGAAATCAATACAATATGAACGTACCAAAACATTATAGAGAAATTCCGACCCGGTATCGTATGGAAGCCGGAAAATGCGCCAAATGTAGCGCCATAAATTTTCCAAAACGAGTGGTGTGCAATACGTGTGGACATGATGTGTTTGAAACCATACGTTTAGCTGGAAACGGGATTCTGGCCACCTTTACCATCATCCGGACTGCCCCCGAAGGATTTGGTGATTTTGCACCCTACGCGGTTGGGGTCGTGGAGTTGGAAGAAGGTATCAGGGTACTTGGTCAGATTACAGATTGTGATCCTGAGACGCTCAAAACCGGTGATCGTCTGATTACCAAATTTCGCCGGATGAATGAAGAAGGAAAAACCGGAATGATCATGTATGCCTTTAAATTTGTTCCTGATAACGGGGTTTAAACCTATTAAATATCACCCAAATGTCTGATTTGTACCTTACGGAAGAACATGATATGATCCGGAACACGGTGCGTGATTTTGCGGAACGTGAGATCAAACCCGTGGCTCAGGAATTGGACGAGAATGAAACATTTTCAGAATCCATCACCGCCCGGATGGGAGAATTGGGATTATTTGGCATGTGTTTGCCGGAAAAATATGGGGGGCAGGGCATGGATACCATTTCTTACATCATCGCAGTTGAAGAACTGGCGCGAGTGGATGGCTCCCATGCAGCAACTCTTGCCGCGCACAACTCACTGGGTATTGAACCCATATATAAATTTGGAACTGAGGATCAAAAACAGCGGTATTTACCTCCCTTATGTACTGGAAATGAGCTCTGGGCATTTGGTCTGACAGAACCGGATGCCGGTTCTGATTCCAGGGGAAGCAGGACAACAGCCAAACTCCAGAATGGACACTGGATTATCAATGGATCTAAAATTTTTATTACCAATGGATCCGCTGATATTTCTTCCGGCGTGACAGTTCAGGCAGTTTCAGCAGTTGAGGATGGGAAGAAAGAATTTTCGACAATACTGGTAAAAAAAGACACACCTGGTTTTATAAGAAAAACCATGCATGGCAAATTGATGTGGCGGGCATCCGACACTTCGGAATTATTTTTTGATGACTGCTCCGTGCCGGAAGAGAATCTGCTGGGGGAGATTGGTATGGGTTCAAAGATCATGCTTCAAACATTGGATGGAGGCCGGCTTTCCATTGCGGCCATGGGGCTTGGATTAGCTCAGGGAGCGTTTGAAATGGCCCTGTCATATGCCAAGGAGCGGAAGCAATTCGGGCAGCCCATTATTAAATTCCAGGTCAACTCCTTTAAGCTGGCCGAGATGGCTGCTAAAATTGATCTGGCCAGGAATTACCTTTACCATGTATGCTGGATGAAGGACCATGGAAAACCCTTCACCAAAGAATCTGCAATAGCCAAGCTTTACTGTTCAGAAATTGCCAGGGACGTGGCTGACGAAGCCGTTCAGATTCACGGGGGCTATGGTCTGATGAAAGATTATGCTATCGAACGATTTTACCGTGATCAGCGCTTGCTCCAAATCGGAGAGGGAACCTCAGAAATTCAGAAACTGGTCATATCCAGGAGCATTGGCGCCTATTAATTATTCAGTTCACCCCTTATGGAACAGAGAAAAAAAGACCATATCGACCTGGCATTTGAATCTCAGATATCCTCTCTTAATGTGGATCGGAGGTTCTTCTACGAACCCATCATGCGGCCACATCTAAAGGAAGGACTTGAACCATTTGATTTCTTAGGCAAATCATTGCGGATTCCCCTATGGGTTTCCAGCATGACTGGCGGGACCCAGATGGCCCGCACCATCAATCATAACCTGGCACGGGCCTGTGCTGAGTTTGGAATGGGAATGGGCCTGGGATCATGCCGGATCATCCTGGATGATGATGCCCATTTTCTTGATTTTGATGTTCGGGAGGTTATGGGAGATCATTTACCATTCTATGCCAACCTGGGGATTGCCCAGATGGAAGAGCTGGTGGCTTCCCATACGTTGGAAAAGGTGGCACGAATGGTAGATAAACTCAGGGCAGATGGCCTGATCATCCATGTGAATCCCATGCAGGAGAGCCTTCAGCCAGAAGGCGATGTATTTCAGGTGGCTGCCCTGGAAACCATAACTGCGGTCATGGATAAATTAGACATGCCCATCATTGTAAAAGCGGTAGGACAGGGCATCGGACCAGATAGCCTGAGGCACTTGCTCAAATTACCCCTTGCAGCCATTGAATTTGGGGCATTTGGCGGGACTAATTTTGCGAAATTAGAACTCCTGCGCGGAGATCCGCTTAAGAATGAATTAATGGAGCCACTGTCCAGGATCGGACATGATGCTTACCAGATGACAGAGTTCATCAACCAGATCACTCTGGAAGAAGGACCACCCGAATGCAAACACATAATTGTATCAGGTGGCATTAAGTCATTCCTTGATGGATATTACCTCATCAATAAAATAAACGTACCGGCCATCTATGGGCAGGCGTCATCATTCCTGAAGTATGCAAAAGAGGATTATGATGCCTTGAAGAAATTTGTCCAATACCAGGTCAAAGGTCTGGAAATTGCATCCGCATTTTTAACGGTCAGATAAAATCATTTCGATCATGGAGAAAAACATCATTCATGGCTTTTCCAAGCTCAGTAAGGAGGATAAGCTGAAATTCGTATCCGAGCAGATGACCGATCCGGAAGGATTCCTGAAAGAAATCAGATCGTTTTGGCACCCGTATCAGCAGGATCTGTTTGATGATATCAGTGAGAATACAATTTCAAATTACTTTATGCCGTATAGTGTGGCGCCCAATTTTATAATAAACGGAAAAACATACCACATTCCGATGGTCACTGAAGAAAGCTCTGTGGTTGCAGCAGCTGCGAATAATGCCAAACTATGGAGCCGGAAGGGGGGATATCATACGCGTGTATTGTCGACACGGAAGATTGGCCAGGTCCATTTTATCTGGGAAGGGACATTTGAACGGTTGAATGCAAACCTGCCAAAAGTAATCCCATTATTCCGGGACCGAACCAAACATATAACAAGAAACATGGAGAAAAGAGGTGGGGGTATCGTGGGTTACGAATTTGTTGATATGACCAAACACATTCCATATTATTATCAGCTTAAAATTACCTTTGAGACGGTTGACTCCATGGGTGCCAATTTTATGAATTCATGCCTGGAGGAATGCGGCATGGTCATGAGAGATTTTTTTTGTGGATGTGCCGGTTTTGAAACCCGTGAACGCAACTGCTCCATTATCATGTCCATTCTATCCAACTACACACCCGACTGCGTGGTCGAAAGTTGGGTGGAAACCAGTGTCCAGAACTTTCAGAACATTCACAGAAACCTCTCTTCGAGAGAGTTTGTATGGAGGTTTCAAAAAGCCGTTGAAATGGCAGATGCCGATCCATATCGGGCCACCACACATAATAAGGGCATTTATAATGGAATTGATGCGGTCGCGTTGGCAACCGGCAATGATTTTCGGGCCATTGAAGCCAGCGGGCATGCCTATGCATCCAAAGATGGTCGGTACAGGAGCTTGACAAAACTGGAAATCGATGGCGACACCTTTCGCTATAAATTGAGGGTTCCCCTGGCCATGGGAACGGTTGGAGGACTCACCAAATTGCACCCACTGGCGAAAAGATCACTGGAACTTCTTGGAAATCCGAATGCGGAAGAACTTATGCAAATCGCTGCAACGGTAGGATTGGCTAACAATTTTGCTGCAGTTCGGTCTTTGGTCACGGAAGGCATTCAATTTGGTCATATGAAAATGCACCTGATGAACGTGTTAAATTTTCACAATGCAAATGATGTGGAGAAAGAACATGCCCTGAACCATTTTAAGAACCATCGGATCTCCTATAATACGGTAACGGAATTTATTGAGCAACTACGAACCAAAACAGCCTGATTTGGACCGGTATTATTCAAATGGAAAACTTCTGATAACAGGTGAATACATGGTGCTGTTCGGGGCGCGTGCCTTTGCCATACCCTTGCGCTTCGGCCAGTCGCTGGATGTTTATGAAGTCCCGGGAAATGCTGTCCTGCATTGGGAAACCACCATTCAGGATCGATTCTGGTTTACAATGGAAATGCATATAGATACTTTTAAAGTCAAATATACCTCTGATGCTATCTATTTTTTAGCATTCGTTTCATACTTCACGCACAACTATGCGGCCGCCGAGCCGCAGCCACCCAATCGAGCCATCCGGCTTTCGGATTACCTCACCCCTCAAACCTTTGGTGGGGCCATCCAATACCAGCAGTCGGTCTTTCTCGCACAGGGCAAGCGACATCGGTGGTGACGGAGGGGGTGGGGGAGAATCTTTCGTTGGAAAACTTCCCTTGACTTTCCAC
>Ga0209536_100001926_pt1 | contig 33932 bp, 35 predicted proteins | sample DeeMarSeWOR28_12_FD_187461 | JGI IMG/M metagenome (GOLD analysis project Ga0209536, IMG submission 187461) | Marine sediment microbial communities from White Oak River estuary, North Carolina - WOR-2-8_12 (SPAdes) (version 2) | ecosystem: Environmental > Aquatic > Marine > Intertidal zone >...
GGCCTTTGCGTTGTCGCTGCTGGGCACCTTCCTGGTGCGTTCGGGCGTGTTGTCGTCGGTGCATGCGTTCAGCGTCGATCCCGGCCGTGGTCTTTATATCCTCTCGTTTATGGTTGTTGTGCTTACCATTTCATTTGGCATCTTCATGAAACAGGGCCGCTACCAGCAGGCGCGCGAATCGATCAATTCCATGCTCTCGCGCGAATCACTGTTTGTCTGGAACAACGTATTGTTTACCGTAGCCTGTGCCACGGTGATGCTGGGTACCCTGTATCCACTGGCACTGGATGCCCTGACCGGTTCCAAGATCACAGTGGCGGCGCCATATTTTAATGCGGTGGTGGTGCCACTGTTCCTGCTGTTGCTGTTTCTGATGGGTATTGCCACCCAGGTGCCATGGCGCAAGGCGCGCCTGGAAAAATTGCGTTCACGACTTTTATGGCCTGCCGTCGTTGGTTTGTTGGCAGGTGTGGCAATGGCTATTGCCTATTGGCCGGTTCACTGGACCGGACCAGTTGGTATTGCCCTGGTGGCATTCGTCGCGACGACCATCTTCACTGACTATGGTCGAGCCCTCAAACAGCGTCGTGCCCAATTGTCCGAGTCACTGGCGCGGGCTGCGGCCAAGACCATACTGGGGAACCGTCGTCACTACGGCGGCATGATTGTGCACCTGGGAATCCTGGTCATGGCGATCGGCTTTGTCGGTTCGGGATTGTTCCGCTCCGAGATGACGGTCGCGATGAAACCCGGCGACGTGGTCCAGGTCGGGGGCGAGCGTCTTCGCTTTGACGGCATCGATGCCTTCCCGCGCGCCAATTACCAGACCGTCGAAGGCAAGTTCACCTTGCTGAACAGTGGCCGGGTCGTACGACCCGAACGGCGCAAGTATCCGATACAGGAGGCGCCAACGACCGAGGCCGGAATTGATTCCACCATTCTGCGCGATGCGTATGTGGTGCTGGCCGAGGCCGCCGGGGATCACTGGGCGGTTCATGTCTACGTCAATCCGCTGGTGAGTTTCATCTGGAATGGCGGCATCGTCATTCTGATCGGTCTGTTCCTGACCCTTTCCACTCGACGCAAGGCGCTCACGCAGAAGCTGCCGGCGACTGAAGCGAGCGAGGTCTAGATCTTGGCCAAGCGTTTTTTGATTCTTCTGTGTCTGATGCTGATGGCCCCGGTGTTTGCGGCCGAGGTGGCGGAGGATCCGCTCGAGCGTCAAACCCTGGCGATCGCCAAGGATTTGCGTTGTGCCGTATGCCAGAGCCAGCCGGTTTCCGAATCCAATTCCGATCTCGCACGCGATATGCGTGCGATTATTCGCGAGCAGCTCGAGGCGGGTAAGAGTCGGGAAGAAATCGTCGAATATTTTGTCTCGCGCTACGGTAACTACGTGCTGATGAAGCCGCCGTACGATGAGACCGGAACCCTGCTGTGGCTGGCACCGGTGTTATTGCTGGCGGCGATGGCCATCGGCGGTTGGCTGTTCCTGCGCAACCGCAAGAACGTTGAATTGCCGCCAGTGGCAGCCTTGTCAGAAGAGGACCGCGCTCGCATCAAGTCCGCGGAGCAGGCGGCCCGGAATGAAGACGAGGCAGAGAAATGACCTGGCTGTATCCCGTCGCGATTGTCATGTTGCTGGCCAGTGTCTGGTACCTGGTACGACCGCTGGGTCGCGCCACGGGAGGCCAGCATGCCTCGGAACAATGGCACCAACTGCAGCTGGTTCGGGACCGGGTGCTGGGCCAGATTCGGGAACTGGAACAGCAGGGTGCTGACGGCGTAATCGACGAATCCGTGGTGGCAGACGAACGTGCGCGCCTGGAGGCAGAGCTGGCCCCGGTCCTGCGCGAGCTTGAGCAGCTCTCGGTCCCGGCGGGGGCTGATCGGGCCCAGGCACCGATCAGCCTGCAACGCCAGCGTATGTGGTTGCTGGTGATGGCGGTTTTCGTGATGCCGCTTACTGTAGGTCTCTATGTCATCAACGGTTGGGGCGCGCTACAGGGCCTCTACGGGGCCGGACAGGGCGAAATGCGGGCCTCCGCCGGTGCGCAACCTCAAGGTGGGCAGGGCATGCCGCCAATGGTGATGCAGATGGTCGAGCGCCTGGAAGGGCGGCTCAAGGAGTCACCGCAGGACCCCGAGGGTTGGGCCCGCCTGGGTCGCGCCTATGTCGTGCTGGGGCGTATCGAGGATGCCAGGCGTGCCTACGGTCGCGCCTATCAGCAGGCGCCGGATGACGCCGCTATTGTCAGCGCCTATGCCGGGTTCCTGTACCAGATGAATCCGCACGACATCACCGGCGATGTTCGGCCGGTTTATGAAAAACTGCGGTCGCTTCAGCCCGAGCATCCGGGCGTGTTGTGGTTCTTCGGGGTAGTTGCCTACGAGGCTGGTGATTTCGAAAAGGCGATCAAGGGCTGGCAACGCCTGATGCAGTACCTGCCGGAAGGCAGCCCGGCCCGGACCAGCGTTCAGAAGGCGATTGCCCAGGCGCAGGAAGAAATCAAAGCCAGAAAATAGCGAGTCGCGCCACGCGTCTAGAGATGCTGGCGCACCACCGGCATGATTTTGTTCTGTAGCGCGTCTTCGTCAATCGGGCCGATGTGCTTGTAGCGAATAATTCCCTGTTTGTCGATGACAAACGTCTCGGGTACACCGTAGACGCCCAGGTCGATGCCTACGCGACCGTTGGTGTCCGACAGGCTGATCTCATAGGGATCGCCCATACCCGCCAGAAAGCCGAGTGCGTCATCGTTTTTATCCTTGTAGTTCAGCCCGATTAACGGCACCAGCTTGCTGCGGCCGATTTCCATCAGTAGTGGATGCTCCTGGCGGCAGGCGACGCACCACGACGCCCAGACGTTTAGCAGGTAGACGCGACCGTAAAGGTCCTTAGGCGAGACTTTTTTTGTCGGCTGGTGCACCCGTGCCAAGGTGAAATCCGGCAGCGCCTTGCCGATCAACGGCGAAGGGATGTGCTTGGGGTCCAGTGACAGGCCCTTCCACAGCAGGGCGCCGATCAGGGCAAAGGCGATTAGCGGAATAATAAACTTCTTCACTGCTGCTTCGCCTTCAGTTCTTTCGCCCGCTCCATCGCCTCGGCAACCTCGGGCGGAATGTACTTCTCGTCGTGCTTGGCGAGAACCTGTTCGGCCTTGAAGCTGCCGTCAGCCTGCAGCACGCCCTTGGTCACGACACTTTTCTCTTCGGCAAACAGATCCGGCAGTATGCCGCTATAGAATACCCTCACATCCGCCACGTTGTCGGTCACGGTGAATTCCATGTCGAGGCCCTTCAATCGCTTGATACTGTCTTTCTTCACGACACCGCCGATACGAATGGTGCGGTCGCGCGGCGCCTCATTGGCGACAACGCGTGTCGGGCTAAAGAAATAGGACGTGTTGCTTCGCAGGGCATTGGTCACGAGTACACTGGCGACGACCAGGCCGACAATGGCAATGGCGATCAGCGCCAGTCGTTTGTGTCTTGGTTTCATTGTTTCCCCTCAGTATTCAGTTTCGCCATGCGCTGGAGTCTTCGCAGGATATGCTTGCGCTGACGTTTTGTGTAAATAATTTCTGCAATAATCAACAGGGCGGTCATGCCAAAAGACATCCAGACATAGAATCCGTAGCCACCCATGGAAATAAATTCGGACCAGCTCATTTCTCGTTCTCCGCCAGTTCCGCGACCCACACCGAGTTGCGTTCCCGTTCCAGGATGATGTTTCTGACCCGCATGAAGGCGATGGCAAATGCGTACATCCAGAAGGAGAACACCATGATCAGCCAGGCGATCCTGATGTTGGGTTCGACCGCAGACATCGAGGACTGCTGATGCAATGCCGTGCATTCGTTCGGATCGGGACAGTTCACCGACCAGTAGATAATCGGGATGCAAATTGCCCCGACCAGTGCCAGCAGTGCCGACGCCCGGTCCGCGCGACGCGTATCGTCAATGGCAGATTGTAGTGCCATGTAACCGACATACAGGAATAACAGGATCAATTCCGAGGTCATTCTCGGGTCCCAGTCCCACCAGGTGCCCCAACTGGTCTGACCCCAGAAGGCGCCGGTCCAGAGTGTCAGGAAGGTCATGATCGCACCGCTGGGTGCAATCGAGGCCGCCATCATGAACGACAGTCGGGTGTTGAAAACCAGGCCGACGACCGCCCAGCCCACCATCATCAGGTAGAGCCACATCGACATCCATGCCGCCGGTACGTGAACGAACAGGATGCGGTAATACTGTTTCTGCTCGCTGAGAATATGGGGCGTCTCGAAAAATCCCCAGTAGAGCCCGATGACTGCCAGTATCCCCGCGGTCCAGTTGAACCAGGGGGTCATTTTTCCTGCCAGGGGATAAAACGTCTGGGGAGAGGAATACTTGAACCAGTTTATGCTCACGTCACGACAAACCTTATAAAAAAACTATTCGCTTGAGATTCGCAGCGCTGCCGCGGTTGCCCACGGTGCCAGTACCAGCGCGAAAATCATAAATCCTGTCAGCAGCATCAGGTACGGCTGCGTATCCACCATGCTCGTGGTGCTGGTGCTCACCGCACCGGCGCCGTAAATCAGTACCGGGATATAGAGTGGCAATACCAGTAATGACAACAACACGCCGCCTCCACGCAAGCCCAGGGTCAGTGCGGCGCCAATGGCGCCGACCAGGCTCAAGGTCGGCGTGCCGATCAACAGCGCCAGCATCATGATACCAAGTGAGCCCGTGGAAAGACCGTATTGTAGCCCGACCAGGGGGGCGATCAAAACCAGCGGCAGGCCGGTCAGTAACCAGTGCGCGGCAATCTTGGCGAGTACCAGTACTGAAAGCGGTTGCGGCGCGAGCATCATTTGCTCCAGCGTACCGTCCTGGAAATCGCTGGCGAACAGCCGTTCCAGTGCCAGCATCGATGCCAGCAGGGCGGCGACCCAGGCGATGCCGGGTGCGATCTGGCGCAGAATCGCCTTTTCGGTGCCAACCCCAAGCGGAAACAGGCTGATAACAATAATGAAGAAAAACAGGGTGGTGAGCAGGTCGGTCCGGCGACGCATGGCAAGGGTCAGGTCGCGCATAACAATTACCCGAAAGGTGGTGAACATCGTTACCTGGCCCGGGACTAGTTGTCCAGCTCGAGTTGCCGCGCCTGACCGCTGGTCAACGCAACTTCCTGGTGCGTAGTGATGATGATCATGCCGCCAAGAGCGACATGTTCACGAATGATTTCCTGCAACAGGTCAACGGCGGCGGTGTCCAGTGCGGTGAACGGCTCGTCCAGGATCCACAGGGGAGACTTTGTTAGCAACAGACGCGCCAGTGCGACCCTGCGTTTCTGTCCCTGGGAGAGTACCCGGGTGGGCAGGTCCTCGTAGCCGCCAAGGCCGATTCTATCCAGCGCGGCCAGGATCCGGGTTTCATCCGAGTCGTCGCCATCAAGCACTGCGGCAATGTGCAGGTTCTCCAGTGCTGTCAGGTCGTCTTTGATGCCGTTGTGGTGCCCCAGGTACACCACTTCCCGAAAGTATTCTTCGCCAAGGGCGCGAATGCTGGTCTGGTTCCAGCGGATATCGCCACTTTCCGGCAGGAACAGGCCGCAGAGCGAGCGTAACAGCGTGGTCTTGCCGCTGCCGTTTTTGCCTTTCAGGTGCAACAAGTCCCCCGCCGCAACGCTGAACGAGAGATCGCGAAACAGGGTGCGGTCGCCGCGGGAGCAGGTGATATTCGAAACCGTCAACAAGGGGATATCTTTAGTGTAATCGTCCGGCTGGTCTGGGGCGGTTGCCTGTGAGCCATTATTATAAGGTGTCGCAGCAGGATAGCTACCGGTGCCCAGCGGCTGAAAATGGTGCCCCGGAGACGATTCGAACGTCCGACCTACCGCTTAGGAGGCGGTTGCTCTATCCAGCTGAGCTACCGGGGCAGCAGGCGAATTCTAACCCAGATTATCGAGGAATTTTCGGTGGATCACCGCGAGAAATTGGTGGAGCGGAGGAGGATCGAACTCCCGACCTTCGCATTGCGAACGCGACGCTCTCCCAGCTGAGCTACCGCCCCAATTTATCTCCTGGTGCTTGATATAAACCGGGCCAAAACCCCACGGCCGCCAGGAACGCGGAGTGTACAAATAATCCGTCGATGCTGCACCATTCTTATCTTATTGGTTGTTAGCAGGTTCGCCGGTTCTAGCACAATTATCGTGCGCTTAATGCCGGCAATTCTGCAACTTTTTGGCAGGTCCCGTTGCGGCCACTACAGTGCCAATTTGCCCATTTCTGGCCACAAGAGGCATGAGAAAGGTCAGTTGCCATCAATATATCCCGATAAAACAGCGATAATTTGACTCTGTACAATTATGCGCTATTGTCCTTAAAAGTAGAACAAAATTACTCTGAAATGATGCTTGACGGCCTGATTACCTCAAAGACCCGGGTGCGCATATTGATGCGCCTGTTTCTCAATTCCAGGGAAAAAGTCTACCTACGAGAGCTGGCAGGCGAGTACGGGCTTTCATCCGGGCAGCTCAGTACCGAACTCCACCATATGCGTGATGCCGGCTTTTTGTCCCAGGACCGTAGCGGCAGCAAGGTCGAATACCGGGCGAATACAAAGCACCCGCTGTTCCCTGAGTTGCAGTCGATGGCCCGCAAAGCGCTGGGGATGGATCAGATACTGGAAAGTATTGTTGAGCGTCTAGGCAATCTTGAAATGGCGTTGCTATTGGACGACTACGCGCAGGGCAAAGATACGGGGATTGTTGACCTGGCACTGGTTGGCGATATCAACAAACAGAATCTAAATGATCTGGTAGAGAAAACCGAGCGCTACATTGAACGAAAAATCAGAACCTTGATTCTCACCGGGGAAGAATATATTGCCCTGAAAAATTCACTCGATTCGCGGCCGCAGCTGGTGCTCTGGGAGCGCAAGGGCGAAACCGAAATTTCAGAGAAATCCTGATGTCGTTGTGTCTGCGTCACTTTACCTTGTGAACAAACATGGAACCGAATAATACGTACTCATTCGTAATCGAGGCAGGAAAGTCCGAACGGCACTACTGGCGTGACCTGTGGCGCTACCGGGAGTTGTTCTATTTTCTGGCCTGGCGCGACATCCTCGTTCGTTACAAGCAAACCGTCATCGGTTTTTTATGGGCGATCTTGCGCCCCCTCCTGACCATGCTGGTGCTCGTCATTGTTTTTGGGAAACTGGCTAAACTTCCCTCAGACGGTGTTCCGTATCCGATTCTGGTATTTGCTGCGCTATTGCCGTGGCAATTCTTTGCGAATGCATTTTCCGAGGCTGGAAATAGCCTTATTGGCAACTCAAATATGTTGTCCAAGGTCTATTTCCCTCGCCTTGTGATTCCGACAAGCGCCGTCATCGTCAGTTTCGTAGATTTCCTGATTTCTGGCTTGATTCTGGTTGGGTTGATGGTCTGGTACGGCTTTTTTCCTGATTGGCGAATACTTACTTTACCGCTTTTCGTGTTGTTCGCTTTTACTGCCGCGATGGGCGCCGGTTTGTGGATTGCGGCCCTCAATGTTAAATACCGCGACTTCCGTTTCATCATCCCATTTGTGGTCCAGTTCGGTCTCTATGTGTCACCAGTGGGGTTCAGCAGCGCGATCGTGCCTGAGCAGTGGCGCCTCTGGTATTCACTGAATCCTATGGTAGGAGTGATTGATGGTTTTCGTTGGGCCATCTTGGGCGGCAACACGCAACTTTACTGGCCCGGCTTCTATCTCTCTATTGTTCTGGTGTTGGCATTACTGGCTAGCGGAATCGTGTACTTCCGTAAAACCGAAAAAACCTTTGCGGATGTGATCTGATGCCAACTGCCATCACTGTCGAGAATCTATCGAAGAAGTACATCATCGGCCATAAGGGCCGTGAAAGTTATTCGACATTTCGCGATGTGATAGCCAGCGGAGCCAAGAGTCTGGGAAAGAATGCACTTGCATTTGTTACCGGCAGGAAGATCCATAGTTATCGTTCATATAAAGAGGTGTTCTGGGCGCTAAAGGATGTTGAGCTTGATATTCAACGAGGAGATCGAATAGGACTAATCGGCCGCAACGGAGCGGGTAAATCTACTCTATTAAAGATATTAAGTCGTATTACTGAACCAACCGCCGGAAAGATTTCAACCAGTGGCCGCGTCGCCAGTCTGCTCGAAGTTGGAACGGGTTTCCATCCAGAACTTACAGGCAGGGAAAACATCTTTCTGAATGGCGCAATCCTGGGAATGAGCCGAGCCGAGATAAAGAGTAAATTCGATGAAATTGTAGATTTCGCCGGCATAGAAAAATTTCTCGATACACCAGTGAAACGCTATTCCAGTGGTATGTACATTCGTTTGGCGTTTTCAGTCGCAGCGCACCTCGAATCCGAGATTCTAATCGTGGACGAAGTTCTTGCCGTTGGTGATTCTGCGTTTCAGAAGAAATGTCTCGGTAAAATGGAAGAAGTAGGAAACCAAGGCAGAACCGTAATATTCGTTAGTCATAACATGGGAATGATTTCCAGACTTTGTTCCAGTTGTATTTGGCTTGACCAAGGAAGAATCAAAGAAATAGGCGAAACCGAGAAAGTCGTTAATTCTTATCTGCTTGATGGAACAGCGCAGCTTAGCGGGGAGAAAGTTTTTCCAGATGATGTCAAGAAACCGGCGCAGTTGAAAAGAATACGTTTGTTGAATCAGGATAATGAGGTAGCTCTAAAATTTAATTGTGATCAGGCGATCAAGGTACAGCTCGACTTGCGTTATAGAAAGAGGCTGCCAGGGCTTTACGGCTATATTGGTATAAGTCGCCCGGATGGGACTATGGTTCTCGTTTCAGATAGCAACGATGTGGTCGGTGGAAAATCTCTGGATAACCTGCCGGACGGCGACGCAACGATAATTGTGACGATACCTCCCCGATCGCTTGGCCACGGAGATTATCTCGTTCATTTTGCGCTGGCGTCAGAATTAGCCGACACCTTTCACGTTGATGTACCGGGCGTTGTGTGCGGATTCAGTCTAGACGACTTCACTTCTAAAAGGGGAAATTCAAGGGATGGGTATTTCAGCATGCTGCTACCTTGGCAGATCCACGATGCGAAAGAATGGACTGATACCGGGCTATGAAACTTAGAAATAAGAAATTACTCGTTACCGGAGCTGATGGGTTTATTGGGTCTCATCTCACCGAAGCACTTGTCCGTGCAGGGTATAATGTTCGTGCTTTTTCGCTTTATAATTCATTTGGCACATGGGGTTGGCTTGATCATTTACCCGGCGAGATAAAAGATAGCGTTGAGGTAGTCTGCGGCGATATTCGAGATCCGTACGGGGTCAAGGAGGCCATGCGTGGTTGCGACATCGTGATGCACTTGGCGGCCTTGATTGCAATTCCGTATTCGTATCATTCCCCGGACACCTACGTCGATACCAATATTAAGGGCACTCTCAACATCCTCCAGGCAGCGAGAGAACTGGGAGTCAAAAAGGTTGTTCATACTTCAACCAGTGAAGTATATGGAACCGGCCGATTTGTACCGATGACCGAAGAGCATCCCTTGCAGGGGCAATCACCCTATTCTGCCACAAAGATAGCGGCCGACCAGTTGGCCTACTCGTTCTATGCGTCATTTGGGCTTCCCGTGACGATAATCAGGCCGTTCAACACATTCGGTCCGCGGCAGTCGGCGCGCGCTGTTATCCCAACAGCAATTACCCAAATAGCTGCCGGACACAGGGAGATAAAGCTAGGTGCGCTCAGCCCGACTCGCGATTTCAGTTATGTTCTCGACACGGTTCAAGGTTTTATCAGTGTTGCAGAGGCAGACAACACTCTGGGTGAAGTTATTAATTGCGGCAGTAATTTCGAGATATCGATTGGTGATACCGTGAAACTGATTGCGGAATTAATGGGTGCAGATATAGAGATCAAGACTGATGATATCCGGGTGCGTCCCGAACTAAGCGAGGTGAACCGGCTCTGGTGTGACAACCAAAAGATAGAAAGGATCACCGGTTTCAAGCCGAAAACAACTTTGCGACAAGGTTTGGAAAAAACCATTGAATGGTTTACCGACTCGGAAAACCTCAAGCTCTACAAACCGGATACCTACAATGTCTAATCGAGCCATCATCCTCGCCGGCGGAAAAGGAACGCGCCTGTTGCCGTATACCACGGTGCTGCCGAAACCGCTGATGCCTGTAGGAGAGTTTCCTATCCTCGAAGTGATCGTCCGCCAGCTGGCAAAGCATGGCTTTGATCGCATCACCATGGCGGTTAACCACCAGGCCGAGATTGTCCGGGCGTTTTTTCAGGACGGTGGAAAGTGGGGTGTCAGGATCGACTACTCACTGGAGGATAAACCATTGAGCACGATGGGTCCGATACGCTTGATACGTGACCTACCCGACAATTTCATCGTTATGAACGGCGACGTACTTACGGATCTGAACTACCGACAATTATTCGATTCACATATGGAAAGAGGAGCAATATTTACGATTTCCTCATATTTGCGGCACCAGCTTGTCGACTATGGCGTGCTGGATGTCACCGATGGAAATCTGTCCGGAATACAGGAGAAACCCCGCATAGAATATGAAGTGAGTATGGGTGTCTACATGATGTCCAAGCGGGCTATCGAGTTCATACCGAATAACTCGCCTTACGGGTTTGACCATCTCATGGAAGACCTCATTCGGGCAGGACAGCGTATAAACGTTGTGAAGCATGAAGGGTGTTGGCTGGACATCGGAAGACCTGACGACTATGTCGAAGCCATAGAACTCTTCGAGAAAAGTGATGATCTCTTTCTTTAGGGGAAACGCTGTTGTCTAGGAAAGATCAAAGTAATACGCCGATAGACAAAGGACAAGTTACGCTGGAGTCCCGCGAAAGGATCGAGCGTTTTGAACAGCTCCGTGGCTTCGGCGTGGAACCAGCCTACCGGGAAAATCGTCGGCAATGGTCGGATTATCCCCGTAGACAGATTGTTTCAGACTATCCATTGCATGTGGATATTGAGCTCGCAGCGGTGTGCAATCTTCAGTGTCCGATGTGCTACACAATTTCTCCCGAGTTCAAGGAAAAAGTAAAAGCAAAATACATGGATTACGATCTGTTCACCAGGGTCGTGGATGAGTGTGCACGAGGTGGCGTGTATTCAATACGACTCAGTTTCAGGGGCGAGTCTTTTCTATATAAACGTATTGTTGATTGCGTCCGCTATGCGAAAGCGAGGGGAATCAAGGAAGTATCCACCCTGACCAACGGACTACGCCTTGACGAAGAAATGTTTGTCGAACTGATGGAAGCCGGAATGGACTGGATCACAATATCTTTCGATGGTCTGGGTGAGGTATACGAACAGATTCGCAAACCTGCCAAATACGAGGAGGCAGTCAGGAAAATTGCCAACTATGCGCGAATCAAAAAGGATGCCGGACGCGTAAAACCGGTAATCAAGGTTCAAAGTATTTTTCCTGCCATTGAGGAAGATCCGGAGGCATTCTATAACGTTTTCGCACCTATCACCGATATGGTCAGCACCAATCCCCTTATAGACTTCATGCAGTCCAAGGTAAATATGCCAAAAATCGAGAATTTTTCATGCCCGCAAATATATCAACGCCTGGTAATCGGTGCTGATGGACTTTGTATGATGTGTGCCAACGATGAAGAAGGCAGAACAATCGTAGGTGATGCAACTAACCAGAGTTTGCACGAAATCTGGCATGGTCCGGAAATGTCCCGGGTGCGGGCCATTCACAGCAGGTGTGCCGGCGTGGATGAAATTGAGGCTTGTGCAGAATGTTATTTGCCCATCAAGACCTACGACGCTGATATATCTGTTGGCGACAGGACTGTCCCCGTACAGAAGTATGTAAGTGGCACCCAGAAGGTTATCGAGCTTAAGACGCCCGAGAGATTCAAACGGAAAGATATAGAGATATGAAGTGGGAAGTGCCATTTTTCGATCTCGATCTTGGCGAGGAGGAGAAGCAGGCGGCAATCTCTGTTATTGAATCCAATTGGCTGACTTCGGGACCAAGAACCGAGCAGTTTGAGTCAGCGTTTACTGAAAAGTATGGTGACGATATTGGCGCCGTAGCCGTTTCCAGCGCGACTGCCGCCCTGCACCTGTCGCTCCTGGCTCTTGATATTGGTCCAGGTGACGAAGTCATTCTGCCGTCACTTACATTCGTGGCGTGTGCCAACGTGGTTAGATATCTTGGTGCAACGCCGGTGTTCGCCGATATAAGCAGCGAGGAAAACTGGAATATTTCGCCTGCCGACGTTGCACTAAAAGTTACCACGCGTACCCGCGCGGTGATGATCGTCCATTATGCGGGATACCCATGCGACATGGGTGCGTTTACGCAGCTCTGCGAGCAACATGGCCTGCACATGATAGAAGATTGCTCCCATGCGCCACTGGGAAAGTGGAGGGGAAGGCCACTAGGTACGTTTGGTGATACCGGGTGTTTCAGTTTCCACAGCAATAAAAACATGACCACGGGAGAAGGTGGCATGCTCATCAGTCGCGACCAGGATATTGTTGATCGTGCCAGGAAACTCCGGTCACATGGTATTACCACCTCCACCTATCAGCGATTCCAGGGCCATAGGCACGGATATGATGTCGTGGAAGTCGGATATAACTATCGCATTGACGAGATTCGGGCAGGAATAGGCATCGTGCAGTTAAACAAACTGCCATCACAAAACAGGAAACGCAAGGTTCTGGTCGAACAGTACAGGGAACTGGTAGCGGAAGAATTGCCAGGCGTAGCCGTACCCTTTAAGGAGTGTGACGACGAATCGTCCTATCACATCTTTCCGGTGCTATTGCCCGGCGACGAGACCCTGCGCGACAGGGCCCTGCAGAATATGGCGGAACGAGGCATTCAATGCAGCGTCCACTATCATCCGATCCATCGTTTCACGGCTTACAAAGGAATTGTGACAACAGTGCCACTGACCGATCAAATTGCCGGGTCACTACTGACCTTACCGTTATATCCCTCGCTTACTACCGGGAAAATGGAGCTGGTGGTGAAGGAGTTGAAGGCATGTCTTCCATAGAGACGGTCGAATGGGACAGCCGCATTCTCGGATTGCCGGTTGGCAGACTTGTAAGCTCCGGGCATAAAACAGAAAAACGCGACCTCAGCGGTTACAGCCAGGTGGTAGCCCGGGTGCCTCAGCAGCGAATTGACAAGGTTGCCGAGTTGCAATCACTGGGGTTCAGATTTATCGGGCTCGATCTCAGGCTCACCGGACATCAGGACGAGGTGATGCCTGAGAAAGAAAGTCGCTGGAAAATACGCCGAATTGATCATACCGTGCCGGATTTTGTGATCGATGGTTTTCGGATCGACGACAGTCGACTTATGCTCGATCCGGAATGTCGAATTCGGTTACCGGAAAAATTCTGGGACGAGTTGGTATACGAGCACTGTGCTGGATTTTCCGATGTCGTTATCTGCGCAATAACTGATAGCAATAGCCTGGCGGGTTTTGTCTCGTGCCTGGTTCGCCCGCCGTATCTGGATTTGTTTATGGTGGCAGTGCACCCCGAGTATCAACGCGCCGGACTTGGCAGTACGTTGTTGCAGGAGGCCGCCGTTATTGCCGGGGAAAAGAACCTGATGATTGCGACCAACGTAATGGCCAGTAATGTTGGCGGCATCAACTTCTATGTAAGGCACAATTATATGGTTGAAAGCGGCGAAGTAGTCATGCACTACTGGAAGGAGGACGAGCATCATGTCCAGTAGTTTTCTCGATCAGTACAGGGATCAGGGCAGCCCGATGATTATCGCCGAGATTGGTGCCAAATACGGCGGCCTCGATGTCGTACAGAACATGGTCAAATCCGCCGCGGAGTGCGGGGCGGACATGGTCAAATTCCAGACCTACAGGGCAGAAACGATCGCAACACCAGGGAGTTACTTTACTCTGGAAAATGGCAGCCATATATCCCAGTTTGATTTCTTCAAAGCCAACGAGCTAAGCGAGGACGACCATGACGTCCTGGACAGTTTGTGCAGCGACCTTGGGATCAAGTGGTCTTCAACCCCGAGCCACGTCAGTGACCTTGAGTTGCTGGAGAAGTACAACCTGCCGTTCTACAAGACAGGATCGGACGATTTAACCAATCTTCCCTTTCTGCGAGCCGTAGCGGAGACAGGCAGGCCGATAGTCATATCTACCGGAATGTGCTCGCTAGGAGAAATTGAAGAGGCTGTCGAGGCAGTTACCGCCACAGGGAATGATCAGATTGTACTATTACATTGCGTGGTTTCGTATCCATCCAGGCCGGAGGACGCAAATTTGCGGGTAATCGAAACCCTGCAGAGCGCATTTGGTTTCCCGGTAGGTCTCTCGGACCACACGGCAGATGAATTCACAAGCATTCTGGCAACCCAGATGGGTGCTGCAGTGATTGAAAAGCATATTACGCTGGATCATGAGCTGGCACTTCCGGATCATGAAGCGTCACTGGATCCACCGCATTTTAAGTTACTGGTTGATCGCGTTCGGTTGGTCAACAGGGCCATGGGTGATGGCGTCAAAGGCATACTTCCGACAGAAGAAAAGTGGCGCCAGGCTGCGAGAAAGTCACTTTATGCGGCAGTGGATATTCCGGTGGGAACGGCAATTAGTGAAAAGCATATTGCTATCCGCAGACCATCAGACGGAATCCACCCGCACCATTTGCCGCTGGTGCTGGGAAGGGTGACGAAAGAGCCGGTGGCGGCGGGCACCTTGCTAAAGTGGGATATGTTCTAGGTTCGCCACTGAATGAACACTATCACGATACATCAGCCGGATTTTGCGCCGTATCTCGGATTCTTCCAGCGCTTGTTGCAGGCACAGCATTTTATCCTGCTGGACGATGTTCAGTTTATCCGTCGCGGCTGGCAGCATCGTGATCGCATAAAGACGCGCAATGGATCGAGCTGGCTGACTCTCTCCGTCCGAAAACCGGATTATCGTCAGCTTATCAACGAAGTGGAGCTTTCTAGTGATTCGAAGTGGAAGGACGACAATCTGAACCTGATAAAAGAGTGTTATTCGAGCGCAACGTGCTTTGCCGAAATCTATCCGAAAGTCGAAGCGCTATACCATGCCGGTTATCGCTATCTGGTCGATTTTAACATCGCATTCCTGAATCTGGCGCTGGAATATTTTGATATCTCCATTCCAGTTACCCGCTCCTCCGAATATCAGATCGATGCTACCAGTAGCGAGCGCCTGTTAGCGCTGGCAAAGGCACGACACGGCGATGCCTACCTGACTGGTACAGGTTCTCGCGATTATCTGGATGAAGAATTGTTCCGGTCCTCAGGTATAAAAATAGTCTGGCAGCAGTTCAAGCACCCTGTTTATCAGCAGGTACATGGCAAATTCGAAGCCATGCTTTCCTGTCTCGATGTTCTATTCAACTGCGGTCATGACTCCGCCAGTGTACTGAGGTCTACAATCAGTGACTGAAAATGCAGCAGAGAGAATTGGCATCGTAATGCAGGTCCGTATGGGGTCGACCCGATTGCCGGGCAAGGTATTGATGCCACTCGGCCAGACAACTTTATTGGGATGGATAGTACAGCGAATTCGCGATTTACCCTGGACACTGGTGGTAGCAACCAGTGACCAGAGCCAGGATGATCCAATTGCCGACAATTGTGAGTGTATGAACGTATCGTGTTTTCGAGGCAGCGAGCTGGATGTGCTGGATCGCTATTATCAATGCGCAGTTGAAAACGGTTTTAGCCAAATCGTACGTTTGACCGGCGACAATCCGTTCCCTGATAAGGAGGTTATGCGGGAATTGATATCGCTGCATCTGGCGGAGTCAGCGGACTATTCCTATTGCCTCGGAGAGCTTCCCGTTGGTACCGGTAGCGAGGTTATTAGCGTTGAGGCACTTGAAACGTCCTGGCGTGAAGGCAGGGCCACGCACCATCGCGAGCACGTAAACGAGTACATTCTGGAGCAGCCCTACAGGTTTCAAATATCAAAGCTGGAAGTCAATAGCGCCAAGTACGCGCCGACTCTTCGACTCACGATTGATACGAAGGAAGATTACGAGCGCATCTACAGGTGCGTGCAGAATGATACGAATGTGAATATTGGTACTGAAGCGCTGATCGAACGATGTTCATCCTCTGTGTAAAGTCATCGCACTCCATGGGTATGGGGCATTTGTTCCGCATGATCTACCTTCATGCTGCTCTACAGCAGATGGGTGTCGAGTCGGTATTGGTGTTGATTGGCGAGCATGCCCCATCCGTTGAATGGCTGAAAAAAAGCGGCACGCCGCACACGATCGTCACAGATTCGGCCGTCGCTGACACCGACTGGGAGGCGCAACTGGTTACTCGCTTTGGTGTAAAGCTGTGGGTCAACGACCAGCTACAAACAGATGAAATGCACGCAAGCAAAATCAAGGACCTCGGGCTGGCGCTTGTAACCTTTGATGATCTTGGCAGTGGCTCGAAACTGGCTGATTTGCAGGTCGCAGCGTTAGCCGACACCCGTGGCGAAGTGGTAGCGGGAAAGAAGGTGCTGACAGGCGTGAAGTACCTGATTCTGTCCCCGGAAATTTCCAGGTACCGTCGAATACGCTTGTCTCGGGGCAGTCTGGTTGCCAGTTTTGGCGGCAGCGACACATTCGGTGTAACCGCCAACCTGGTCGAATGGCTAAGTAAAAGAAGAATGACCGCTACACTAATTCTGGGTCCGGGTTTTGACCACGAGGACGAGTTGGCGGGCCTGGATAGCGACACGTTCATCGTAAAAAAGTCTGTGCCATCATTGGCAGCAGAATTTTCTGCCCATGATCTAGCCGTCACAGGAGGTGGAATTACAGCGTTTGAGGCGGCGGCGGCAGGTTTGCCAACCGTCACCGTAGCAAATGAACCGTTTGAAGCAGGTCATTGCCGTTATCTTCAGGCGATAGGGTGCTCAGTGTATGCCGGCCAACACGACAATGTGGACTGGAGCATCCTTGAGCAACCGTTTGATATCGAGAAGATGAGTCGAGCGGGCATTGGTGCAGTCGATGTCGATGGGGCCCGGCGGGTCGCACGTGAATTGGTATCGTTATCGGGTTAAGACCTGGAGGGAAGAGCAAGTGAATATTCTGGCGATAGGTGCACATTTTGATGACGTTGAGCTGGGTTGTGGCGGAGCGCTGGCCAGGCACGTTGCGGAAGGGGACAACGTTTATGTATTTGTCGCCACTGTTTCAGGTTTCAGCAACCATAACGGTAAAGCGGTAAGAGACAGCGATCTGGCCCTCGACGAAGCACGACGGGCAATGGAGATTCTCGGCGTCAAGGAACTCGTCTGTGGTGAATTCAAGACGCTCGAGGTCGAATTCGTTGACGCACTGAACAGAGAGATTCTGAAGATCATCGAAGAAAAGAAGATTGAACAGGTCTATGCACATTGGACAGGAGATATACATCACGACCATCAGGCGGTCGCGAGAGCATCCTTGCATAGCTGCAGGCACGTACCAAGACTATTGATGTACCGTAGCAACTGGTATCACTCCACCCTGGAATTCCGGGGTAATTTCTACGTAGACATCACGCAATTCTGGAATGATAAGGAAGAAGCAGTGCGGGCGCATGTGACAGAGATCGACAGGGTGGGGGAAAAGTGGATCAGTTTCTTCAGGAATGAGGCAGAAAACGCCGGACAGCGAATCGGGGTCAAGTATGCCGAAGTCTTTGAGGTGGTGAAATGGCTAGAGGCTTGACGACTCGTCTCAGAATATTCGTCAAGCAGTGGCTGCTTCCGCCAGCATTGTGGAGTGGCCTGGCCCGAATCAACCGCAGCAGGGACTTGCGCACGCGGCCGAATTCGCGGCAGGAGAAGGCCCTCCTCCGGGAGAATCTGCAAATAAAGAACCTTCACAAAGGAAAACGTTGTTTTGTTCTGGGGGCGGGGTCTTCCGTTAACCAGCAGGATATTAGAAAGTTGAAGGGTGAATTCGTCATTAGCGTAAGTAATACATTTGTGCATCCCGACTTTGCATACATCAGGTCAAGGTACCATGTTCTGCCACCGCTCCTGAGGAGCCATGGCCAGCTACATTCGGAAGAGAAGTTTGTGAAGTGGTTAAAGGTTATGGAAACCAGCACGGGAAACGCGGAAATGCTGCTGCACATTGGCGACCGCGATATGGTTGAGAGAAACGGATTGTTCAGGAATCGAAAAGTACACTGGGTGGAATATACCGATTCATGGGACGAGAATTTCAATGCGCCTCTGAATATGCAATACGTGCTACCAATATGGTCTGTATCCGAGTTGGCAATCACGCTGGCGGTATATCTTGGTTTCGACGAGATATACCTGGTGGGTTTCGATCATGACTGGTTCAAGGGCACGCATGTGTATTTCTACGATCATACAAAAGAACATGCCATGCGCCCGGATCAAAACAATCTGGATTTTGTTGACAGCGAGTTTCAGATGCGCCGTCATGCAAAAATATTTAGGAAATATAAATACCTATATTCCAAGAGACAAAATATATTCAATGCCAATGCTAATCCAGACCATTATTTAGATGTGTTCCCTAAGGTAGATTACGAGTCGCTGTTCTAAAGAGTTAAATTAGAATGAAAAAAATATTCTCATTTCTGAGGCATCAACTTAGCCTATTTGACGCTTACAGAAACAAGAACCGGATTTTGCATGATCTTCGATCAGCCAATCCTACCTGCAAGATAGAAAGCGCGGATCTACGTAGCGTGAAGCTAGGAAAAGAAGTAGTGATTCATAATGAAGTTAAGCTAATTCAAGTTCAGATAGGGGACTGTAGTTATGTATCAAAAGATTCTAGCTTGATAAATGTAAGTATTGGTAAGTATTGCTCAATCGGACCGCGTGCACTAATAGGGTTGGCCCCGCATCCTACAAAATTATTTGTTTCGACCTATCCCGGATTTTACGACGACCAAAACACTGGTTGCATACGCACATTTACAGATAAAAAGTCTTTTAATGACAGTATCCCGGCGACAAATATAGGATGTGATGTGTGGATTGGGGCGAACGTTATTATTCCAGGAGGTATAAAGGTTGGTGATGGAGCTATCATCGCTGCCGGTACTGTTGTAACGAAGGATATTCCACCTTATGCAATTGTCGGGGGTAATCCGGCTAAAGAAATCAGAAAAAGATTTACGGAAGAACAGATAAGCTTACTATTAAGTCTCAAATGGTGGGACTGGCCACAAAAAGAAATTCAAGAACAAGTAGATCAATTCCGGGATATAGACAATTTTTATAAAAATCACAAGCTCAATTGATTAAATTAATATCGTTATTTTGTGAAATGAGTACTCGCGGAGTACGGCGACTGCAATGACATGGGCGTTTATGAGCATGGACTTGAGCCTGTGAGAGATGGGAAAGCCAATTATTAGTAACAGCGCATTTTTTACAGCGTGTAATCCCAGAAAATAATGTGAATCAGATGCCTGACATAATTCTCCCAAGCATATCAGTTATTACCGTTTGCCTGAATGCTTCGGAAACCATCAGGGATACGATTGAGAGTGTCATCAGGCAGAAATACAGTAATGTTGAATACATTATTGTTGATGGCGATTCCACAGATCAAACGCTGAATATCGTTGCGGAATACCGGAGGCATATTAGCCTCCTGATTTCTGAGAAGGATGAAGGAATATATGATGCCATGAATAAAGGCATCGAAGCAGCCAAGGGAGACGTTTTGTATTTTCTGAATGCAGACGACAGGTTTATGGATGATGATGTGTTGATTGATGTTGCCAGGGAGTTTAGTCAGGATGCCGGGGCGTCGCTTATTTATGGAAATATTGTTTGGCAAAAAAACGATATAACACAGCAAAGCAATCAACCCGATCGCATCACGCGTGAGTATTTGGCACGAAAAACCTTATTTCACCAGTCAGCGTTTATGAAGCGGAATTTATTCCAGCGGGTTGGCCGATATAACATTGATTACAGGGTCGTCGCTGATTATAGGTGGTTTCTTGATTACTTCATGAAATATGAAGGTAATTATCGCTATATCGACAGGCTAATAGCATATGTCAGTACAAGCGGAATAAGCAATTCGACCAGCTGGGAAGCGGAGCGAATAGACGCGATGAAAGATATGTTTAGTCATTTGGAAATTATTCGGTTCAGGAAAATACCGCGACTGGCAGCAAGAATACGCGGATGGCTGAAAGGTGAAAACTAGGGATCCGAGATGAAAGACACTGTTGGTGTACTCATTACATCCTATAACCAGGAAGCGTTGCTTAAACAGGCGATAGAAAGCGTGCTGAATCAATCGATGCGGCCTGACAAAATCGTAATAGTTGATGATGCCTCTGAAGATAATTCAAGAAGCTTGATCGAGTCCTTCAGGAACACTTACCCGAGAATTATCGACGCTATTTTTTTTGAATCAAATATGGGTGTATCGAATACCAGACGCGAAGGCTTTAGCAGGCTCGATACGCGATATGTGACCTATCTTGACGGTGATGATTTGTTTTCCAGCAAAAAGCTGGAGAAAGAACTAGAGCTAATAAATAAAAGTGGAACGGAAATAGTGTTTTCCGATAATTATTACATAGATCAACAGAATAATGTTCTTGGCAGTTGGGCAGGGGGCGCGAAAGTTCCTCATGGGAGCGTATTCAGAGAGACATTTTCGCGAGACTATCCGCGTAGAAATCTATTCAGAATGGAGATGGTGGAGTATTCAGCCTGGGCGAAAATAGGTTTCCATGACGAGGCATTATCACTTTATGAAGATTATGATATGCGAATTCGTCTTACGAAAAACTACAGGACCAGTTATCTGGATTTACCTCTTTCATACGTAAGACTGAATACTGACGGACTTTCGAAGCGGCCTCCATATGAACACGTCGCAGCACTACACTATATATACAAAAAAAATAAAAAATTATTAGGCAATATTGGTATAAAAGACCGACGACATTGTCGGCGGATGTATTCAGAATGGATATTGATTTTTATAAGAGCCGCAGTAAAACAGGCTCGGGCAGAAAAAACGTTTAAGCGTTACGTTGAGATGCAGACAAGGAGATTTCAGTACATGACAAATGCTCTCTGGAACTGGCTGTAGCAGGGGAATAACTAGATACGATGGAAAAGAAAGCAAAGGTCGTTTGCGTATTGAGCGCTCCTAGAAGCGGATCATCTGCCCTTACCTCATTGTTGTCTGATATGGGGATAAGTATGGGTGCACAGGAAAAGCTAAAGCAGAGCGATGAATATAATCCAAAGGGATATTTCGAGCTAAAGAAGGTTTTAGAGGTCAATGAAAAAATATTGAGAGAAGGTGTTGACGCTTTAATTTGGGAAATAGGCAAATCTTTTGGATGGTCCAGACAGGAAACTACCAAAACCATTGAATTATTTTCGTGGACGGTAGCGCGGAATCCAATTCGTCCTCAAGATGTCAACGACTCGACTAGGGAGGAAATAACTAACATAACGAGGTCTATGAGTGTGGGCGGGGAGGCCTGGCTACTTAAAGATGCCAGAATGTGTGCAACACTCCCTGTATGGGAAGAATATATAGATCCGGTATGTATTGTCTTGTGGCGTCATCCTGCTGAGGTCCAACGGTCACTAAAGAAAATGACCGGCATACCTACGAAAATATCTTTGCAACTATGGTATGCCTACAGCCGAATGGCGTTTATGGTTTCTGATAGACACCCGAGGATATGTCTGTCCTACCAGGACTTGATCGAAAATACAGAAACGGTTCAGGAAAAGATCGGGAGATTCTTGTCAGATCAGGGCCTTGGCGCATCTCGTTTTTCGAGGTCCGGTGAAAATCAAATTGATATTTCATTGTACCGAAATCGTAATAGGGAAGGGGTAGCGCTTTCAGCAAAACAAAGAGATTTATATGGTGCGCTTGTTTCTCAAAACTATGCACAGATTGGTGATCTGGATAGAGAGGATGCAGATACTTCTTTGGTGCCTCTCATCGGGATGGCGGCATACTTAAATAGTGAGTTATCTCGAAGACCCGGTAGACGATTCATAAACCGGATCGCAGATATTTACCATTCGATATTCGGAAGTTAGGAAGTGACGGCTTTAGCAAAAATTACAGTTATCACGGTATGCCTGAATCCGAAAGTGGTAATTGAGTGAACATACTACATATAAATCGATCTGACCTGCAGGGCGGTGCAGCTATTGCAGGGTATCGGTTGCATCGTGAGCTGTTGCGGCGTTACGAACATTCGCGATTATTAGTGCGAAGTCCGGTTAGCGGCGATGAGGAAGTGGCAGGTATAGGATATCGCCGTATGCGTGATGGAGTCCTGGCGAAGGCATCCAGTATTGTCGGATTGAACAATTTATTTACCTACCAGAGTTTCAGGCTTTCCAGGTTCGATTGGTACCAGGAGTCCGATGTAATTAATTTTCACAATCTGCATCCTGGCTATTTCAACTATCTTTCTCTGCCCGGGTTAACCCGGGATAAGCCTGCTGTACATACACTGCACGATATGTGGGCCTTCACCGGACATTGTGCCTATAGCTATGATTGTTCGCGCTGGCAAAAGGGCTGTGGAAAATGTCCCTATCCAAACGAGCCTCCCGAGATATTATTCGATAACACTCGCATGGCACTGAAACTAAAAAAATGGGCATACGCCCATAGCAACATTCATCTGATCACTCCGAGTCGATGGCTAATGGGTCTGCTCGAAAATAGTGCACTACGTGATTTACCCCGCCATTATGTTCCAAATGGCGTGGACCTGGATACATATAAGCCTGATGACAAGGCCCTATGTCGCAGCTTGCTCGGACTTCCGTCAAGATCCTATGTTGTCATGTTTGCGGCAGATTCACTGGAGGATAGACGAAAAGGAGCAAGTTATCTGAATGAAGCGCTTGCCTTGTTGCCCTATTCACTTCAGAAGGAGGTTGTGTTGTTAAGTATCGGCAAAGGGTCTATTTCATTAAGCAATACTAGTCTTGTCGGCCATGCCCTGGGATATGTGGTCGACGATGGTTTGAAATCAATAGCCTATAGCGCTGCAGATTTGTTTTTATTTACCTCCGTTCAGGACAACTTGCCTTTGGTTTTGCAGGAAAGTATGGCCTGCGGGACTCCGATGGTGGCGTTTGACGCGGGAGGTGTTTCGGAGCTGGTAAGAGACCAGCAAACCGGAGTGCTGGTCGATTCTGGTAATAGCTTGGAATTTGCCAATCGGATTGTCGAGTTGATTGAAGATCCGCAAAAAAGAAAAATGATGGGCGAAAATTGTCGCAGGATAGCCGAGGAAGAATATGGTATTAGTCTTCAGGCGGAACGTTATTTGAAAATATACAAGTCACTTCTCGAAAAGACGCGCACCTAAATGAAAGGATTTCGGTCGAGGCAAAGTAAAAGTATGAGGAACTATCCTAAAAAAATCTGGAATTGGATTTCGCATCCGGCCAGGGAGTTACGGAAATTCAGGAAATTAAGTCGTTTGCGCGTAAATGACCAGACTGAACTTGTGATTGAAGGGTTTCCCCGAAGCGCAAACACGTTTGCCGTAGTGGCATTTCAGCAGGCACAGGATCGGGAAGTGGCAGTAGCCCATCATCACCACAGTGTCGACCAGATAGTTCAGGGAGTGAAACGGGGAATACCGGTGTGTGTGCTTATCCGCGATCCTGTCGACGCAGTAAAATCTGCCATTCTGCGCGACCCGGGCGACGTAAATGATCGCCTGGCGCGATATATAGAATTTTACAGCAAAGCATGGGCATTTCGTGATAGCTTCGTAATTTCACCTTTTGATCAGGTAATCAGTGATTTTGGAAAAATCATACAGAAATTAAACAAAAAATTCCGCACGAATTATTCTGTGTTCGATCAAAATGAAAAAAATTGTCAGAAAGTTTTCAAGGAATTGGTCGAACTCAACAGCCGGTATGATACAGGCGATTATGAACGCTCCTCAGCACCTGATAGCAGGCGGATGAAAGTTCTTTCTAACATGAGCATTGAGTTGAACCATGACCTGCTTGGAGACGCCATGGCTTTGTACGATCAATATATCAAATTGGCGGATGATTAACCGGTCCTCGATAAAAAATCTGGATAACAAGTGAAAACACAGCCAACAATTTCCATTGTTACTCCGTCGTTCAACCAGGCGCGATATCTTACTGCTACGATAGAGAGCGTTCTGGACCAAAATTACCCGAACCTTGAATATATTGTCATCGATGGGGGTAGTACAGACAACAGTGAAAAAATACTCCGCAAGTTTGATCGCTATATTACATCCTGGAAGAGCGAGCCGGATCGAGGACAGTCGCATGCGCTGAACAAGGGTTTCGCTTTAGCTACCGGTCAAATAATGGGGTGGATTAATGCAGACGATACCCTTGAATCAGGTGCTTGCACTAATATTGGCGAAATCCTCCATGATACTACTAAACCAGCATGGCTAATCGGAGGTACTCGGATTACCAACAAATGGGGGTTTACCATTGATGAGCGTCTGCCCAGGCCCATTTCGCAAAAGACTTTCTATTCCTGGCCAAGCGATTGGTTTCCACAGCAGTCAACCTACTGGACTCGACTAATGTGGAACCAGGTGGGACCTGTGCGCGAGGATCTCCACTATATTATGGATTGTGATTTGTGGGCCCGTATGTTTGAAATTTCCGAGCCCATTTTTACAGAGAAAATTCTTGCAAGATACCGAATGCATGAAAGAGCGAAGTGTGTAGAACAGAAAGAAATGGTCAATAAGGAATATGAAGATTACGTACGTAGTAAAATCGAGAAAAGCCTTGAGACTTGCGATTCAGAAAATACGGAATCAAAACTGAATGAATTGCTTGAAGAATTTATGAGAGCTAAGCGAGAATTGTGGATCTCGGAAGAAAAACTAGAGCGCGTGCGACGCCATGTGGTAATTGGTCCGTTGATTAAGATATGGCGACTACTGATCAATAGGCAGTTTGATATTTAGTATTGGTTTGAAGGCGCAATATGGCGATTGCGTGAATTAACATCAGTGCATAGGTTAGCTCTATGAATCTGGAAAAACCTAATATATCTCGCTAACTCACGCGTTTAATATAGTTAATTGATCTCAGTAGCAAGTACATGAGGAAATACCTTGATAGATTCAGAGTCACTCCGAGTGGATAGAGTCCAGGTAATGGGTAGTGTTTCCTGAACAGCTGGACCTGATCGTGCACGTTGCGATGTGATCGCCGTTCCCGGAGTGTAGAAAGGAATTGCGGAAGCGTTAGTCTACCAATCTTACTGGCCTCGGTCGTTTGGCTGCTATCCACATATGCTTTGGCGAGGGTGGCAATCGATAGTCTGTACCCTGCCGTCTTGCATCTCAAATAGAAATCATTGTCAGATCCGTAGTGCGGCAGGTTTTCCTCGTCGAGGAGGCCAATCGACGCGAATATGCTTTTTGGAATAACAACGCCCCTGCCGCCCACAATCATGCCGGTGCTAAGAAGTGGCGACGCAGGATCGGGAGAAAACAAAACTGGCGGAATGACGGTCGGAAAACCAAGCAGAAACAAAGTGTAGGCCCTGCGGACGAGAACCTTGTGGCATTCCGCATCAACCTGTACAGGCGCGATCAGCGTGTTGGCATTCGAATCCGCCAGTTGCAACAAAATCGTCAATGCGTCGGACGCGAGATAACAGTCATGGTTAAGCAGCATAATATATTGCGTATTATCATCCTGAAGTGCAGCTCGGATTCCAATATTTGTAGCGCCGGTCCACCATAGTGACGGGCTAGCGGTAATTAACCGCAGCGTTAATCGGTCGGCGTATGGAAGCGTGCCAGGCCGGTCAATATTATCAGGACCGTGATCAATGATGAGCACCTCAAAATCATGCCAGTTGCTGTTAGCGAGTGCTTCCAGGCATCTACTAAGTGCATCCCAACCATCGTAAACGGGAATTACGATGCTTAACCTGTTCATGGTTTTAGGGGTTGTTTATTCATGCCGTCAATTTCCGGTAAATATTGATATAACGTGTCAGCGCGATGTTCTCCGAGAACAGCTTGGCCCGTTGGCTTGCGGCCTCGGACATACGTAACCACAAAGTTGGCTCTTTCTGCAGTCGTCTGGCTGCGTCGGCAAAGGCGGCGACATCGTCCAATGGGCAAAGCAGGGCCGTTTTCCCGTCTTCCACAACTTCTGGTATGGAAGAGCTGTGGGTGCTGATCACCGGCAGGCCGCATGCCTGGGCCTCGATTGCGCTCAGACCAAACCCCTCAAGACGAGTCGGAAACAGGAGTGCGTCGTGATGCTGATAGGCTTCCACGAGCGCTTCGGTTCCTTCCAGGTGGCCAAGTGCGACCATGTTGGAGGGTAGACGGACGTCGCGGCCGAAGTCGTGTTGTGATCCCGTGTAGTGAAGGACAAAACGATCTCCCAAGTGTCGCATGATGGCAGGTAACAAGTCAGCGCCCTTGCGTCGTGAGAGATTTCCGACAAACAGTAGTCGAAATGGGTCGCCGGGTTGTTGTCGCTTCGGGGGGTGAAAGACCTGTGGGTCGACCCAGTTGTAAATTGTGCTGATGTCGTTACATCCGAACACTTCAATTGCTTGGGTGGCCGTGTAGCGGCTGACAGCGGTCACCCTGTCGGCGCGATCGATGGCAGTCGCCTCAAGCCGGCGAATCCAGTGTTGATGATACAAGCGTTGAAGCGGATTCTTATAAGGTTGGAGAGCGGTGTCGTGTACGCTGTGGTGGATGGTGACGACCATCGGTATCCCGGCAGGCATCATACGTTCATGTAGCCAGGAATTACAGTGCATCACTGTGACCCCTGTGGGAGGCTTGGGCTTGGCCACCAGCCAGGGCGCATACTCCGCATGATGGGGCAGCCAGGTGATCGTGGCGGGAATGCCGCGTTTCTCCAGCGCCGCGGCCAAACGTTTGGTAAATACATCGGTACCGCTGCCGGCGCGTATGGCAGGAAACCAGATCTTCATACGATACGCCCATATAGCCGGCTAAATTTCCCGGCAATGATGTTCCAGTCGTATTCCAGATTTACAAGCGCACGTCCAGCTTCGGCGAGACGCAGACGTGTATCCGGATCAGAAATCAAGTGCTCAATGGCATCCGCCAGTACTTGCGGGTCGTCGTGGATCACCAGCACTCCTGTCTTGCTGTTTTCAATCAACATCCCAATTCCCCCACTATCGCCGCCGATCACGCAACAACCTGCGGCCATGGCCTCGAGAATTACCGTTCCCTGCCCCTCCTGTCCGATACCGGGAATTCTCCGGGACGGTAACACAAAGACATCTGCGGCAGCGTAGAGATCGGGTAGCTTGTCGTATCCCATTTGACCCCAGAACTTTACCCGATCCTTGATCCCGAGACTGTCCGCTGTCTGCTCCAGTGCCGCGCGCTCGGGACCATCGCCGACGATCCACAGACCGATGCGACGGTTGGCGTCGACAATCGCACTGGCCCTGAGCAACACGTCCACTCCTTTCCAATCGATAAGGCGCCCGACAAATAGAATCAGGAATATCTCGTTGTCCAATATTCCGCGTCCCCTTTCTCGATCACCGGTACCGAACTGGTTGCTATCGACTCCCATCGGAATCACTTCGCCGGGAGGCACACCGCGATCAGCCGCCGCGTCGTGCGTAGCTGGTGTGTTGGCGGTCCAGGCGTCGCAATGCGCCAGGGTGCAGCGGCGGAGGAGACTTCCCAGCCGACCCTGCAAGCCGTAGATATCACTGCCGTGCGCGGTAACAACGGTTGGAATCCCGTGAAGAGGGCGCAGCACTGCGGCAATCAGGCCAGCGGGAAGAATCCAGTGCGCATGGAGCACATCGAAATGATGCTGGCGAGTAATTCGCCATGTTTTCCACGCCATGGCAAGCAGGAAACCTGGTAAAAGCATCCATAAAAGCGGGTTTCTGCGTAAGTTGGGCAGGATACCTGCACCGTAGGCAAGCCTAGGACTGCCGAACGTGTACCGGAAACGATGAAATACGATCCCTTGCGGTTTCCAGTCCGGGTCGACAAGCAAATCGTGTGGGGCAATTACATGAATTCGATGTCCTCTTTGTACAAGTGCCTTTGCCAGCTTCCGCAGAAATACCGATGCACCATCACTATCATAGCGTGGAAAACTCGAACAGAGAAAAACAATCTCCATAGCCGTTCGGTTAGGACAGCCCCCGCTCAGGACTCGTTGTCCCGGTCAGATATCCGGTAGTGCAGAGAAGAAATCTGTTCGGACACAATTCCGATTAGGAAGGATGTCAGTGACGAAAGGATAATCACCGCGCTCATGTTGGTAAACCGTCCGCTCGTATAGTAGGTATACCCATAGTAGAGGCTGCCGACCATAAACAATAAGAAGCTGATTGGCAGGAACAACCGCATCGGAGAAAACAGAGCACCAATTTTAAGAATGATGACAATGAACCGAAGTCCGTCGTGCAATAATCGAATCTTGCTTTTGCCTTCGCGTTTACGTCCGGCAATGGGAATATATCCAACACTATACCCGGAACGGAAAAACGCCATTGTCGAAGTAGTAGGGTAGGAGAAACCATTAGGCAGTAAATATAAAAAGCGTCGGAACTTCCTGGCATTGACTATCCGGAAACCAGAGGTTAGATCTTCTACCTTAAAACCCGTCATCAGCGATGCGAGCCGATTGAAAAATCGATTGGCTATTTGTCTTACGAAGGATGCGTGGGACTTTAGGTTGCGCGCACCAACTACCATGTCGTATCCGTCGTTGTATTTCTTCACCATTTTTTCGATATCGCGCGGGTCGTGCTGGCCATCCGCGTCCATAAATAGAATCACCTTTCCGGTTGCTGCACGAGTTCCTGACTTGATGGCGGCGCCATTACCCATTGAATAGGGGTGATTCACAACCTTGATACCGAGCGATCGCGCAACATCTTCAGTATTGTCACTGGAGCCATCGTTTACGACAATTATTTCAGCTCTATTGCAGAGGGAGACTATTTCCGGCAGCAACGATTTCAGAGATGACGCCTCGTTTCTGGCAGGAAGAACGATAGAAATGTGTTCCATAGTTGTACTTTTAAGTGTCCATAGACAAAATAACGACGTTATTCAGCGTGAATCGCGTCACCCTTTTCATCGCTCAACTGTGCATCCTATGCCATTACTCCTATCGAGCAGCACGGACATAGCCCTGATCTGATCATCGGGATATCTCCGACCTTAGATCACGATTTATTGGTTCGACTTAATCAATTGTATTCTATCAGATAGAATCTTCAATTCACGGTCGCGTGGATGCGTATTGTCGCGATTGGCAATACGCAATTTTTCCAGAATTTGTTCCGCCCCGTTCAGGTCGCCTGTTTGCAGATAGATCTCTGCCAGCAGAAAATAGGGATGCAAAAGCCGACCAGATCCGGAAATCGCGGTGTTCAGGGCAATAATCGCATCATTTGTCCTTCCCTTGAGAAGCAGAATTCGCGCGTATAGATAGTTGTAATGAGCGGCAAGACGTGGGCGCTTGGTAGCGCGCTGAATGTAAATCGGTAGCCAGACTAGCAAATCATCCTGAATTTCAGGGCAATCGGATTGGGCGCAATTTGCGGCGTAGTCGAGCACCTGATTGGTGAGCGGGCTGAGAAGTCCATGCTTAACTCGCCAGGCGATATTCTGTGACAATTGCCTAGATGGGGCCTTATGCTGCCAGGCCAGGATAATTCTTATGTTTATCAAGTCGCTGACTTCATGTGGGCGCAACAGTGACGCCCTCAAAAAAGACTCTTTCGCTTTTTCATATTGCCGAGCTTTGGCAAACATCGATCCTAATGAAGCCTGGGCGCGAGGAGAGTTTGGGTGATTGCTGGCCTCGAATACGTGCAAACTAGCCAGGTCAGACCAATGCCATGAGCGTAAGGATGTATTTAGCGCGAACAAAACCAGAAACAATGCAGGAAGCCACCAGATTCTTTTACCGCCAATATGGCGTGCAGCCATACTGGAAAGATAGAGAATGGCAATAATGGGGCCTATCGCCGCAAGGTAATTCCGGTGTTCATGTACCGGTTCCAGAGGGTAAAAGGTTGACTCCATAAGGTGGCTGATAAAAAACCAGAGGATGGCAAAAGTAAGTAGCTTATGTCTGGCATAGAGTAAAAACGCCAAGATGATCAGACCGAAAACAATAAGAAGCGAAGGAAGTGTGGTCCAAGGATATATGATGCCGGTCGAGAGCGGGATATCATCATGGAAAATGCCAAATTCATTTATTCTTGGGAAAAATATCAGAGAAAGGTAAAAAAGCAGTATTCTAGGTTGTGACAAAACGCGTTCGGTAAAACTGAATATTCTATGTTCGTAGCCAGGCAAGGAATAGACGACAGCAAATGTAACGGCGATTGAGGCGAAAACAAATAATCCCGCTAGCAATAGCACTTTCCTGCGTCGGTCCAGTTTGTCCCATACAGCCAGCGGAAATTCCGAACGAAAAAGTGTGAACTCAATCAGCGCGATGTAGAGTGGCAGCAAGGCGGCGTTTTCCTTGCTGAGTAGCCCCAAAAAACCGAAGATCAACGAACCTGTTACGGCCGTGGTCCAGCCCAGTGCCCGCCTGCCGGAAATAGCCATGGAGCGACCATATAGATACGAAAGTATTGCGCTCAACACGAACATCGCTGAAAGCGAGGCCATACGTTGCACGACATAGAGCACACTTGTTAAGTGAATAGGGTGCAGGAGCCAAAGTAAGGCAGCGCTGCCAGAGACGATCAAAGCGTATTGGTTACTCGATGCGGAACGATTGAAAACCGGGTCTTTAGAGGAAGCCCTGACGATACCCAGATAGAAAGCGGCAAAAATCAGCATGCTGTTGATTACGTGAATCAGAACATTGGTGACTTTAAAAGGAAAAGGATTGTTGGAGTTACCGGAAAAATAATAGTTGAGAGCAAAAGAGACCATTGGGATCGGTCTTTTCAGGGGTCCGGACTCTGTCGATGTCGCTGCGTTGGCCAGTGATCCGAATGTCAGGTCCGGGAGTCTCAGAAAGCTGTTATCAACAATGTTTGCGAAATCATCAAAGACAAATGGCCCGCCAATTCCCGGCCAGTATGCAAGGAACCCGGATGAAACAAGCATTAGCAAAACGGCAAGTACCCGGTACTTGCAGTCCAGGTTAAGAATGTGTTGAATTTTGTTATCCCACATATTTTTTATTACAGCAATTGGCGAGAACCGGGCCAACACGTCTCCAGCCGCTCATGCCCAGTTTGACCATAAATACCCAGATCGAAGCGTATTGGATCGACTGTCATGATGTCTATTTTTTACGCGGTATTGAGAGAGCTTCGATTTTATGTTGATACGAGCTAGATTGATCGGCGTCCATTTGGATCAACCTTCTGTAGATTTTGATTGCTTTTTCGGTCTGGTTGGACTGTGAATAAATGGCCGCCAAATCAATATACGCAGGTATATTGCCAGGATAGATTTCTATAGCCTTGAGTATAGAATTCTGTGCTGACAACAGATCACGTTGATAATACTTGACCACTCCATGCATGTGATTGTACTGGCCAAGTTTGCGCGGGTGGTTCTTTCGAACCGCAAGCACCGCCGTCCAGCGCTCTGCCGCAGATATTAATGACGAGCACTCATCTGCGATACAGGCCATAACCCTGCCCAACAGTAATGTTGCAGTCGGGGTAATTGTGCCCGATTTCAATAAATCCGCAGTAATCGCCGTGTTTTCTTCGTCTATGGCCATATTGTTTCTTGACTGTAGCAGCGCAAGAAAAATACGGAACGCAATGTTATCGGGATTGAGAGAGATCGCCCTGGAAGCGAAAGTAATTGCCTCGTCGTGTTTCCTGTACTGTTCGAGCAGTCCCGCATATTCAAAATTCAATATTGCGGAATCAGGGTGATTTCTGATCTCGGCCGTATACAGGCTGATATCTGTTTCCCAGTTTCTTGAAATCAGCAAGGTTACTGATGCAAACAAGAAAATGTAGGCAGCAGCCAACACAAGTACCAGGCGACGATCAATACGATCGCCAAGTAAGATAATGAGCTGACCGACTGCCAGCAATATCCCGAAACTGGCAAAGTAGTTGCGATGCTCGTAGGCAATGTCGAGAGGATAGATTGTCGATTCGAGCAAATGCGCAGCGATAAAGAGAAATATACCCAAACTAAATAATGGCAAACGACTACGATAGCGGAACGCCAGCAACAGAATCCCAGTCAGACAGAGAACTGAAGCAAGGGTAGTCCAGGGGTTAATCAGGGACCTTGAAATGGCGATGTCGTCGTGATGCAGACCGAAATTACTTATTTGCGGAATCAGGATTTGCGAGACATAGAAAACCAGTACCCGCGCCTCTGTCATGACTCTCTCGCCAACACTGAACGATCTCTGGCGGTATGCTGACTGGGTTATATCAATTATCCAGTAGCAGGCCACGACAACCGCAAGTGTTACAAGAGACAGGATTATCAGCTTTGTTCTTTTTGATAATCGGTTCCATAGATGCCAGGGTTTTTCATCCTTAAACAGAGTTGCTTCAATTGCGGAGATGTAAAGTGGCAGAAGAGCCGCGTTTTCCTTGGCAAAAACACCAACAATTCCCATTGCAGGTGCCAGCGCAAAAACGAAAATCGCACCAAATCTCTGCTCGTTAATAATGCGAGTCCTGCCAAGCAGATATGTGATCAGGGACAAAAGCACGAACGTGCCGGACAAGGCAGACATACGCTGGACAACGTACAGCACACTGGTCAACTGAATAGGGTGAAGTGACCAGGCAAATGCGATAAAAGCACTGAACAAAATTGTACTTTTCTTTATCAGGCCAGAATTATCCCTATCTGGCATCAGCGATTGCGAGCGACGGATCAGCAACAGGCTGAGTACAAAAACCAGCCAGCCATTTCCAATGTGAATTGCCAGGTTGGTTATTTTGTATGGCGTAGTGCTGTTAAAAGAGCCGGCAAAGTAGTGGTTGATGGCGAAGGACAACATCGACACCGGTCGGTGGGTAGGCCCGGACTGGATCGAAAAGGCAGCATTTTTTAACGAAGTGCTGTCGAGGCTGTTTATTTGTATCGCCTTGTTGCCGAGCAGATTGGAGTTATCATCTAGCGTAAATGGGCCCGAGAGGCCGGAATAATAGACAGCGCTTGTTAACAACGCCATCGCAAGCATTATCGGTAGATAGAATCGCAATGACCTGTTAGAGGCAGCCTGTGAATTCATCTTGATATCATAGCTGTCGCAGAGGAGGGGTGGGCGAAAAGACTGGTTTTTTGACGTAGAAAAAACAGAGGGCGACAAAGTCGCCCTCTGAATATTTCCAAGTTCGTAACAATTTAGTTCTTGGGTCGATATTTCGCCGGCGTGGTTGAGGAAGCGGAAACATCCCACCGAAGGTTACCCGATGAGCCGCCAGGTTTTGTGATATCCCATTGTACAAACGTGTTGTTTGCTGTGCCAAGGCCAAGCGTGGTGTCGTTTTTCAAATATGCCCGAACCCAAGGGGCATCAGATGTTTCACCGAAAGTAACGTAGGAAACATACTTGCCCTTATAGGTCGTACCAGCACCAAGACCGAGTTGATCTTGTGTCATATTACCCAGGTCCGCCAGCTGTATGCCCTCACTATTGGCGACATCCAGGGCAGTTTTGGTAGCGGCCATCAGACTGCCTGTCTCAGAAACCTTGGATTTGATCGTGTAGTCCTGATATGCCGGAACCGCGATGGCGGCCAGAATACCGATAATCGCGACCACGATCATCAGTTCGATAAGTGTAAAACCCTTTTGCAACGTCTTCATTGAGTGAGCCTCCGTAATTGCTGCGTTT
>Ga0209536_100001927_pt1 | contig 33930 bp, 43 predicted proteins | sample DeeMarSeWOR28_12_FD_187461 | JGI IMG/M metagenome (GOLD analysis project Ga0209536, IMG submission 187461) | Marine sediment microbial communities from White Oak River estuary, North Carolina - WOR-2-8_12 (SPAdes) (version 2) | ecosystem: Environmental > Aquatic > Marine > Intertidal zone >...
AATTCGGGATCGTGTAAAAGTGCCTGAGCAATTCCAAGTCTTTGCTTCATGCCGTGGGAATATGTTTTTACTTTGCTTTTAGCCCTGTCCTTCAATCCAACCAGTTCGAGCAATTCAAAGATTCTATTTTGAGAAACCTCTTTTCCTGAGATTTTAGCTAATATTTGCAGGTTTTTAAGAGCTGACAAATAGTTATAAAAGTCAGGTTTTTCTACAATTGCACCTACATTGGAAAGAATTTCTTTTCTATTCTCCAATAAAGATTTACCAAAAATTTTTATTGAGCCGGATGTGGGAAAAATGAGAGATAGTATCATTCGAATAGTAGTGCTTTTTCCTGCACCATTTGGACCCAGAAATCCGAACACGTCGCCTTTGGTAACACTAAAATCCAGTTTATCTACCGCAAGTACATCTTTGAAATGTTTTGTAAGTCCGGTTATTTCAATTATATTTTCTGTTGAATTCAATGCAGAGCTAATAGTGAATATTGATCACTCTAAAATAAAAATTTCAGAGTAGTTTTCTTAACTTAAACAAGAGTTTTTACTAAAAAGGAATTCCTTCTTAAAAAAATAATTCTTATATCAAAATTTAAATCAAAAAACGTGAAAAAAATTTTGCATTTAAGTCAAATTTAATTTGCAATTTTTAAAAATTATCGGCAAGTTAGCATTGCCTTGTCGGGGCAAGAAAATTTAATACAGAAAAGTTTGTTATGATCTTTTATTTCTCAAAAATTTTTTTTAGTTTCCTTCAAACCCCGATCCAAATTCATAATTAATAATTCTTTGTGCGTTAAAATAGTTACTTAGAAAGTGAATTATCTTTTATTCTCTAAATTTAATTTTCAACCGACCAACTAGTCTAAAAGAGAGAGATGTGAATGCAGATAAAAAGACTGTTTACCGAAGCTGGTAAAGACCCCCTATCTTCAATAAAATTCGTTAAAAGAAAATCCGAAATCAGAAATCCAGATGGATCATTAGTATTCAAAATGGATGATGTATCTGTACCAGAAAACTGGTCACAGGTGGCTACGGATATTCTTGCTCAGAAATATTTCAGAAAGGCAGGAATACCTAAACTACTGGTTAAAGCAAAGGAAGAGGGAATTCCTGAATGGTTAAGGCCATCAGTTGAAGATAAGGAAAGACTTGAAGCTCTTCCTGAAGACGACAGGTATACATCCGAACGAGACGCCAGACAGGTATTTCACAGATTAGCAGGATGCTGGACTTACTGGGGTTGGAAAGGTAAATATTTTAATACAGAAGAAGATGCCAGAGCTTTTTATGAGGAATTGGTCTATATGCTCGCAAACCAGTTTGCTGCCCCAAATAGTCCCCAATGGTTCAACACTGGCTTAAACTGGGCTTATGGGATCACAGGGCCATCTCAGGGACATTATTACGTCGATTATCAAACTGGTGAATTGGTAGCTGGAGCGGATGCATATACTCATCCTCAGCCTCATGCTTGCTTTATTCAATCAGTAAATGACGACCTGGTTAACGAAGGTGGAATAATGGATCTGTGGGTACGTGAAGCAAGATTATTTAAATATGGTTCAGGAACAGGTTCAAATTTCTCGGATCTCAGAGGACTAAATGAACCGCTGAGCGGAGGTGGAAAATCCTCAGGTTTAATGTCATTCTTAAAAATAGGTGACCGTTCTGCAGGTGCGATTAAATCTGGTGGAACTACGCGTCGCGCAGCAAAAATGGTTACACTAGATCTTGATCATCCGGATATTGAAGAGTATATAAACTGGAAAGTTGTTGAAGAGCAGAAAGTTGCCTCTCTCGTATCAGGCTCACAGCTTACTGAATTTCATCTAAATAATATTATGAAAGCCTGCTACTCAGAACATCCTGAAAATGATAGATTTAATAAACAGGTAAACAAAAAACTTAAATTCGCTGTCCTTGAAGCACGTAAAACACGAATTCCAAATAACTACATCGAGAGAGTAATTCAACTTGCAAAACAGGGTTTTAAATCAATTGAATTCCCCACATATGATACGGACTGGAATTCGAATTCTTATGCAACTGTTTCTGGTCAAAATTCTAACAACTCAATCCGGGTTACAAACGATTTTATGAATGCAGTCCTTGATGACAAGGATTGGAATCTTTTTTGGAGAATTGAAAAAAGAAAAGCAAAAGAGGAAAAGCGAAATCCTAAACCTTGCAAAACTTTAAGAGCCAGAGATTTGTGGAACGATATCGCCTATGCAGCCTGGTCTTGTGCTGATCCGGGAATTCAGTTTCACTCCACAATTAATGAGTGGCATACTTGTCCTAAAAACGGTGAAATAAAAGCTTCAAATCCTTGCAGTGAATATATGTTTCTTGATGACACGGCTTGTAACCTTGCATCAATGAATCTGGTGAAATTTTATAACGCAAAAGAAAAGAAATTTAACGTTGAAGCTTACAGACATGTTACCAGAATCTGGACCATGGTACTGGAAATAAGTGTGATGATGGCTCAGTTCCCTAGTAAAAGCATTGCACAGTTAAGTTACGACTTCAGAACATTAGGTTTAGGTTATGCAAATCTTGGAACTTTATTAATGTTACAGGGAATCCCTTATGACAGTAATGAAAGTTTCGCCATTTGCGGAGCGTTAACAGCAATAATGCATATGTCTTCTTACGCAACCTCAGCAGAAATGAGCAAAGAATTAGGATCCTTCCCGAGCTTTAATCAAAACAAAAAACATATGATGCGAGTTATCCGTAACCACAGAAGGGCAGCATATAATGTCCCCAATGAAGAATACGAAGGATTGACTATCTATCCAGTTGGTATAAATCCAAAGCATTGCCCTTCTGATTTACTTAAGGCTGCAAGAGAAGATGCCGACAAAGCACTGGAACTTGGCGAATTGCATGGTTTTAGAAATGCACAAGTTACAGTTATTGCACCGACGGGCACAATAGGTTTAGTAATGGACTGCGACACAACGGGCGTTGAACCAGATTTCGCTTTAGTTAAGTTCAAGAAACTTGCCGGCGGCGGTTATTTTAAGATTATTAACCAATCAATCCCTCCTGCCCTTGAAAGATTGGGATACAATAAGGATCAGATAAACGAGATTGTTAAGTATGCTAAAGGCAAAGGAACTCTGAATGGTTGTCCTTACATCAACCCGGAATCCTTAAAAACAAAAGGATTCTCTGAGGAAGCAATATCCAAAATTGAAAAAACACTCCCAACTGTATTCGAATTAAGTTTTGCATTTAACAAATTTACTTTGGGAACTGAATTTTTAGTAGATCATCTTGGCATTGATGAAGAAAAAATTGACGGTTTTGATTTCAATCTCCTGGAAGAATTAGGATTTTCAAAGCAGGAAATAGCTTCGGCAAATGATTACGTTTGTGGAACGATGACAATTGAGGGAGCTCCCTTCATTAAACATGAACACTATCCTGTTTTCGATTGCGCCAGTAAATGTGGTAAAAAAGGAACCAGATTTATTCGCTCAACAGCACATATTAAAATGATGGCAGCTGCACAGCCATTTATTTCAGGTGCAATTTCCAAAACAATCAATCTTCCAAACCAAGCCAGTATAGAGGATGTTAAAGATGCTTATATGCAATCCTGGAAACTGGGAATTAAGGCAAACGCTCTTTACCGGGATGGTTCAAAACTTTCTCAGCCGTTGAACACTCTCAGTGAAGAGGATATAGAAGCTCTCCTGGAAGATAAAGAGAAGAACGATACAGTTAAGTTTGCTGAGAAAATCATTCACCGTTACATTGCAAAAAGAAGAAGATTACCGGACAGAAGATCCGGCTACACACAAAAAGCAAAGATAAATGGACAATCTGTTTACATTAGAACCGGGGAATATGACAACGGACAGATAGGTGAAATATTTATTGATATGCACAGGGAAGGTGCAGCTTTCAGAAGCCTTCTCAACTGTTTTGCTATTTCCATATCACTTGGTTTGCAGCATGGTGTGCCGCTTGAGGAGTTTGCAGACGCTTTTGTATTTACAAGATTTGAGCCGAGCGGAATAGTAACCGGTAATGAGAAAATCAAGATGGCTACTTCAGTTATTGATTACATTTTCAGGGAGTTGGCTGTTACTTATCTGAACAGATACGATCTTGCTCATATTGAACCGGAAGAAATAAAATCTAAAGCATCACCCGGAATAGTGAAGAAATTTGCTGAACCTGACTTTGTAAGCGAGGAATTAGTGAGCGAAAGATTAGTAGAGTTGGATAAAGATGACATTGACTCATACCCATCAGAACAGACAAATACTACTTCCACTCACCTTAAACGCGAACCGAATACGAAGACAAGCAAAAAAACTGAAATGAAAACGCAGGTTAAAATGGCAATTGAAAAAGGATATACAGGAGATATTTGTCCCGAATGCCAGAGTATGACGATGGTACGAAACGGAACCTGTTTAAAATGTATGACCTGCGGCTCTACTTCGGGTTGCAGCTAAATTAAATAAACATTAAAAATTGAAAAAGCCGTTCTATTTTGGAACGGCTTTTTTATTGTCAATGTAAATAAGTATTGAAGATTCTTATTGTTCTACTTAAAATAAAAATAGTCTTTTATAAAGGCTGCATATCTGACAGGAGTTCAATATTTAGTTTATATTTATAATTATCTCTGAGTCTGACATCTGATATTGAATAAGTTCTATAACCAGAAACTTTAGTAGTCACCTTATAACTTCCGGGAAGAACATTTTTAAATAAAAAGAATCCATCAAAATCAGTAAAAGTACTATATTGTCCATCGTCTAATAAAATATTAGCACCTAAAAGCATTTCTTTTGTTTCTCTATCAGATATGTAACCAGAGAGTATACAAGTATTATTTAAACTGGGATCAGGATTTTCTTCAATACTGAATACCGTATTTATTGAACAACCACTAATAAATAAAAATGAAATTACTAAGAGGAGCTGAACAAAACTAGCATTTATATAATTTACTTTAATCATTTCATTCCAACCCAAATTATTACTTCTATAGAATATTATAAAATAATTCTCGAAAACCTCACTGAGTCTTTTCCGTTAATCCATTCTTATCAAATCTTCTTGCGCCCATATATGTTCTGGAGTAATAATCATAATCCAGTAAAGAAATTGTTACCCCCTTTGTGGAGCTTGCGTGAGCAAAGAGATTTTCACCTATATAAAGACCGACATGTCCGGGTTTTACTCTCTTCCGGGTGTTAAAAAACACCAGATCGCCAAACTGCAATTCATCTTTACCCGATACTTCCCTGCCCTGGTTAAACTGAAGCCGGGCAGATCTTTGGAGATCAATTTTAAAAACATTTTTATAAAGTATTTGCGTAAACGCTGAGCAGTCAATTCCATTCTTAGTAGTGCCGCCATATTTATACGGAGTGCCAAGATATTTAATTACTTCCATCAACATCTGCTCTTTAATAGTTGTGTAATCAAAACCCGGCACATCATAATTTTCATTCCGAATCTCAGTTCCCAAAACTTTTGAGATTTCTACTTCGGGTTCTTCACTAGGAAGGTCACTTGGATCTTTTAAATCAAGGTTCAGGTCAACAATCATTGAATCATCTGCAGAAGTGAACCGTATTGGAGATCTTTTGGATTCATCCTCCTCTGTCCTTTTGCCATACCTTTCAGTATTACTCGATGAACAAGCGGATATAATAAGCAAGATGATAATAAATAAAAGAGGAATTGCTTTATTGAGGATGGTTCTCAATTCTAACCCAAATATTTTTTTAGTTCTTTACTTCGGGTAGTGTTTCTTAATCTTCGTATCGCTTTTTCTTTTATTTGCCTTATTCTTTCACGCGTCAGGTTAAATCTATCTCCAATTTCTTCCAGAGTCATTGGTTGATCATCACCCAGACCAAAATAAAGTTTAATAATCTCAGCTTCCTGTTCGCTAAGCTTTGATAATGCTCTTTCAATTTCAGCATTAAGGGATTCTGACATAAGTGATGTATCAGGTGAGGGTTGTTCTGCATTTTCCATCACATCTAGAAGCCGGTTTTCCTCATCCTGTGTAAATGGTGCATCAAATGAAAGATGTTTACTGGATACCCTTAATGTATCAGATATCTCCTGCACATCCATTTCAAGTTCTTTAGCAAGTTCCTCGGCACTTGGTTCTCTTTCATATTCCTGCTCAAGATTGCTGTATGCTTTGCCAATTCTGTTTAATACACCAACCCTATTCAAGGGTAAACGTACAATTCGACTTTGTTCAGCGAGGGCTTGCAGAATTGATTGACGAATCCACCAGACTGCATAGGAGATAAACTTAAATCCTCTGGTTTCATCAAAACGTCTTGCAGCTTTAATAAGTCCCAGGTTTCCTTCATTAATTAAATCCCCAAGAGATAGTCCCTGGTTTTGGTACTGTTTTGCAACACTTACAACAAACCGCAAATTAGCCCTGGTAAGTTTCTCTAAAGCTTCAGGGTCACCCTGCTTAATCCTTATAGCTAACTTAATTTCCTCTTCAGCAGTAAGCAGGGAAACCTTTCCAATCTCCTGTAGATATTTATCAAGAGACTGCGCTTCCCGGTTTGTGAACTGCTTTGTTATTTTCACGGTTTATTTTTATTAGATTTTTCAGTGTTAATTGTATCCACAATACCAACAATAGATGCATCCACCGGTGCCATATCAACCGGTAATGGAATTACCGATTCAGAAGCTGTAATATAGTACACTATCTCTCCAGGACCAGAACCAACAGTATCAACAGCAACAATCGGATCACCCGTTTTTTCTAATTCAGCATTCATAGGTTGAACAATCATCAGCTTAAAACTCTTTAAAGCTTCATATTTTCTAGTAGCCCAAATGTTTCCTATAACTTTTCCTAAAAACAATTCAAATTCCTGTAAATAAACAATACTAAAATCAATTTTCAAAAAAAACTTTATTAAAATAAAATTTAATAACTGACTGATAATAAAATTTTAATTTTGTATTAAAGTTACAAGCCCTATTTTTTATCTAACTTCTACTTGTTAGCTACATCCAGTTTATCAACAATTCCCATAATTACTGCATCAACCGGTTTATCTTTTGTAAAAGTTGTCATCCGTGACGAACTACCGGTAGCTACCAGCACAACTTCACCTTCGCCAGCACCTACACTATCGACAGCTACTACGAAACGTTCCTTCTCTTTCATTTGCAAATCAAGTTCACGAACGATTAAAAACTTTGCGCCAACCAGCTGCTCGTCTTTTTTGGTTGACCATACAGTTCCTATAACTCTTCCAAGAAACATTTATTCTCTCAACTCTTGTGGATGAATAATCTTTAAATTAGTTTTTTTATATCTTTCTTTATCAAATGTAACGATTGGAATTTTATTAATCGAGGAGACAACTGAAAATAATGCATCCCTAACACTGTTAGTTTTATCAGAATATTCCTGAATACTTAATGCATATCTTGAATTTAATCCAAGCACTTTGAGTGAATCCAAGACATTTCGAACCAGTTTTTTTTCATTTTCATCATTACAGGAAGCCAATAGCTCGGCGGCATTTAATACAGTTGTATAGCAAATCCCTTTTTGCATCAGATTAATAAGATGGCTATCCAAATAATCAGTTGTAGTCAGATAATCAACCAGAATATCGTTATCAAGCAAATATTTATCCATTAAGTAACCGTAATTTGAACTTACTTTCTCTTAATTTTCCACCCGCCAGCATTAAATTTATCACTACCCAATCAGGAAGATCCTGAGTTTCTTTTATTTTTTTGAAGACTTCGAGATCTAAATCAGATTTTTTTAATTCTTGTTCAGTCGAGGTTTTGATTTCTATTTTTACCTTGTCATATCCTTTATTCTTTAACTCGTTCAGTGTTTCGGCAAAGAGTTTTATTGATTTTTCATCATCCAAATCTATTTGCAAAGACTTTAGTTCGATCAATTCCTTCTCAATCATTTAAGAAACTTGTCCCATTTAGATTGTTAGTAACAGTAAAAAAATCAGCAACGGTTTTTCCAACATCAGAAAAAGTTTTGCGAACACCAAGATTTTTAGCAATAACATCCTTTCTGTAATAGAGCAAAGGTACATATTCCCTGCTGTGGTCAGTACTTGGAGTGGTAGGATCATTGCCATGATCTGCTGTTATTACAAGTCTATCACTTTCATCCAGATTATTTAGAAAGTCTGGCAGAAAATCATCGAACTCTTTTAGTTTCTCAGCAAAACCAACAGGGTCGTTCCGATGCCCAAAATATACATCGAAATCCACAAGATTTATAAAAATAAAACCATTTTTTGTTTCAGCAGATAATTTTAGTAATTGTTCACAGCCTTCTTCATTAGATTTAGTTAATATCTGCTTTTTAATTCCTTGATAGTTGAATAAATCATTTATCTTTCCAACACCGAATGTTATAACATTATTTTCAGATAAAATATCTAAGATGGTAGGTTCAGGTGGATTTAAAGAAAAATCTTTTCTGTTTTTTGTTCTTTTTAAACTACCTGGTTTACCAATAAATGGTCTCGCAATTACTCTACCTACCTGAAGAGGGTAAGCCAGCACTTTCTCGCGAGTTACTGTACAAATTTCATATAGTTTAGAGAGAGGAATAACTTCTTCGTGTGCGGCGATTTGAAATACTGAGTCAGCAGAAGTATAAACAATCGGATAACCGGTTGCGATATGTTCTTTACCAAATTCCTCAATAATCTTGGTACCTGAAGCCGGTTTATTTCCAAGTATTCCTTCACAACCGGTTTCAGATAAAAATCTTTGAACAATCTCATCATCAAACCCATTTGGGAAATAACTAAAGTCGGTTTTTACGTGTAGTCCGGCAAGTTCCCAATGCCCTGTTGTAGAATCTTTCCCCTGAGATATTTCTGCCATTTTCCCGAAGGAAGCAAACGGTTGAGACACCTTTTTAATTCCCTGAATAGGTTCGATGTTTCCCAGACCAAGCGCTTCAAGATTTGGTAATTTCAATCCACCAATTGCCGAGGCCATGTTGCTCAAGGTATTACTCCCCTGATCATTGTACTTGTCGGCATCCGGAAGTTCACCTATACCAACTCCATCCAGTACTATAACAAAAAAGTTTTTCATACCTGAGAGAAAACTAAATCTTTTAAATTAATTAATATTGAGGACTGAGTTGCCCCCTTTTTCGATTGCTTTATTTAATGCAAGGTTCGCATTGTATATCACTTCATCAACATTGTCTTTATTTGTAGTAGAAGCAATGCCAATTGAAACTGTGAATGTGGTTTGCTTGGAAATTACAGAGATAGGTTTCCGCGCTATTTTTACTCTTAACTTCTCAGCCCAAATAAATACATTTTTAGTTGAAGCATTAAAAAAGTAGATGCCAAAAAGTCGATCTTCAAGTCTACCAAAAAGATTTAATGCGGTCATTTCTTCTGAAATCATTTCTGAAACAACAGAAACAACTTTAATCAAAGGATTATCCTCAAAGAGAGAGTCTTGCTCAATAAAGTCATCTATTTTCAACAAAGCTAATGCACCGGGAACCTCCAGCTGCTTCGCTTTAATCAAGTCAGAATTAAGCCTTTCCTTAAATGATGTTGCATTAAGAGTTCTTGTTTCAAAATCTACTGATGTTAGATTCTTTAATAATTTTTGAGTTGAATGGGAATAGATAATATAGGCTAAAACATTTAATGACTTTTTTAGGAACTGAACATCAAGGTTACTGTATGCATTTTTTTTCAAACTCTCTAAACAAATAACACCGTAGTTTTGCTTATTATAAATAAGTGGGATCGCAATGAATGAACCATCAAATGAAACATCTTCTGCCCGCGAGTACCTTTTGTAATTCCCAGATGAGGTATCATCAATCTTAACGGGAATTCCGGATACAATTGATTTGCCCACAAGCGTACCATTTAAGTCTATTTGAAGATCAACTCCAACATATTTCAGAGCAGTAGTATTTTCAACCTTTTCAATTTTAAAGAGTTTTTCAAGTGGATCGAAATAAATAAATACAAAAGCATCCCATTTAATCATCATTTTTAATGTTTCGGGGAGGGCGTTTATAAGTTCCTTCTCATTCTCAAATTCGCTATCCGGTCCAAGAATTTTTAAGAGCCCTTCTAGTCTTTTTTGCGAAATGGTATCGGAATATTTTTCTTCGAATATCCCAATAAGCATAGTTATAAGGCGTATAAAACGACCAAGCGAGTATATAGTTTCTATTCCAAATGCATCTTCCACTTTTGAGTCGATCGCGATGATTGCAATAAGATCTTCATTATAAAATACAGGTGCACCAGCAAAACTTTTTATACCTTGTGGTGAATCATAATATCTAATAACATCAGCTTCAGCAGCACGGGAAATATCGGTTAAAAGCTCGGGTTCACCTTTTTCCACAATTTTGCTTAATACATCGTCTTCAATATCAAATTTTCTTTTGGTTAAGTGGTTGGAAGTGGAAATGAACTTCTCAATTATCAACTTCTCTTTTTTCTTATTATGCCAAAAGTAGATAACTGAGTGAGCATTGTAGAGTTCAGCCATAACATTCAGCATTCTTTCAATAACAAATCCAAATTGCTCATCATGTCCTATTCCCGGAGGCATGGTTTCTTTTGCAATCTCATCAAAGCGTTCTTTAAGATCCGGAGGTTTTAGAGTAGTTTTAGAAACACCGTACTCCGGTCTGTAATTTTCATCGGTAATAACATCGACGCTTTTATTCTTAGAAACGATCTTAAATGATTCTTCATAATCGGAACGTGGAGAAGAGACAGGTTCGGAAACGCTTTCTTCACTTTCTGATATTGAATAACCACCTGAAAATCTTACTGAATCCCTTAGAAAGATTATAAATGCAACGTAGATAACCAGGAGAGCAATTATGATCAGCCGTATAGTAAGGTCATCACTAATGAATAAACCAACCGCAAGAATCGGAATGACCAGGAATATCAGAATTCTTTTGCGTTGTCTTTTATCCAGCATGTGAAGATTTAAATATGAAAATTTTATTTATAAATAAATTTAACAACTAATTGCCAAAATATAACATTTCGAGCAATTTAAAGGAATAATTCAGCTATCCTTTTCTGCAAAGGTTTCTTCCACTTTCCGGAGAAAGATGAATAGAGAAAGAGGTTATAGTTTAATTCAAGCTCAGGGAAAAATGAAAGTGTTGAACTGATAGATTTATTAATCTGGGATTGTTTAAGTTTATCTACTTTATTAAGGACAACAGTATAATTTTTCTTGGCACTTTTTAGCCATATATTCAGCTGAACATCTAATTCAGTAGGTTCATACCTGCAGTCTACTATGTGAAAGGCGTGGTGTATACTTACTGACTCAATAATGTATTTTGAAATTAATTTGCCCCACTTTTTTCTTTCTTCAATACTAGTCTTGGCATAGCCAAAACCTGGTAAATCTACCAAATAGAACGAATCTTCAATATTATAAAAATTGATTGATCTGGTTTTACCCGGAGTTGAGCTTGTTTTTGCAAGTCCTTTTCTGTTAAATATACTATTGATGAACGAGGACTTCCCAACGTTGGATCGACCACAAAGGATCAGCTGAGGGAGTTCCGGCTTTGGTAACGCATTAAGGTCATAAACAGATTTTATAAATTGAATATCTTTAAACATAACAAGTAAAAAAAAAGAGTAACCGAAATTTCCGATTACTCTTATAATACAAAAAAATATTAAACTATTTTTTCGGCTCTTCGACAGCTTGCTGTTCAAGCATTTTATCGTCTCGCTCGGCTTTTTCTTTAGCTTCTTTCTCTTTTAATTTAGCTTCCCTCTTTTCCTTTTGCTGTTCAGCTCTTGCAGTAACCACTTCGTTATAATCAACAAGTTCCAGAATAGCCATTTGTGCTGCGTCTCCGTTCCTGTAGCCTAACTTTACAACCCTAGTATAACCACCTGGTCTGTCACCAATTTTTGGAATTATATCAGAATATAATTCCTTTACCACTTCTTTATCTTTAATCACATCCATTACTTGTCTTTGCGAATGCAAGTCACCTTTACGAGCAGTTGTAATTAACTTTTCAGAAAAAACTCTTGTTTCTTTAGCTTTGGCAAGAGTAGTTTTAATTCTCTTATGCTTAAGAAGAGAAGTCATAAGTGAATTTAGCGTAGCTTTCCTATGGCTTGTGGTTCTACCTAATTTTCTTCCCTTAACATTGTGTCTCATCTATTTTCCCTTAGAATTTATTTAGGTTCAACTTCTTCTTTAATATATTTATCTACATCCATTCCAAATTCAATTCCCAAATCCTCAACGATTTCCATAAGTTCAGCTAGTGATTTTCTTCCAAAATTTCTAAACTTTAACATTTCAGCTTCATCTTTTCTAACCAAATCACCAAGTATTTTTATATTGGCAGCTTTAAGGCAGTTATGGGATCTCACACTCAATTCCAGATCGTCAACAGGAGTTAATAGTATTTTCTTTAACCTGTCAAATTCAGTATCCTTTGGTGCAACAGGTAGTTCTTCTTCCTGTTCCATATCAAAATTAATGAATAACTGAATATGCTCTCTGAGGATTTTCGCAGCCTGAGTAAGAGCATCATCAGGAGTAATGGAACCATCTGTTGAAACATCGAGAGTGAGTTTTTCAAAATCGTTCTTATCGCCAATTCTAACATTTTCAACGTTCATTTTCACATTCCTGATTGGTGTAAATATTGAATCAATCGGAATAACACCAATTGTTTGATCAGGTGAAGAGTTTTCATTGGCAGGAACATATCCGGTTCCCTTACCTACTCTAAGTTCTACATCAAATTTTGCACTTTTATTTAGAGTAGCTATGTGTAAATCAGGATTTAAAATTTCTACTTCACTGCTTGCCTTCTGAATATCTGCAGCAGTCCAGGCCTTTTCACCATTAAATGATAAATCAATTTTGTTTGGCTTTTTTGAAAGAAGTTTCATCCTGACTTGCTTAAGATTCAATATAATTTCAGAAACATCCTCAACTACACCAGGAATAGTCGTAAACTCATGTAAGATTCCGCTAAACTTAACAGAAGTAATTGCTGCGCCCGGTAAAGATGACAGAAGAACCCTACGTAAGGAATTACCTAAAGTTACTCCAAAACCTCTTTCAAGTGGTTGCATTGAGAAACTACCAAATGTATTGGAAAAGTTTGCTTCATCTAAAACCACTGTTTCCGGCATAATTAAATGTGATGTATTCATTAAAATATCCTCTAAAATTTCAAAAATTAATTATTTAGAATAGAGCTCTACTACCAATTGTTCATTGGCATTTAGAGGAACATCCGCTCTCTCCGGCACTTGAAGAAAAGTTCCGGTTAACGATGCTTTATCTACAGTTAACCATGGGTAAGCGCTGTCTTTAACCCTCTTGAGCGAATTGTGAATCGCGTCGAGCTTCTTACTTTTTTCCTTAACTTTAACAATATCTCCCTGTGATACAAGGTACGATGGAATATCAACCATTCTATCGTTCACCATAAAATGTCTGTGCTTAATAAGCTGTCTTGCCTGACTTCTTGAGCCTGCAAATCCTAATCGGAAAACAACATTATCAAATCTTCGCTCTAACATTTTAATAAGGTTTTCTCCGGTAATACCTTTTTGTTTATTGGCTTTTTCAAAATAATTTCTGAACTGGGTTTCCAGTAATCCATACTGTCTTTTAATTTTTTGTTTTTCCCTAAGCTGGATTCCGTACTCAGATATTTTTTGCCTTCTGCTCAGACCATGTTGACCGGGTGCATAATTTCGGGATTCAATCGGGCACTTTTCTGTATAGCATTTCTGCCCCTTAAGAAAGAGTTTTTGTTTTTCTCTTCTACATAATTTACAAACTGAATCTGTGTATCTTGCCATTTATCGCTATCTCCTTAATTAAACTCTTCTACGTTTTGGTGGTCTGCAACCATTATGGGGTATCGGCGTAACATCTTTGATCGATGTAATTTCCAACCCAGCAGTATATAAAGACCTGATTGCTGCCTCTCTTCCCGATCCCGGTCCTTTTACTTTTACCTCAATTTTTCGTAATCCTAAATCGTATGCTTCCTTTGCAGCAGCTTCTGCAGAAACCTGAGCGGCAAATGGGGTATTTTTTCTGGAACCTTTAAATCCATTTTTACCTGCAGATGACCACGATAAAGTATTACCATAAATATCTGTAATGGTGACAATCACATTGTTAAATGTTGCTTTAATGTGTGCAACTCCATTAAGATCTACCTGGGTTTTCTTTTTTACTTTTTTTACTGATTTAGCCAAAAACTTTCCTCCGAATTAAAAAATTATTTCTTAGTAGGTGTCTTCTTTTTACCGGCAACTGTTTTACGTTTACCTTTTCTAGTTCTTGAGTTCGTACGTGTTCTTTGTCCTCTTACAGGCAATCCCTTTCTGTGTCTTATACCACGGTGAGAACCGATGTCCATTAATCGTTTAATATTCTGCTGGACATCTGATCGAAGTGCTCCTTCAACTTTATATTCTGCGGTAATAACCGCTCTTATTTGCGCAACATCTTCTTCCGTTAAATCACTAACTTTTTTGCCAGGATCTATTTTTGCTTTTTCTAAAATCTCTTCAGAAGAAGTTGGCCCAATTCCATAAATATACTGGAGACCGAACAAGACTTTTTTATTTTTAGGTAAATCAACGCCGGATATACGTGCCAATCTTTAACTCCTTTTTTTAACCTTGTCTTTGTTTATGTTTTGGGTTAGAGCATATAACCCGAACAACGCCCTTGCGTCTTATAATTTTACACTTATCACATATTTTTTTTACTGATGATCTAACTTTCATCTTTTACCTGCTATTTATACCTGTAAGTAATTCTTCCTTTAGATAAATCATAAGGCGACATTTCAACTGATACTTTGTCGCCAACCAAAATTTTAATAAAATGCATTCTCATCTTACCAGAAATATGAGCGAGAATTTCATGACCGTTATCTAACTTTACCTTAAATGTTGCATTTGGTAAAGTTTCAGTAATGACACCATCTATTTTAATTGGTCCTTGTTTAGCCATTAACAAACAGTTAATATTTCCGGAGAATTATCAGTCACTAAAATCGTATGTTCAAAATGCGCAGAGGGCGAACCATCGGAAGTTAAAACAGTCCAACCATCTGAAGCTGTTGTTACACTATAAACCCCGGCATTTACCATAGGTTCAATTGCCAGTGTCATTCCATTTTTCAATTTTGGACCAGTTCCTTTCTTTCCAAAATTCGGAATCGCTGGATCTTCGTGTAAAAATTTGCCTACGCCGTGGCCACAAAGATCTCTGACAATGGAAAAACCGTTTCGTTCAACATATTCCTGTACAGCTGAAGAAATATCGTGTACTCTTTTTCCGCTCGTAGCTTGTTCGATCCCAAGATACAAGGACCTTTCTGTCACTTCTAAAAGTTTCTTTTTTTCGTCAGAAATTCTTCCAACTGCAACAGTTATTGCTGCATCACCATAAAAATTATTTTTAAGAACACCAACATCTAGAGAAATTATATCTCCCTCATTAAGTTTCACTGAACCAGGGATTCCGTGAACAACTGCATCATTGAGTGATGTACAAACCGAACCTGGAAATCCAGGTAATCCTCCCTGCGAATATCCTTTGAATGCAGGGATTGCATTGTTACTTCTAATATAATCTTCACCTATCTGATCGAGTTCAAAAGTAGTAACGCCGGCTTTTACATTACTTCCAACTAATTGAAGCGTTTCTGCAACTATTCTACAACTCTCTCTTATAAAATCAATTTCCTTTTTAGTCTTTATATAAATCACAATTTAAATGAATCTACGTCCTCTTAATTTGCCGGATTTCATAAATCCATCATAATGCCTCATAAGCAAGTGCGATTCAATTTGCTGCAAAGTATCAAGAGCTACTCCAACGATAATTAGAAGACTTGTACCGCCAAAAAACTGTGCAAACTGACCGGAAACACCAAAGCCAGATACGAATGCTGGTAAAATTGCAACTATTGCCAGGAATATAGAACCAGGCAGAGTAATCTTTGTTAGGATATTATCAATGAACTCGGAAGTTTGCTTCCCCGGTCTTATACCCGGAATAAATCCGCCTTGCTTCTTCATATTGTCTGCAACATCTTTTGGATTGAAAGCAATTGCAGTATAAAAATATGTGAAAAAAATAATCATTAACCCGTAAATTGCAGAGTAAACAGGAGACGTATAAACAAATAAATTTGAAATACTCTGCAGAAATTCATTATCAGGGAAAAAGGATAAAACAGTATTCGGAATAAACATAATTGACTGTGCAAAAATTATCGGCATTACTCCTGCAGTATTAACTCTTAAAGGGATATATTGTGTTACGCCACCATAAATCTTTCTTCCAACCACCCGCTTAGCGTACTGCACGGGAATCCGTCTAGTACCCTGCGTAACTAAAACTACACCAGCAATTATAAAGAACATAAAAATCAGTATCACAATCTCAACTATTATGGACCTTTGACCGACACTGATCAATCTAATTTCATCTACTACTGCATTAGGAAATACAGCTATAATTCCAATAAAGATTATTAGAGAAATTCCGTTACCAATACCTCTTTCAGTAATTTGTTCTCCCATCCACATCATAAAAATGGTTCCAGAAGTTAGAATAATAATGGTTGTAAGAACCCAAGGTAATCCTCTAACAACGTCCGGGACAATTGGTAAACCCTGAACCTGGATATTCAACAATCTTATTGTTACACCCCAGGCTTGCATTGCAGAAATAAGAACAGTGCCATACCTGGTTAACTGAGTAATCTTTTTTCTACCTTCTTCACCTTCCTGCTGAAGCTTCTGAAAATAAGGAACTACTGCACCAAGTAATTGAATGATAATTGACGCCGAGATATAGGGCATAATACCTAGTGCAAAAATTGCCGCATTTGAAAAAGCTCCGCCAACAAACAAATCATACAAACCAAAAAGATTGTCGGTAGTAGCATTTTTCATGCTTTCAGTCAGCAACGTAGTGTCAACACCCGGAATGGTTATATGGGCACCTAATCGGACTAAAAACAATATAGCCAGCGTATAAAATATTCGCTGGCGAAGTTCGTGTATCTTAAAAATGTTCCTAAAAGTATCTGTAAATTTCGACATTTATAACCGTATTAGATTAACTTTATTGAACCGCCAGCTGATTCTATTTTCTCTTTAGCACTTTTGCTGATCGCATTAACTTCAATATTTACTTTTTCCTTAAATTCACCTTTACCTAAAATCTTTACCGGCTTCTTAATACTTGATATCAACCCTAAATTTTTCAATTCCTGAATATTGATATCTTTACCAAGTCTTTTCTCATCAGCAAGTCGCTGTAATGAATTAAGGTTAACAACTTGATATGTTTCCTTAAAAATATTAGTAAATCCAAACTTTGGAATTCTTCTCTGTAGTGGCATTTGACCACCTTCAAACCAAGCTCTGTTTTTAGCACCGGAACGAGACCTCTGACCATTCATACCTCTGGTTGACTGCTCACCATGACCGGAACCTTCGCCTCTTCCGACTCTTTTCCGTTTCTTCTTTGATCCTTCAGCGTATTTTAAATTGCTAAGAATATCCATTTATAAATTCCTTATTCTTTTACCTCTTCAACCCTAACAAGATGGGTAACCTTTTTTATCATACCTCTAATTTGAGGGGTATCGTTATGAACTCTCTCCCAGTTAGGTCTGCCTAAACCCAAAGCTTCAATTATCCTTTTCTGAGTCTTTGGTCTGTCTATAATACTTTTGGTTTGAACTACTTTTATCTTTGACATAAAATCCTCTTTTACGTAGCAAAAACTTCCTGAATTGTTTTTCCTCTTTTATTCGCCATCGATTTAGCATCAATTTGATTTAGAAGTCCATTCAAAGTTGCTTTCACCTGATTATGTGGATTACTAGAACCAAGAGATTTTGTTAAAATATCCTGAACACCAGCAGCTTCTAAAACTGCCCTTACCCCACCACCGGCAATAAGCCCGGTACCAGGCGTGGCAGGTTTTAACAATACTCGACCTGCACCATACTTGCCAATAATCTGGTGAGAAATAGTACCTTTTCTAATCGTAACTTTTACAAGACCCTTCTTGGCATCATCAATACCTTTCGAGATGGCATCAGTTACTTCGTTCGCTTTACCCAGTCCAACACCGACGATCCCATTACCATCACCAACTACAACAATCGCATTGAAGCTGAACCGGCGTCCGCCTTTTACAACTTTAGCAACACGATTAATGTGTACTACTTTTTCTTTTAATCCATCAGTTTCAGTTGATTTAACTCTTTTCAAATTTTCTCCTAAAAAACAATCATTATAAAAATGGAAGCTGCCGGGAGAGGATTCGAACCTCTACAGACGCCTCCAAAGGGCGTAGTCCTACCATTAGACGACCCGGCAAAAAGCATTAAAATACCAATCCTCCCTCACGAGCACCATCTGCTAAGGCCTTTACCCTACCATGATATCTAAAACCACCGCGATCAAAGACGACGTTCTTAATATTTTTTTCTAAAGCTTTTTTCGCAAGTAAACTACCAACCAGTTTACTTTTATTTGTTTTTCCTTTAACAGATTTTAATTCAGCTTTTGCTTCTTTATTTAAGCTGGAAACCGATATTAAAGTGTTTCCTGTTGTATCGTCTATAATTTGAGCATAAATATTATCAAGACTTCTGTAAACCGAAAGACGCGGTTTTTCAGTTGTACCAGAAATCTTTTTTCTGATTTTTATTCTTGCTCTGTCTCTTGATGTCTTCTTTTTCATTGATACCATAACTCCTAAAAATTATGCTCCAGCAGTCTTTCCGGCTTTTCTAATAATTCGCTCATCAGAATACTTAATTCCTTTACCTTTATAAGGTTCGGGTTTTCTGAAAGATCTGATTTTGGCAGCAACTAATCCAACTAATTCTTTATCATTACCCGAAATTATTATCTGAGTAGGAGACGGAATTTCTAATTTAATCTCCTCCGGAGGAATAAAGTAAATCGGGTGTGAATATCCAATATTCAGTAATAAATTTTTCCCTTTCAATTCAGCTTTGTAACCAACTCCAACAATATCTAAAGTCTTTTTATAAGATTCAGTAACACCAACTACCATGTTTTGTATAAGAGCACGTGTTAAACCATGGAGTGCTCTTGATTCTTTTAAATCATTTGGTCTGGTTACTCTCAATTCTCCTTCAACAATTTCAGTTTTCATTGTAGGATGAATTGTTCTTGAAAGTTCACCTTTAGGTCCTTTTACCTTTATGTGACTACCATCCAGGTTTATTGTAACACCCTTAGGAATCTCAACCGGTTTTTTACCTATTCTTGACAATCTTAATCTCCAAATATTAATTTTACCATATATAACACATTACTTCACCGCCAACGAGAAGATTTCTTGCATCTTTGTCAGATAATAAACCTTTCGGTGTCGATATAATTGCCGTACCTAATCCGTTAAGTACTCTTGGAAGTTTATCAGCAGCTCTGTAAACACGTAAACCTGGTTTACTAATTCTTTTTAAACCATTTATAGCTGGTACACCGTTTTTATATTTTAAAACAAGATTTATCTTCTTCTGCTTATTATCATCAATAATTTCGTAGTCTATCACATAGCCTAAATTCTTAAGAATTTCCGATAATCCTATTTTTACTTTGGATGCAGGAATTTCAACACGTGGCTTTTTAGCTTTGGTAGCGTTTCTAACTCTTGTTAAATAATCTGCAATTGGATCTGTAACTGGCATTTATCCTTTCTCCGTTTACCAACTTGATTTTTTTATACCGGGAATTTCGCCTCTTAAGGCCATTTCCCTAAAAACTAATCTGGAAACTCCAAATTTTCTATAATAACTTCTAGCCCGACCAGTAAACATACACCTGTTCTTAAGTCTAACTTTTGAAGAATCACGGGGCAGTTTCTGAAGTTCCTCATAATCACCATTAGCCTTCAATTCCTCTCGCTGTTTTCTATACTTTTCAGTAAGTCTGCGTCTTTTTTCTTCCCTTGCAATTAAACATTTACGGGCCATTAATTCTCCTAGGCTGTTTTAATTTCTTTTTTGATGAAAGGCATTCCGAATGATCTTAATAATTCGTAAGCCTCGTTATCTGATTTTGCAGAAGTTACAATAGTAACATCCATTCCTAAAACTCGGGTAATTTTGTCAACATTTATTTCAGGAAAGATAATCTGCTCTTTAACACCAAGAGTATAATTACCTCTTCCATCGAAAGATTTATCTGATAAACCGCGAAAGTCTCTAACTCGCGGAAGAGCTACATTAATAAGCCGGTCAAGAAATTCATACATTCTTTCTTTTCTTAGTGTAACCATTGCTCCTATACTTACACCCTCTCTAAGCTTAAAGTTCGAAATCGCTTTCTTCGCTTTTCTTACGCTAGCTTTTTGACCGGTAATCGATTCGAGTTCTCTAACAGCCTCCTCCAGAATTTTAGGTTCTGTAACAGCTGCTCCAAGTCCCATGTTAACAACAACTTTTTCAATTTTAGGAACTTGCATTATGTTCTTATAGCTGAAAGTTTTCATCAGTCCAGGGACAATTTCACCCTGGTAGTATTCAAAAAGTCTGCTAGGAATTTTAATATCCTTTTCAGCTGCCGCAGGTGCGGTCTCCTTTTTGGATTTTTCTTTCTTATCTTTTTTTTCTTTTACTTTTTTATCTGCCATGTTATTAACAAGAATTAAATTTTTACTGAAGCATTTCGCCGCTTACTTTAGCAATCCGGGCTATTTTCTTTTTCCCGGTTTTTTCATCAAGGATTACTCTCGATCCAATACGAGTTGGTTCATTACTCTTAGGATCCAAAATCATCACGTTCGAAGCGTGAACAGATGCTTCCTTTTCAAGTATGCCACCTTGAGGATTCTTCTGATTAGGTTTAGTATGTCTTTTCCTAAGATTTATTCCTTCAACGATTACTCTGTACTTCTTTGGAAATACTTTAAGTACTTTACCGGTTTTACCGCGATCGTTTCCGGAAATAATCATAACCATATCATTTTTTCTAATTTTCATAATTACCTTTTACAATACTTCAGGTGCTAATGACACAATTTTCATAAACTGTCTATCTCTTAATTCCCGAGCAACGGGACCAAAAATACGTGTACCTCTCGGTTCGTTCTGAGGATTTATTAATACTGCAGCATTTTCATCGAACCGAATATATGAACCATCTTTTCTTCTAACTTCTTTTTTTGTTCTAACAATTACCGCCCTGGAAACTTCACCTTTTTTTACTGTTCCATTAGGCATAGCAGTTTTAACACTCACAACAATTGTGTCACCTACCGTTGCATATCTTCTACGGCTTCCGCCTAAAACCCGAATGCACCTAACTTTTTTTGCACCCGAATTATCTGCAACAACCAGATTTGTTTCTACCTGTATCATCGTCAGTGATTCTCCTGCCTACTTAGCTTTTTCAATAATTTCAACTAAACGCCATCTTTTATTAGCACTAAGAGGGCGGGTTTCCATAATCTTAACTTTATCACCAATTTTACATTCTTTTTTCTCATCGTGAGCCATAAGCTTCGTTGTCTTCTTAAAGTATTTCTTATAAAGAGGATGAGCAACTTGTCTTTTAATAGCAACCAGAATTGTTTTATCCATCTTATTGCTTACAACCATTCCAATTCTTGTCTTCCTGAGTCCTCGCGATTCCATTCTTAAGCGCTTTCTCCTTTCGTTGAAATACTAGCTGATTGAAGTTCTCTTTTCTGAAGAACTGTTTTTAACCTGGCGATATCTCTTTTCACATTTTTAATTTTAGCAGTATTAGTTAACTGCTTTAATTGATGAGAAAACCTAAGGTCAACTAGATTACGTTCTTCCTCTTTTATTCTTTGGAGGATTTCTTCGGTCTTCATTTCATTTATTTCGTGAATCTTCATTTCAATATCCTATAAAAAGCTTATTCAAAATCAGGTCTGGCTATAACTTTAGTTTTAATCGGCAACTTGTGCGAACAAATCTTGAGAGCTTCGTTTGCAACCTGTTTTGTAACACCTGAGACCTCAAAAAGAATTCTTCCCGGTTTAATAACTGCAACCCAGAATTCAGGTGCACCTTTTCCCTTACCCATTCTCGTCTCAAGAGGTTTTTTAGAAACCGGTTTGTCAGGGAATATTCTTATCCATACCCTGCCATCCCTTTTCATTTTTCTTGAAAGAGCAACACGGCAAGCTTCGATCTGACGGCTAGTAATCCAACTCGGTTCTAATGCTTTTAGACCGAAATCGCCAAAGGCAACTGAACTGCCACGTTTAGCTTTACCTTTTCTTCTACCTCTATGTGCTTTTCTGTATTTTACTCTTTTCGGCATTAACATAATTTTAGATCCTTCTCAAAATTATTCCATTGCTCTTTTGCCAAGAATTTCACCCCGGCAAATCCATACTTTAATTCCAATGGAACCATATACTGTTTCTGCTCTGCCGTTGGCGTAATCTATATCAGCTCTCAATGTGTGTAGTGGAATTCTACCATCTTTATACTGCTCAGACCTTGCTATTTCAGCACCACCCAATCTTCCTGCACACATAATTCTAATACCTTCGGCACCCATTCGCATTGACGCAGTTATTGCCATTTTCATCGCTCTTCTGAAGGATACTCTTCCTACTAACTGATTTGCGATATTTTCAGCAACTAAATATGCATCAAGTTCAGGTCTCTTAATTTCTGATATCTGAATCTTTACATCTTTATTAGTTATCTGTCTTAATTCTTCCTCGAGCTGTGTAATTTCCTTACCACTCTTACCAATGACCACACCCGGTCTTGATGTATGAATATTTAATATTATACTTTTTGATGTTCGGTCAATTATTATTTTAGAAATACCTGCTTTTTTTAATCTGTTTCGTACATAACTACGAAGTTTTTCATCTTCTTTTAATTTCGTTGCATAACTTTTGCTTTCATACCAATTAGAGTTCCATCCTCTTATTAAACCTACTCTCAAACCTATCGGATTAGTTTTCTGTCCCAAAAATTCCTCCTAGAATTATGCTTTTTTTGCAACGACTATTGTTAAATGACAGGATCTTTTTCTAATCCTGTACGCTCTACCCATCGGGGCAGGCGATATTCTTTTTAAAGTTGGCCCAACATTCACATAAACTTCTTTCACAAAAAGATCAGATGGTTCTACTCTGGTTGTTTCATCTTTATTAAGAAGATTAGAAACTGCAGATCTTAAAGTTTTCTCTGCATCTTTTGATGAATGTTTGGGAGAAAAGTGAAGTATTTCTAAAGCTTTATCCACTGATTCTCCTCTAATCATATCAATCACCAATCTCATTTTTCTTGGTGATGAACCTATAAATCTATTTACTGCTGTTGCTTCCATCTTAATTAAATTCCCTTAATTAACCCGCTTTAGCTGCTTTTTCTGCCTTTGTACCCGGATGACCTCTAAAAATTCTTGTTGGGGCAAATTCACCCAATTTGTGACCAACCATATTTTCAGTTATAAAAATTGGAATCATCTTATTGCCATTATGAACTGCTATAGTGTGACCAACAAAATCAGGAGTAATTATTGATGCACGAGACCAGGTCTTAATTATTCTTTTCTGATTTGTATCATTAAGCTGTTTTATTCTCTGTGCCAGTTTATAATGTATAAAAGGTCCTTTTTTAACTGAACGAGGCATAAGCTAAACCTATTTTTTCCTTCTTTTAATAATGTATTTATTAGATCGATTCTTACGTTTACGGGTTTTCAAACCTTTTGCTTTTTGTCCCCAAGGTGAAACAGGATGACCGCCACCAGAAGTTTTACCTTCACCACCACCCATAGGATGGTCTACCGGATTCATTGCAACACCTCTTACGTAAGATCTTCTTCCAAGCCATCTCGTTCTTCCAGCTTTTCCTAAACTGATATTTTCATGTTCAGAATTTCCGACCAACCCAAAAGTTGCCAGACAATTTACACTTATCATTCTCACTTCACCGGAGGGCATTTTTAATTGTGCATAATCACCTTCTCTTGCCATTAATTGCAAAGCGTTTCCTGCACTTCTACCAAGTTGTCCACCCTTCCCGGGTTTTAATTCAACATTATGAACAAAACTTCCTAAAGGCATTTCCTTTAATGGTAGAGTGTTACCGACAGCAATTTCACTTCCGGGACCTGATATAATTTTATCACCGACTTTTAAACCATTGGGAGCAATTATATATCTCTTCTCACCATCAGCATAATGGAGCAAAGCAATTCTCGATGACCTGTTCGGATCATATTCAATCGAAAATACTTTTGCAGGAACACCGTGTTTATCTCTTTTAAAATCGATTTTTCTGTATCTTCTTTTGTGTCCACCACCAATGTGTCTTGCAGTAATTCTACCATGATTATTCCTGCCGCCTGATTTCTTCAAGGCTACAGTCAAAGACTTTTCAGGTACAGATTTAGTAATCTCCTCAAAAGTAAAATCACTTTTGAATCTTGTTCCCGGAGTAGTCGGTTTTAATTTTTTAATGCCCATTAGTTACCTTTTTTCAAAACTTAAACTTCTTCAAAGAGTTCAATATTTTCGCCCTCTTTGAGAGTGACTATTGCTTTTTTAAATTTTGCGGTTTTTCCTGTAAACCTTCCACTTTTTCTAAACTGTGTTTTAGTTTTCCCGGGATGATTTATAGTTTTAACATCAACCACGTGAACGTTAAATTTTTCCTCAATCGCTTTAGCAATCTGAATTTTATTTGCTTTTGGATTTACCAAAAATCCATACTTACCATTATCAGCAGTAATATTTGTCATTTTTTCCGTAATAAGAGGACTAATTAAAATCTGATGCATATCAGTTTACCACCTTCTCTTCATTTTCTTTGAATGTTTCGGAAATAGCATCAATTGCACTCTTCTGAAGTATCAAAAGCTGATTGTTCAAAATGTCATAAGTAGAGGCTTTACTTGCTTCTAATACATTGACTTTGCTGATATTTCTTCCGGATTTATAAACATTAGCATCATTCTTTCCGGTTAGAAGTAAAATCTTTTTACCGTTTAAATTCAGAGCATCAATCATTGAAACAAAATCCTTAGTAGCTGGTTTCTCAAATGTAAAATCCTCGACTACCATCAGTTGTTCATCCTTAGCTTTATAACTAAGTGCAGACTTTCTTGCGAGCTGCCTTAATTTTTTAGGAAGCTTTTGTCTATAATCTCTTGGACGTGGACCAAATATAGTTCCACCACCAATCCATAAGGGTGAACGAATTGTACCAGCTCTTGCAGTTCCTCTGCCTTTTTGTCTCCACGGTTTTTTGCCTCCGCCTCTTACCTCAGCACGTTCCTTTGCTTTATGTGTTCCCTGCCTTTGATTAGCAAGAAATGCTTTTACAGTAAGATAGATCGCATGATCGTTTGGCTCAATGCCAAATATTGCATCATCGAGTTTAGCTTTTTTTCCCGAAGATTTTCCGTCTATTTTAAAAATATCTAAAGTCATTATAATTTTGAATTTAATTCTATTTTATAAGCCTATGGCTTAATCAATTCAACTATTGAATTTATTGAACCCGGGACTGCACCTTTAACCATAATCAGATTGTCTTCAGGGATAACTTTAATAACCTGAAGATTCCTGACAGTTACATTCTCATATCCTTTTCTGCCAGCCATTTTCATACCTTTGAAGACTCGTGAAGGATAAGAACTTGAACCAATAGAACCGGGCGCCCTTAACCGATCACTCTGCCCGTGAGTGGTTCCACCGACACCACCAAAATTGTGACGTTTCATAACTCCCTGGAATCCTTTTCCTTTGCTCTTTCCACTAACTTTAATTATGTCACCTTCCTTAAATATATCTGTCTTAATTTCATCACCTATTTTCATACTACCGGAATCAAAATTTCTAAATTCCTTAACCGTTCTTAGCGGAGAAAGATTGTTCTTCTTGAACTGTCCTAAAACAGGTTTACTAGTATGTTTTTCTTTCTTCTCTTCAAAACCCAATAGAACAGCTGAGTAGCCGTCTTTTTCCTTTTCACGCAAGGAAACAACTTTACAGGGTCCAGCCTGAATAACAGTAACAGGTACTAAATCACCTTCAGCATTAAAGACGCTGGTCATTCCTATTTTTTTACCTAAAATTCCAGGCATAACAAACTCAAAATAAATTATAACTTAATTTCTATATCAACACCCGCCGGAATATCAAGCTTGCTTAATGAATCGACGGTTTTGTTATTTGAATTATGAATATCTATGATTCTTTTATGTGCTCTGGTTTCAAATTGCTCACGAGATTTTTTATCAACGTGAGGAGATCTGAGTACAGTATAAATTGTCTTTCTAGTAGGAAGTGGAATTGGTCCCGAAACAACCGCACCCGTACTCCTTACAGTCTTGATAATCTTTTCAGTAGATTTATCAATCAGTATGTGATCATAAGACTTTAACTTTATTCTTATTTTCTGACCCGGCACTTAAGAACTCCTTTTAATTAATCACAAATGAAAAGAGGATAAGCTCCCTTTTCAAGTAAAAATATTTTCTATCTATTTAATAATCTTCGTAACGACACCAGCGCCAACAGTTCTACCACCTTCACGAATAGCAAATCTTAATCCATCTTCCATAGCAATTTCAGATATTAGTTCAACTTTAAGATTAACATTATCACCAGGCATAACCATTTCAGTTCCTTCAGGAAGAGTAGCAACACCGGTCACGTCAGTTGTTCTGAAATAAAACTGGGGTCTGTAACCGTTAAAGAATGGTGTGTGTCTTCCACCTTCATTCTTTGATAATATATATACAGAACCTTCAAATACTGTATGTGGTGTAATAGAACCAGTCTTCGCTATTACCATTCCTCTTTCAATTTCATTCTTATCAACACCTCTAAGTAAAATTCCGGCATTATCACCAGCCATTGCAGAATCGAGTTCTTTCCTGAACATTTCGATACCTGTAACAACAGTCTTTTTATGCATTCCTAAACCTATGAGTTCAACTTCTTCCTGAAGTTTAACTGATCCTCTTTCCACTCTACCTGTAGCAACTGTACCACGACCTGTAATTGAGAATACATCCTCAACAGGCATCAAGAAAGGTTTTGAAGTTTCTCTTTCCGGAATTGGAATGTAGCTGTCTACGGCATCCATTAATTTCCAAACACAATCTAACCTTGGGTCGTCAATCTTAGCCTCAGGAGATGCTGCAGCTTCAAGAGCCTTTAAAGCAGAACCCTGAATAATGGGTATTTCATCACCCGGAAATTCATAAGAGTTTAAAAGATCTCTTAATTCAACTTCAACCAATTCCAAAAGTTCAGGATCATCAACCATATCAACTTTATTCATAAATACAACTATTTTAGGAACACCTACCTGACGAGCAAGGAGAATATGCTCTCTGGTTTGTGGCATAGGTCCATCTGTAGCAGCAACAACCAGAATAGCACCATCCATCTGAGCTGCTCCTGTTATCATGTTTTTAACATAATCCGCATGACCAGGACAATCTACGTGAGCGTAATGTCTGTTTTCAGTAGCATACTCCACATGCGCAGTTGCAATCGTAATGCCTCTTTCTTTTTCTTCAGGTGCATTATCAATACTATCGAAAGTTCTAACTTCCGATAAGCCCTTTTTATTGAGAGCCATAGTGATGGCAGCAGTTAATGTTGTTTTACCATGGTCTACGTGACCTATTGTTCCAACGTTAACGTGCGGCTTACTCCTATCAAATTTTTCTTTTGCCATCGGTTTCTCCTTTTATATTTTTCCTTTAATTGTTAATTCAAAGTTATTTAAGCTGTAGCTGTAGTTTTCTTGCCTAACGATTTTTCAGCAATTTCCTCTGCAATTGATTGAGGTACTTGCTGATAATGATCAAATTGCATAGAATAGATTGCTCTACCTTGAGTCATTGATCTTAATACTGTTGCATAACCAAACATCTCTGAAAGCGGTACAAGAGCTTTAATTACCTGAGCATCTTTTCGTGCATTAAAACCTTCTATTTTTCCTCTGCGCGAATTTAAATCTCCCATAACATCACCCAGATAATCTTCAGGAGTAACTACTTCAACTGACATTATAGGTTCCAGCAAAATTGGTTTAGCCTTCAGAGATCCATTTTTAAAAGCCATTGAGCCAGCGACCTTGAATGATAATTCGTCCGAGTCAACATCGTGATAAGAACCATCTACTAATTTTGCTTTAATATCAACCACAGGATATCCTGCAACTACACCATTTCGCATAGCCTCCTGAATTCCAGCCGAAACAGGTGTTATATATTCCTTAGGAACTGACCCGCCAACAATTGCGTTTATAAATTCATAACCTTTGCCAGGTTCGTTAGGAGATAATTCAATTTCCACATGGCCGTATTTACCACGTCCGCCAGACTGTTTAATAAATTTACCCTCAGCCTCGACTGCCATTGTAATTGTTTCTCTGTAAGCTACCTGGGGCTTACCAATATTAGCTTCGACTTTAAACTCTCTTTTCATTCTGTCAACAAGAATTTCAAGATGAAGTTCTCCCATACCACTAATTAATGTCTGACCTGTTTCATCATCCACATTTACTCTGAACGTTGGATCCTCATCCGAAAGCTTTGACAAGGAATCAGACAATTTATCCTGATCTGCTTTAGTCTTGGGTTCAATTGCAATCTGAATTACAGGTTCGGGGAAAGTCATCCTTTCCATAATAATATGTTCATCTTCCGAACATAAAGTGTCACCAGTTCGAGTAAACTTTAAACCTACTGCTGCGGCAATATCTCCAGCTCTAACCTCAGTAATATCTTCCTGATGATTAGCATGCATTTGTAAGAGCCGACCTATTCTTTCTTTTCTTTGACTAACAGAGTTATAAACATAAGATCCAGCTTTTAAGACCCCAGAGTAAACTCGGAAGAAACATAATTTTCCTACATAAGTATCACTTGCTATTTTAAAAGCCAGAGCAACAAACTTTTCCTTTTCATCAATTTTTCTTGTTATATCATCGTTCATGCCAACGTGATGAGCATGTATTTCTTTAAAGTCAGTAGGAGCTGGTAAAAGGTCAACTACATAATCGAGTAATTTTTGAACTCCTTTATTTTTAAAAGCCGAACCACAAAGAACCGGGATAATTTTTGCTTCAATTGTTGCTTTTCGTAGCACTGCTAATATCTCCTCAGGACTAATCTCTTTTCCTTCAAGATACTTTTCTAATAAAGTGTCATCGACATCTGAAACAGCCTCAAGCATCTGAGTTCTATACTTATTAGCATTTTCCAGTAAATCCTGCGGTATAGGAATCTCATCAAATGTAGCACCGAAAGTTTCTTCGTGATACATTCTTGCTTTAAATTGAATAAGATCAATCACACCTGAAAAAAGATCGCCTTCACCAATAGGTAAATTAATTGGGATGGCATTGGCAGCTAGTCTATCTTTCATCATTTGAACAGCATGATAAAAATCTGCTCCAACTCTGTCCATCTTATTAATAAATGCTATTCTCGGAACATTATATTTATCTGCCTGTCTCCAAACAGTTTCAGATTGTGGTTCAACACCACCGACAGCACAGAATAAAGCAACAGCGCCATCTAAAACCCTTAATGACCTCTCAACTTCTACTGTAAAATCAACGTGACCTGGTGTATCGATTATATTTATCTGATGGTCATTCCAAAAACAAGTTGTTGCAGCACTAGTAATTGTAATTCCACGCTCCTTTTCCTGTTCCATCCAGTCCATAACAGCAGCACCATCGTGGACTTCACCTAATCTATGTACTTTACCAGTATAGAATAGAATCCTTTCGGTAGTTGTAGTTTTACCCGCATCGATATGCGCCATAATCCCAATATTTCTCACGCGCTCTATTTTAATTTTCTGTGCCATTAATGTCTTTTAATAATCCTTACCATTTAAAGTGAGCAAACGCTTTGTTTGCTTCTGCCATTTTATGTGTATCGTCTTTCTTCTTTACAGCGGAGCCTTCGTTGTTAGATGCAGCGATCAGTTCCTGAGCTAATTTCTGAGCCATTGTCTTTTCACCGCGCTGACTTGCGTATGTTTTTATCCATCTCATTGCCAATGCTGTTCTCCTTTCAGGTCGAACTTCACTAGGCACCTGATAAGTAGCTCCACCAACTCTTCTGCTTCTTACTTCAATAATTGGTTGAACATTAGATAATGCCTGTCTAAAAACTTCTAATCCTGGCTTTTTAGTTTTTCCTTCAATAATATCAAAAGCGCCATAAATAATTTTTCTTGCCGCTGATTTTTTACCATCATCCATCAACACGTTTACAAATTTGGATACCGTAGTATCGTTGAATTTAGGATCGGGTTTTATATACCTTTTTTCCGCTCTTCTTTTTCTCATAAATTATTTAGACTTTGGTTTTTTCGCTCCGTATTTTGATCTTCCTTTTTTTCGTTCTTCAACACCGCTTGTGTCGAGGGTACCTCTGATAATATGATACCTGACACCAGGTAAATCCTTAACTCTTCCGCCCCTGATAAGCACAATCGAATGTTCTTGAAGATTGTGACCTTCACCGGGGATATAAGCAGTTACCTCAAGATGATTAGTTAAACGAACTCTTGCAACTTTTCTTAAGGCTGAATTAGGCTTTTTAGGAGTAGTTGTATACACTCGTGTACATACACCACGCTTTTGCGGACAAGCACTTAAAGCTGGTGCTTTATTTTTAGCTAAAATCTGAACTCGTCCTTTTCTGACGAGCTGATTGATCGTTGGCAATCTTATCTCCTAAAGTTAATTCAAATAAAAAAAATTCAGACTTCAAATATACCGGTTGATAACAATTAAGTCAAGAAATACTAATACTATTAGCTACTTCTAGACTTTATTTTCCTCCACTTTTATTTCTTCTTCTTTAACCTCTTCCGATACTTCTGTTTCGTTTGTTAAAGTTACATTTCTGTATTTCTTTAATCCGGTTCCAGCTGGGATCAGATGACCCATAACAATATTTTCCTTTAAGCCTACCAATCTATCAATTTTTGCCTGAATAGAAGCATTTGCCAGTACTTTTGTTGTTTCCTGGAAAGAAGCAGCAGATAAAAAGCTTTCAGTAGATAAAGCGGCTTGAGTAATTCCTAATAAAACGTGCTCAAACGTAGCCGGCATAGCATCTCTTGCAGTTATTACCTTTTTCTCTCTCTTTTTCAAATCAGCATCAAGTTCTCTTAATTTCGACTTCGAAATAATCTGTCCATTTTTTAATCTTGAGTCTCCTTTGTCTTCAACAATAGCCATACCTGACATTTTATTATTCTCTTCAAGGAACTCAATTCTGTCCACTAAATCTTCTTCTAAGAATCTTGTATCACCGGGTGATACGACTCTAACCTTCTGCAGCATTTGTCTTACAATAACTTCGATGTGTTTATCGTTGATTTTCACCCCTTGAAGACGGTAAACATCCTGAATTTCATTCACCAGATATTCTTGAACCGCACTAGTTCCTTTTATTCTCAAAATATCATGAGGATTCATAGGTCCGTCAGTTATTTTTTCACCGGCTGGAATATCATCTCTCTCCTGAACCAGGATATGTTTCCCTAATGGTACGGCATATTTCTTTTCATCTGATTCATCTTGTGCGACAACAGAAATTTCTCTTGAGCCTTTCTTTCTTCCACCAAATTTTACAAGACCCTCAATATCAGAAACTATAGCTGGATCCTGTGGACTTCTGGCCTCAAAAAGTTCCGTTACCCTGGGGAGACCACCGGTTATGTCCCTTGTCTTTGTTGCCTGCTTTGAGATTTTAGCAAGCACAGTTCCAGCTGCTATCGACTCACCCTCCTCAACCGCAAGATATGATCTTGTTGGAAGGTTAAATGATTTTTTATCTCCTGTTTCAGACACTATTACAATGCTTGGTGTTAAAGTTTTATCTTTAGAATCTGTAACAACTTTCTGAACGTGTCCAGTTTGCTCATCTGTAACCTGCTTTAATGTTGAACCATCAATCAGATCTACAAATCCCACTTTACCAGGAATGTCAGAAATTATTAATGCATTGTAAGGATCATGATGATATAGTGCTTCATTTTTTTGTACTTTCTGACCATCACTAACGGTCAGCTCTGCACCATAAGGAACATCGTATTTTTTAAGCTGACGATTATTTTCATCATAAATACCAATTGCACCTCTTCTACCCGTTACAACTTTGCCCTTAATATCTGGTCCACCAAAAGGATCCTGAATAGTCTTTTCAACAAATGCAAGTTTCTCTAATTTTACAGTGCCTTCAATATTAGTCTCAACCTGGGATTGAGTTGCAATTCTGGATGAAGTACCACCTAAGTGGAATGTTCTAAGTGTTAGCTGCGTACCAGGTTCACCAATTGATTGTGCTGCAACAATTCCAACAGCTTCACCAATTTCAACGAGCTTACCTGTAGTAAGATTTCTACCATAACATTTAGCGCAAACACCTTTTTTCGATTCACATGTTAAAACTGTTCTGATATAAACTGATTCAATATTCGCATCTTCAATTTTTTCAGCAATTTCCTCCGTGATCACTTCTCCTGCTTCTATAATAAGCTCATCAGAAATCGGATGATAAACGTCTTCCTGGACAACTCTTCCTGTTATCCGTTCTGATAATGGTTCTCTTTCCTGCTCTACATCCTTAAGAGCTTTAATTTCGATTCCTAGAATTGTTCCACAATCAATTTCTGTTATAATAACATCCTGCGATACATCAACCAGACGTCTTGTTAAGTAGCCAGCATCAGCAGTCTTTAATGCGGTGTCCGCTAAACCTTTTCTTGCACCGTGTGTGGAGATAAAGTATTCCAATACAGTCAAACCTTCTTTAAAGTTTGCGACAATCGGATTTTCAATAATTTCTCCAGCCTGACCGGATAACGTTTTTTGAGGTTTCATCATTAATCCCCTCATGCCTGCAAGCTGCCTTACCTGTTCCTGAGAACCTCTAGCTCCAGAGTCAACCATCATATGTAGAGAGTTGAATCCACCTTCAGCACGTTTTATTTTTTCCATAAGTGCGCGTGCAACGTCGTTGGTAGTATGTGTCCAAACGTCAATTATCTTGTTATATCTTTCCGCATCAGTAATTACACCTTGCTCATGCTCATTTAGAATACCATCAACCTTTTTATTTGCTTTTCCAATCAAATTTTCTTTTTCTTCCGGAACAACCATATCCGCATAACTAACTGACAAGCCACCTTCACTGGAATACTTAAAACCAAGATCCTTAAGATCATCAAGGAACTTAGCAGTAACTTTGTTTCCAAGCTGGATATACATTTTGCCAATGGTACCACCAAAAACTTTCTTTATAAGCAACTGGTTTACATAACCCATCTCCTTAGGAAGTATCTGGTTAAAAATTACCCTTCCGGTTGTTGTTTCAATAAATTCACCATTTATCTTTACTTTAATCTTTGCGTGCAAACCAACAACTTTATTGTCATAAGCCATAATAACTTCTTCTGGAGAGTAAAACATCATTCCCTCTCCTTTATCACCTTCCTTAAATTTTGTAAGGTAATAACAACCGAGAACTATATCCTGTGTAGGAACGACAATAGGGCTTCCATTTTGTGGTGATAGAATATTGTGGCTACTCAGCATTAATAATGAAGCTTCAAGCTGTGCTTCGTAAGATAAAGGCACGTGCACAGCCATTTGATCACCATCAAAGTCCGCATTAAAAGCTGTACAAACCATTGGATGAAGTTGAATTGCTCTTTCATCAATTAGTATTGGTTGGAAAGCCTGGATACCTAATCTGTGTAAGGTAGGTGCTCTGTTTAATAAAACAGGATGTGCTTGAATTATTTTTTCCAGAAT
>Ga0209536_100001928_pt1 | contig 33929 bp, 29 predicted proteins | sample DeeMarSeWOR28_12_FD_187461 | JGI IMG/M metagenome (GOLD analysis project Ga0209536, IMG submission 187461) | Marine sediment microbial communities from White Oak River estuary, North Carolina - WOR-2-8_12 (SPAdes) (version 2) | ecosystem: Environmental > Aquatic > Marine > Intertidal zone >...
AGGGGGTTGCACCCGGTTGGGCTGCCAACGATGATGGCTGGGATAAACCCATCGCGGCAGAGGCGTTGGTAAAAATGCTTCGACCCCTTTACTTATAACTTCGATTCTATGAGGCGAAAACAATGCTGCTCGGACTGCATACATACAGTCTTTATCTTCACGGCATAGGCCAGGCCTGGGCGGACTTTGAGCTTCCATGGCCCCGTCAAATGAGCACCTTTGCGCTTTTTGATGAGGCTGCCCGAATGGGGCTTGACGGGCTTCATCTGGATGATGGTGTGCTGGAGACGCTGGATGCATCTTATCTGAAAGAAGTCAGGGCCGCCGCGGCTGAAAAAGGTCTCTACCTCGAATACAATTTTTCAATGGATCTCGGGGAAATGGGAATCGGAATTCAGCATGATCTCAGTGAGGCCATTGCTACCGCAGAGGCCCTGGGTGCGGATATCGTCAAAGTCAGCATGGACCTTGTTCGTCCGCGTCCGGTTTCCGCCAGCCGCTTTCATCCCGATGTTGTTACCCAGATGACAGCTTTTGCCAATCAGCTGAAGGAATCGGCTCCGCAAGCGCAGGCAGCCGGAATCAGGATCGCCGTTGAGAATCACTGCGACAGCTATTCTGAGGAGATCCTCTGGCTGCTGGATCAGGTGGGCAGCACCACAGTCGGCGCCTGTTTGGACACCGTCAATGCACTGATGGTCATGGAAGATCCCATGGTGGCTATCGAAAATCTTGCGCCGAGAGCCTTTACCAACCATTTCAGGGACGACCGCATCGAGTTTCAACGCTACGGGTTTAAATTGACCGGCGCGGCAATCGGCGAGGGTGACATCGATATAAAGCGTGCTTATGAAATCATCAGAACAAAATCTTGCATGCGTCGCATCAACATCGAGACTGAAATGGAAATTCCCGTCAACGACATGCAAGCAGCCCTGCGGATGGAAATGGATACCGTTGAGCGCAGCATCCGCTACTGCCGTGAGGTTCTGGAAATAAAAAGGGATGATCAGGATGTTTAAGGAGAATGCAAAAGGTTGGAACCCGTCCTTTGAAATCTGATGGAATTGATGCGATTTGATGTGTTCGGCAAATTGGTGCTGGTTACACCAACTGCAGCCGGCTGGGCGGTGTTCTACCCTGGCGTTGAAGGTAAAATGCGGCCGGCCGAAGATATCTTCATTCCTGCAGGCATTAAAAAAGCTGAAATCGCGCAATACTTGGCTGATCTTTGCCACGAATGGGCCAGTGCCGCTCACCCGCAAGTCCGCCGGCTGGATTAGGCAGATCGTTTTGCGTCCAGCCGATGGGAACTTTGAGGTCACACTTGAAATTCATCATTTTGGGCGCATCCACATTCAGATCAATCTTTAGGTTTATAGCAAGACATCATGGCTAACGCACAAGCGGTTTTGAAACAATTAAAAGCAAAGGCAAGACCCGATCAGCTCGAAGGGATGGCCAGGTACGCTCTGGTGGGCAAAAAGCGACTGGGCATTTCCATACCCGAGCTGAGAAAAATGGCCAAGGAAATCGGCCAAGATCATCAGCTGGCACTGAAGCTCTGGAAGAGCGGAATTCAGGAAGGACGCATATTGGCCGGTATGATCGACGAGCCCGACGCGGTCACGGAAAAACAGCTGGAAAGCTGGGTAAAAGATTTCGACTCCTGGGATGTCTGCGACCAGGTTTGTATGAATCTGTTCGCAAAGACGCCTTTTGCCCGTATGAAAATTGACCAATGGTCAAGGCGCGAGGAGGAGTTTGTCAAACGCACGGCGTTTGCACTGATCGCCTGCCTGGCATGGCACGACAAGCAGGCCCCCGATAGGGATTTCACCTGTTTTTTCCCGATAATCAAAAGAGCGGCCACCGACGACCGAAATTTCGTTAAAAAAGCGGTAAACTGGGCGTTGAGAAACATCGGGAAAAGAAATCTGAGGCTCAACGGCGCCGCAATTAAAATCGCCAAGGAACTCCAGCAGCTTGATTCAAAGGCCGCCCGCTGGATTGCATCCGGAGCAATCCGGGAGCTCAAAAGCGATGCCGTGCAAAAAAGGTTGAAAACCTAAAGAATCCGGTCCAGCGGAACCGGCTCTGGATTGCCCCCGGCGGGCTTTGTGCAAATTAGAAACACCCCGACCCCTCATCGAGTTAGAAATCGATCGACGCGCTTTTGAATTTCCCGTGCTTGATCCGGTGGCAACGGAGCCGGCCGGTGGTCCTGGAGAATCTGTTGCAGCTTTTCGCGGGCCCGCTCTAAGAGGCCGGTACCGCCGGATTGTTGCCACTGTTCATATCCCAGGCGATTCATCAATTCCGGCCGCCATTGGGTGGTGCGCAGGTGTTTGAGAGAATGCGGGTGGGTGAGAAAATTGCCGGTTGAACCCACCTCACGGATAGCATCTGTCGCCAGCATGTCTTCATTTACCGGGATACCCCGGCAAAGCCGGCGTACCTGATCGATACACTCGTTTTGGATGACGATCATCTCCAGGCTGCCGGTGCGGCCAAAGTCCAGATAACCGACATCATGATTCAGGTTGGATCCGGCTATAGCCGATAGAAAGGTAAGCAAACCGGCCTCGAAACTGGCCTGGGCATCGGGAATTTGTGAATCACTGGTGCCGGCATAGCCCCAGTTGGGCAGGTTATAATGATGGCTCATTTCGATGGCGGCCAAATAGGATAGAAGATACTCGGGGGCGTTATAGGAACACTCACCGGTTGCCATGTCCAAAACAGCAGGCCCCATTCCCATGATAAACGGTGCCCCTTTGGCCTTGAGCTGGTGAATGACCAGCCCGCACAGACATTCGGCCATTCCCTGGGTCACGTGCCCGGCGATGGTCATCGGTGCTGTCGAACCGGCAATGGGCGCCGGAGAATAGATCAGGGGAATGGATTTCTCGGCACAAAACAGAAGCTTATCCAAACTGTCAAAGGGATGTTTCAAGGGGCTGATCGGTTCGGCATAATGAATAAAATAGGGGGTCACCCTCAAGTGGTCTTCACCGTTTCGCAGAATCCGGGCAATTTCCCACATCGTTGTCAAATCATTCCGGTCCTTTGCCGTGCAGACAATCGGCTTGATGGAGTTTGCGGCCATGGCCTGAAAACTGGCCAGGTAGGCTCGCTCGGGCGGTATATCAGAAGGATGCGCGAATGACATGATAAAATCGATGTTCGGCAACGCATCGGCAACCTTGGCCGCCCGGCTGACATCGTCGAGGACACACAGGCGCCGCTGATTATTTTCCGCATCCAGGGAATAGATAAGATCGGAGCCGGTTCCGAAATAGGCATTATACCCGCTGAGATCCATAACCGGATGTGCCATCCGGTCGAATATCAGAATTTTGTCGGGGGCGCTGTCAAGGGCCGCCCGTACCACATTTTCGGATATTTTCACGACCCCGTCCTGATTAGCCGGACAACCGGCATCTTTTAAAAGTGCCAGGGCCTCTTCGTGGAAAAGCTGCATGCCGGCATCGCCAAGAATTTGAATGGCGGCGTCATGAATTTTATTTCTGTCATCCGTTGAAAGAAATGACATTGAAGGTCTAAGGGAGATTTCATCTGTCTTCATTACACCAGTTCCTCCAATCAAATTGATCGTTTAGTGTGTTGGTGCTGGTGAGTGCCTGACGGCTCAGGCCGCCGAATCGGTGACATCCAGGGGGGGCAAAATACCGAGTTCAGCCAACTTGGCTTCCGTGGGCTGGCCGTTTTCATCCCAGCCCATGACATTGTAGAACTCCTGTGTCATGGGCTCCATCCATTCATAGGGTTTGGAGGGTTGTCTGCCGGCATTATATTCTTTGCTGAAAAACATGTCCGGAAGTCGATCATCCGCTGTGCTGACACCGTGTCGCAGATTAAACAGCCTTTCCAAATTAACGCTGCGCTCACCGGCGGCAAAAAGATCGGCCACACTTACTGAAAGTCCGGTCAATGCAGAGGTCAATTCGGCTTCGGCCACAAGGTCATAAGAGCATATCAGACACAATGCAGGAACCTTGCATAAACCGAGGCTGTCCAGAACAACACCGACGACCATGGCCCGCCTGACCAACTGCGCTTTGCCGGTAATGGATTTGAGGTCGGCCTCCGCCGGCGTCCCGAAAACTTTGGTTTCCTGATCCGGCATCCATCTATATTCAAGCGTAGCGTAAACATCGTTATAATCTGCGCCTCGGCTGGCGACGGCATATCCCAGCGCGGTACCCATAATATTATCGGGGTGATAACCGGACAATTCGAGCCCTTTGACATGGGCAGCGTAGTTTTCGGCACCGCGGCCGATTATCTGGGATGCCCGGCGGACGCCCCGGCCAAGGACGGCGCCCAGCGCCTGTCCGGATACCATTTGGCGGATTAAAAGTTCCATGGCCTCGCCGTTACCCCAACAAAGATCCAGGCCGCCGGTATCTTCCAGGGTGAGGATTCCCCGGTCAAAAAGATCCATGGCAAATGCGATGGCACTTCCGGCCGATATGATGTCAATTCCCAGGCGTGAGCACAGATTGTCCAGGTAAACCAGAGTATCCAGATCGGCCAGGCCACATCTGGGGCCCAGAGCCAACATCGGCTCGAACTCCGGTCGAAACCCGCCGGTTTCCTTCAACTTGCCTTTGTCAAATCTTAGTTCAGCTTTACACTGCACCGGGCAGCGGTGACAGCCGTGTCGCCGAGAGATGTTTTTTGCAAGGTTTTTGCCGTCTATGCGATCGGCGCCCTCGAAGGTATTTTCCCTGAAATTTCGTGTCGCCAAAATACCCAGATCGTCGGCCCATTTTACATAGCCGGCTCCACCGTATCTTGAAAGATCCGCATAGTTCGGCGAATTCTTCATCTTGCGGACATAACGCTTGATGGCCGCATGGCCCTTTTCAGAGGTATCAAATCGACTCTGGTCTTTGTGATCTTTGATGACGATCGCTTTCAGGTTCTTTGAGCCCATGACGGAGCCCATGCCGGTGCGCCCGGCGGCATGATCCCGATCCGTCATGATACACCCGAACAATGTCGTGTTTTCTCCCCCCGGCCCGATACACAGGATCTTTAAGCCTGCACTGCCCAGATTTCTCTTTAGAGTATCCTGAGTTTCCCAGGTATCCAGTCCCCAGAGCGATCTGGCGTTCCGGATTTCGACCGACTCACCATCGATCCACAGATAAACGGGCTGCTCGGCCTTTCCCCGGATAATCACTTGTTGAATGCCGCAGGCCCGCAATTTGGCACCGAAGCCGCCGCCCACATTGGAGCTGCCCAAAAATCCGGTAAGCGGAGACAACGCATTGATGTGGAGCCGTGATGATGCGGGTGCTGCGGTGCCCGTCAGCAGTCCGCATGACAGCGTGAGGATATTGCCAGGGGCCAGGGGGTCGACTCCCTGGGGAATGTTTTCGTAGATAAATTTAACGTTGAGGCCCCGTCCGCCAAGATATCGCTGAACCACATCCTGGGGGCTTGGCAAAAATGTCCAGTCTTGGGTTGTTAAATCAATATCGAGAATTTGTCCAATTAACGACATTTCCATTAAACTCACTCCGATAGAGGCCATCGTGCCTAAAGCCAAAAACAGCGCAAGCGGTAATGTATATCGTGGCTGTCAAAAAAACGTTCCGCATGCCGGACGCATTTTTTGCTGCAACCCCTTGTACCGCCATTCGTTTTTCGGAAAATTATTATAAAAAGCGGTATAAGCGAATGAATAAAACCTGTCAAGAAAGATAAGCCGGCTGCAGTGGTCAAAGCATAGCTTTATTTGAGTTCACCAACCCTTTTTTCCACCGCTTTTATAATTTTGCCGCTGCGGATAAGTTTTTTCATCCTGGCGATGTCGTTGGCCAGAATTCGGTCGGTGTCCAGGTGAGAAACCGCTTTCCGGATTGTTTTATAGGCTGCCAGGGTTCCCTCCCCGGGTTTCATATTTGTAAATAGATCCATCGCCTGGGCAGCACATAGAAGCTCAATCGCTATGACCTCCTCTGAATTTACGACTATTTCTCTGCATTTGCGCGCGGATATGGTCCCCATGGAAACATGGTCTTCCTTGTTGGCCGAAGTCGGGATGGAATCCACACTGGCCGGATGGCTGAGCACTTTATTCTCCGAAACAAGGGCAGCCGCCGTGTATTGGGCAATCATGAAACCCGAATTAAGGCCGCCGTTCTTGACCAAAAATGCCGGCAGACCGCTTAGCTTGGGATTAACCAGACGCTCAATCCGCCGTTCGGAGATATTTGCCAATTCGGAGATCGCCATGCCCAGATAATCCATGACAAGGGCAACCGGCTGGCCATGGAAGTTTCCGCCCAGCAAAAAATCCTGTGCTTCAGAAAAAATAAGCGGGTTATTGGTCGACGAATTCATTTCGGTTTCAATCACTTCGCGACAATGGCGGATGGCATCCTTGCTGGCACCGTGCACCTGAGGGGAACACCGAAGCGTATAAGCATCCTGAATACGGGAACAGTCCTTGTGAGAGCTGATGATTTCGCTGTTGCGGGTGATGCGCTCCATGTTGTCGGCGGCAGCCGCCTGTCCGGGATGGGGCCGCACCTGGTGAATTTTGGGGTTAAATTCGGTCCGGCTCCCCATTAAAACCTCCAGGCTCATTGCTGCTGCTATATCGGTCAACTTGGAAAGCATGCCGGCATCATAGACGGCCAGGCCCCCGATGGCGGTCATCACCTGGGTGCCGTTTACCAGCGCCAGTCCTTCGCCGGCTTCCAGCTGAATCGGCTTTAAACCGCATTTGCTCAGTGCCTGGCCCCCGGTCAGCCGCTGGCCCTTGAAGGTGGCTTCGCCCAAACCCAGCAATACAAGGGCAAGGTGCGCCAGAGGGGCCAGGTCGCCGCTTGCACCCACCGATCCCTTTTCGGGAATAATCGGGCAGATACCCCAGTTCATCAGGGCGAGCAGGTGCTGGACCGTTTGCAAGCGGATGCCGGAATGTCCTCTGGCCAAATCCTTTACGCGCAGGGCCATAATCGCCCGCACCGTTTCCTCGTCCAGGGGGTTGCCGACGCCGGCCGCATGGCTCATGAGGATATTCTTCTGAAGCCGTCGGGTATCCTTTTTTGAGATGGCAACATCACTCAACGCGCCAAAGCCGGTGGTGACGCCGTAAATCCTTTTCTCCTCCTGGACCCATCGGTCAACCAGGCCTCGTGTTTGGCGGATCCTCTTTTCTGAACCTTTGGTTAATTTGGCGTGCACCCGCCCCCTGGCGATCTTCAGCAAATGCTCCAGCAACATGCCCTCAAACCCAAGAAAAACTGATTTCATGATCTGCGCTCCCGTTTGCTATCTACAAATCCCTCGACAAGAATCATTTTAGTCTATCACCGAATAAGGTTCAAGCTCAATCCTGAATCAAGAATCAATGCTGTTGCATTTGCAAAAGATGCTGTGATAATCAGATGCAGACGGGCAAAACGATGCTTCGGAAACTGCCGTCAGTTTTTCGGGTTCGGAAATCAAGGATTTTGGCGGGAGGCGTTGACATGTTTAAAAATATGGATATCGCAAAAGCCATGGAACTCCATCTGGGCGAAATATTCAGCGAATTGCCGAAGATGCCGAAATTCGTCAAAAACGTCCGCCGGGCGCCCACAAGGCATTTCAGCCTTTCACAGCAGGATACGGAACTGGCCCTGAAAAACGCTCTGCGCTACGTCCCTGACAAATGGCATACGAAATTGGCTCCTGAATTTCTGGATGAACTGCTGACCACCGGCCGCATCTACGGCTACCGCTTCAGGCCCCCCGGGCAAATCACCGCTGAAGCCATCGATCAGTATAAAGGCAACTGCATCGAAGGCAAGGCCTTTCAATTGATGATCGACAACAATGTCGACTTCGATGTCGCGCTTTATCCTTACGAATTGGTCACCTACGGTGAAACCGGACAGGTCTGCCAGAACTGGATGCAATTCCGGTTGATTAAGAAATATCTGGAAACATTGACCTGCGATCAAACGCTGGTGGTCGAATCCGGGCATCCTCTCGGATTGTTTATGTCATCACCTGAAGCCCCGCGCGCGATCATCACCAATGCGCTGATGGTCGGTTGCTTTGACGACCAGGAGAACTGGCACCGCGCGATGGCGCTGGGTGTGGCCAACTACGGCCAGATGACCGCCGGCGGCTGGATGTATATCGGACCGCAGGGGATTATCCATGGAACCTACAGCACAATTCTCAACGCCGGCCGGGCAAAGCTGGGCATACCGGCCGATAAAAACTTGAGCGGCTATCTGTTCGTATCGTCTGGCCTGGGAGGTATGAGCGGGGCCCAGGGAAGGGCCGCCGAAATCGCCGGCGGGGTCGCGATTATTTCAGAAGTCGATTATTCCAGGATCCAAACCCGGCTGGACCAGGGATGGATCAGCAAGGTGACCGAAGATGCACAGGAAGCTTTCGAATTGGCAAAGGCGTGTCAGGAGCAAAAAGAAAGCATCGCCGTCGCATTTTATGGCAACATCGTCGATCTGCTGGAATTTGCGGTCAAAAACAATATCGCCATCGATTTGCTTTCCGACCAAACCTCTTGTCACGCACCCTATGAGGGCGGATACTGCCCTCAGGGAATATCCTTTGAAGAGCGCACGGCGCTTTTAAAAAGCGGGCATGCCGGTTTCAAGGAAATGGTCGATGCATCGCTGCGCCGACACTATGAAATGATAAAGATCCTCGCTGAGAGAGGCACCTATTTCTTTGATTACGGCAACAGTTTTTTGAAAGCCGTCTATGACGCCGGTGTTCGGGAAATTTGCAAAAACGGCAAGGATCCTCTGGACGGTTTTACTTTTCAATCCTATGTCGAAGACATCATGGGCCCCCTGCTCTTTGACTATGGCTATGGTCCTTTCCGGTGGGTGTGCCTGAGCGGCAAAGAAGAGGACCTGCTTAAAACCGACCGGGCTGCCATGGAGTGCATCGATCCGGACAGACGCTTTCAGGATAGAGACAATTATGTCTGGATCAAAGATGCCGCTAAAAACAAGCTGGTTGTAGGATCCAAAGCCCGTATATTCTACCAGGATGCGACAGGCAGAATGAAAATCGCACTCAAATTCAATGAGATGGTCCGGAGTGAAGAAATCGGCCCGGTCATGCTGGGAAGGGATCATCATGATACCGGTGGCACGGATTCCCCGTTTAGAGAAACCGCCAACATCAAAGACGGCAGTAACATCATGGCAGACATGGCCACCCAGTGTTTTGCAGGCAATGCCGCCAGGGGAATGAGCCTGGTGGCACTGCACAACGGCGGGGGGGTCGGGATCGGCAAAGCGATCAATGGGGGCTTTGGATTGGTTCTGGACGGCAGCCGCCGCGTTGACGAAGTCATCAAACGGGCCATCCCCTGGGATGTCATGGGGGGCGTGGCCCGCCGGGCCTGGGCCCGAAACGAGAACTCCATTGAAACCAGCATGAAATACAATGAGCTGCGCCGGGGCACCGATCACATAACACTTCCGTTCATCGCAGATGACAAAATGGTTGCAAGGCTGGTCTCTGATGCATTCGAACATATGAAAAAGTAACTTGTGCTGAAAAGGGCGGAGAACCCGGATGCCGATATAAGAATTGATTGCGCTTTTGATCTGGACGATGTCCCCGGGCGAACTGCCAACAAGGATAAAAGGGATGCTCCCATCGGGGCACAGGCGCTGGTGAAAACACCTTCAATTTTAAATAGGAGATAAAAATGTCCGGCACAAAAAAAATCATCGAATGTGTACCCAATTTCAGTGAAGGACGCGATCTTAAAAAAATTGAAAAAATTGTCGAACCGTTCAGGGCAAAAGAAGGTGTCAAACTGCTGGATTATCAAAAAGATGAAGATCACAACCGCGCAGTGGTAACCGTGGTTGGCGAACCTGGCCCGTTACAAACGGCGGTGGTCGAATCCATGGGCATTGCCGTCGATGTCGTTGATATGCGCAAACACAAAGGCCAGCATCCCCGCATGGGCGCCATTGATGTGGTTCCTTTCATACCGGTTAAAAATATCAGCATGGAAGAGACGGTGGACTATTCAAAAGCGGTTGCCGAAGAAGTCGCTGCAAAATACGCTCTGCCCATTTTCTTATACGAAAGATCCGCCTCACACCCGCAGCGACAAAATCTGGCCAACATCAGAAAGGGTCAGTTCGAGGGCATGGCTGAAAAAATAAAAGATCCGCAGTGGGCTCCTGATTTCGGACCCCAGGAAATTCACCCGACTGCCGGAGTTACCGCCATGGGGGCCAGAATGGCATTGGTGGCCTTTAACGTCAATCTGGATTCCACCGATATTGAAACCGCCGATCAAATTGCAAAAAAGGTCCGCCACATCAGCGGCGGCCTGCGCTATTGCAAGGGCATCGGCATAGAATTGAAGGACAGGGGCATCGTTCAGGTCTCCATGAATATGACGGATTACACAAAGACCGCTCTTTACCGGGTGTTCGAATTGATTAAAATCGAGGCCCGGCGCTACGGCATCAATGTCATCGGCAGCGAAATCATCGGCCTGGTTCCCATGGAGGCCCTGATCAATACGGCTGAATACTATCTTGGAATCGAAAAATTCTCCATGCAGCAAGTGCTGGAGGCCCGTATTTATGAATAGCGTATTTATTGATGAATCGCCCACCCGCCCCTTTACAAGGACTCATTCGAGACCGCAGCGGGGGCCAGCGCCCCGAACGAGCAAAGCGAGCAGGTGGCCGGGATAATAGGGATCGGAAGATGAATGGAAATATAATTATCAAGAATGCTTCGCAGATTGTCACCTGCAGCGGCTTTAAGGCCAAAGCGGGCAAAGAGATGTCCGAGCTGCATATCATTCCCAACGGGGCGGTCGTTGTAAAAGAGGGCCTGATATCGGCGGTGGATACAACCAGCAAAATACTGGCTGAACTTGAACAATCCGAATCTGATTTAAGCGGCTATGATATTATCGATGCGGAAAATAAGGCGGTTTTGCCTGGTTTTGTAGACTCGCACACTCATTTTGTTTTCGGGGGCTACCGGGCCGAGGAATTTTCGTGGCGACTTCAGGGTGACAGCTATATGGAGATCATGCAGCGCGGCGGAGGCATCGTTAACACCGTTGAAGCCACCCGCAAAGCGTCTGAGGAAGAATTGATCCAATCCGGCATCAGACGGTTGGATTCCATACTATCTTTCGGTGTCACCACGGTGGAAGGAAAAAGCGGCTACGGTCTCGACCATGACACCGAAATCAAACAACTTGAGGTCATGGCCCACCTCGAAAAAATTCACTATGTTGATATTGTTCCTACATTTTTGGGCGCCCACGCCGTTGCCAGAGCCTACCAGGGAGCAGAAGATGCGTTTATCGATTTTTTAATCAACGAGGTCATGCCGGAGGTGGCAGAAAAACACCTGGCTGAATTCTGTGATGTCTTTTGCGAACAAAAGGTGTTTTCCATCGAACAGTCCCGGCGCCTGTTGACCGCGGCCAGGAAGCTGGGATTGAAAATCAAACTTCACGCGGATGAGATCTCGCACCTTGGGGGTGCCGAGCTTGCCGCCGAACTGGGGGCAGTCTCGGCCGATCATCTGTTGCAAGCCTCAGATTCAGGCATCCGCGAAATGGCCCGGGCCGGTGTGGTGGCCACGCTGCTTCCCGGAACAGCTTTCAGTCTAAAAGAGCCCTATGCCCGCGGGCGGTTTATGATCGACAACGAGTGTGCGGTTGCTCTGGCCACCGATTTTAATCCCGGCAGCTGTTTCACCGAATCCATCCCGCTTATCTTTGCCCTGGCCACCCTGTATATGGATATTTCAATTGAAGAGGCCATCACAGCATTCACCCTGAATGCGGCGGCAGCCATTGACAGGGCGGATAGAATCGGTAGTATCGATATCGGTAAAAGCGGTGACTTGATCATTCTTGAGTTTCCTTCCTATAAATTTATTCCCTACCACATCGGCGTGAGTACGGTGGAAAAAGTCATTAAAAAAGGGAACCCGGTTTTCGATCAAACAAAAGGGGGGCTTATTCATTGCTGAAAGATCTTACCATAATAGACTACCTGGCAAAAACGGCCTCGGGTGACCCCACCCCCGGCGGCGGCAGTATCGCGGCTTTGTGTGCTGCCGCTGCTGCCGGACTTTCAGAAATGGTGGCAAACTTGACGGTGGGGAAAAAGGAATATGAATCCGTGGCTGCTGCAATGAAGCAAACCGCAGCGGCTGCATCCGAATTGCGCAACAAAATGATCGCGGCCATTGACCGCGACCCGGAAGCCTACAACACGGTTATCGCGGCCTTCAAACTTCCCAAAAGTACGGATGAGGAAAAGCGTCGCAGAGTCCGGGCCATTCAGGATGCCTTAAAGGATGCAGCCATTATTCCCATGGGTGTGGCTGAGGATGCTTACCAAATTATGAAGCTGGCGCAAGCGGTTATCGCAAAAGGCAATAGAAATGCCGTCACCGACGGTGCGGTCGCCGTGATGGCGGCCCGCACCGCAGCACTGGGGGCAATTTACAACGTGAAAATCAACCTGAGATCCATAAAAGATAGGGCATTTGTACAAAAATTATCACAAAAAACGCGCGCTCTGGAAAATAAGATTCACGCTAAAGAAAAAGAAATATTAGCAGAAGCCGACTTGTAGCTCGGATCTCAGATCTTCATTTTTTTCCAGCCGACACCAGACCCCGCCCTGGAAAAATGCGCCTCCCTAAAAACCTCAACCTAAGTTGCCTTTTTTCCTAAAGATATTGGCAAGATTTGCCGATTATACCATAAGTGCAAAGCGCTTTGCCGGGGCGTTGCCCCAAATAATAAAAATCCGGAACAAAAAAAAGCTAAAGGTACACTATTTTATGCTGCTCATCCCGCTGACAGGAAAAATCAGCAGAAGCAACCTCCCATTTGTCACCATCAGCCTTATTCTTATCAATTGCCTGATATTCTTTCTTTTTCAGTACAACGACAATCAGAAATATTATAAATCAGAAGAATTTTACTTTACTTCGGGATTGGCTGAAATCGAACTATCGCGCTTTATTGAATATCGCAGTTCTTTCAAACATGAAACTTCCCTTTACAACAGAGACGGCCAGATAGACGAAAAAGAGGCCATCCGCCACTATCAGGCCATGGTCAGAGACGAAGCTTTTCTTCAAAAAATTCGCAACGAGCAGATTATCACCCCTCAGGATCCTGAGTACGCCGAATGGCGGGAACTCAGGGATAATTATGAATATCAGCGATCGAAAATAATCTCGCTTAAATATGGGTTCATTCCCGCCGAGGGCCGTCCGGTCACTTTTATCACCTATATGTTTTTGCACGGCGGACTGGCTCACCTGCTGGGAAATATGTTTTTTCTGTGGTTGGTCGGCTGCATGCTCGAAATGGGTGGCGGCAGATTATTCTGCGGTGCAACCTATTTTTTAGCCGGCCTGGGCGCTGTTTTGCTGTTCTGGGTCATCTACCCCCAGAGTCAGACCCCCCTGGTGGGGGCTTCAGGAGCAATCGCCGGTTTCATGGGAGCCTTTACCGTATTGTACGGCAAAAAAAAGGTTAAAATATTCTACTGGCTGGGATTTTATTTTAATTATTTAAAAACCCGCGCCATTTATCTGCTGCCGTTCTGGCTCGCCAAAGAATTCTATTCATTGCTCTTTGGCGACGCCAGCAATGTTGCGTATGTCGCCCATATCGGGGGCCTGATTTCAGGGGTATTGCTGGGATTGATGAACCAGAAATTTCTGGGCACCTTCAACGGCGATGTGCTGGAATCGGAGCCTGAAGATGAAATTTCGCCAATCATCGAAAAGGCATTGCAGCATGTCAGTCGATTGGACATGGAGGCCGGGGGACGGCTCCTGGAGCAGGTGTTGGCCAAAAAGCCCGGTCACCTCGAGACGATGATTCACCTGTTTAACGTTCGCAAGACAGACCCGCAGGACCCCAGGTTCCACGAAATCGCCACAATACTTTTAGAGCGTCTGACTCAGGGAAGCGACAATTATCAGCCAGCCATGAGAATCTTTGATGAATATACCCGCTTGACCGGGCACCCGCGCCTTTCCGCGAATCTATACCTAAAAATGATTCCGATTCTCTCCGGCCTGGGGGCTCCGGAAAAAGCAGAATGCATTCTAAAGATGTTCCTGAAGCAAAAGCCCGATTTCCCCGGCATCCCGACTGCTCTGCTTAAACTTGCCGGCGGATATCGCCAAAAGGGCATCAAGAAAAAATACCAAAGTTGCCTTCAATTGCTGGGTCGCAATTACCCCAACTCGTCTGAAGCCCAAATTGCCAGACAAAGCCTGGGCCTAAAAAGGCCTGCGTAGCGCCCGGCTGAAATATAGCCAGCCTGAATCATATCCTTGCCCTGCTGTCCATCAACGATAGGATTCAATTCGAGGATTATTGAACATCGGAGGGCGAACAAGGAATTTCGAATCATGAGCTTTTTATAGACAGCCATAAGATGATGTCAACCTATCTGAGAAATTGCGGCTACAGATTGACGTGTAAAAGTGGCTCGAAAATGTCAAATTATGTTCGTGGGCAAGGCGCAAACCGCGGAAGAAGCTCAGCGTATTGGCCTCTGGAAGAGCTATAAGTGAAACAAGCCAAAACCTATCCCAGAAATTGTGGATAAGGGTTCATGGCAAGGCGCATGCCGGCGAAAAAGCGGAGTCCACCAGAGGCGGATAAACTCCCACGAAGTACGTGAGCATTTTGAGCCATCATGCAACGCCGCCGTGGGCCCTTAGACGCATTTTATGAGAGAGGTTTTTTTAGATGTTGGCGAGATAATTGGTAACCTGCGGTATAATATCATGATCAGGATACTTCGCCTTCAAAGCACCGAGCATCTTTTTTGCTTTCTCGACGTTCAATAGGCGGTCATGAAATATTTGAGCAACCCGAAAATATGTTTTCGGCACGATGGGATTTTGAGGGTAGGATTTAATCAGGCGATTATAGAGGCTCAGGGCCTCTTTTGCTTTTCCGGACTCATTCAGCCATCCTCCCAGTTTAAACAATACGTCTGCACTTGGAAGAAAATCCGGCTTGACCCGCAAGCATTCGATATATACTTTCAACGCCTTGCTTTTAATATTTTTACCTGCAAGCAATTCCAGATGGTGCGTTCCGTGGCCGAGCAGCTCATTTGTTCGCTTCCTGAGTTTAAGCAGGTTGTAATAGCGCTCCGATAAATTAACGCCCTGGATCCCCTGCGCCTGAGTCATCGATTGAATCTGTAAAATGGCTTCATCAAGTTTGCCTTCCTGGATAAGCGGATTTACCGCACTTAAGATCGCAGCATCCGGATCGATCTCGCTGGGCCTCCGGACCTGAGTCGCCGGATCGCTGAAATCTTCAAAATTTACATCGTATCCGATCTTCTCGTGATACTGCAAAATGACATAGCCCATGAGATGATAGGACACGACCATATAGAAGCTTCGGGCGAATTCATCCAACATAAAATGCATTTTGTCAGGGAAAAATTCGAATAGATGGGGCGCCAGATAATACGGTGCAAAAAATAACAGCGCCAGAAAAAAATACATCAACACATACGGCCAGCCAATCTTGAAAACCAGCCCGGCAAAAACAATGGGATTAAGTGCGTGAAAGAGCCTGTTGCCGGTAACCAGAAGGATAATCATGGAAGGCACAAAAAACAGCAGCACCAGGAAAAAAACGACGGCAGCAAGAAAGCCGTGATTCATTCCGATATAAAAACCGGCCAGACCGATGGCAAGAAAGATTGCACCCTGTTTGAAAAGCAGCGTAAAATCCTCAAAAATCGTTTGGGAATTGATCTTCGGAGGCTCGAGATTGCCTTTTGCCGTGGCCTTTAGTGACTCAAACGCATACTTTAAGACCAGCAGCCCGATCACCGCCCGGATCAGTGCCACCATAATACCCGGAGCTTCTTGCAGAATAAGAGAGGCAAAGGCCATGGAGCCGATTAAAATCAGCGGAGCTGGCGAAAAAGGATAGGCAAATATTCGGGGCATCCTTTTCCAGAAAGGTTCTATGAGATTGGCGACACCGACCCAGTCGCAGGGAAGGTTGCATTTGGGACAAAAATGAAGGGTCGTATTTTGTCCGAAGCCGCCGCCATCGCGCGTGGACACACACTCCGGACATAAATTGGCACCACACTGCCCACAGCCCCAGTGTGCGGCTCGTGTGGGATGGTAATCGCATGAAATTTTCATTGAATCACCTGTATATCTTCCGAAAGCCTCCCGCTGCAGAATGGGGAAGTTCCTTTTTTCTATATCGGGAAAAAGATCTTAAACTTAAGCGGAAAAAAGATGATTATACACAGGCAGGCAGGCCGTATGGCGAAAGCGGATAATTGGAATTTTCTCTGTAACGTCGGTCCGACATGGGCAGTACCCTTGCGTTTTTGCTGAGTCCTGCTGAAACGCATCCCCCCACCGCGATTGCCTGTCTTTGAATGTGTCGACTCTCAGCCGATGCGATAAGGCGCGATGTGTCCCCAATTTCTTCGGTCACTGCAATGCTGCCAAACAGTGCGATTGTCTTTTCTAAAAACCTCCCTCCTCCAGCTTGGCCGCGAGATGGAAGACGACCCAGGCACCGCACAGATCGCAGTTCACATCGTTGCCGTAACAACAAAAGGGGGTGACAAACTCATCGGCTTCAAGGTAAAGGGGTAAAACGAGCTTTTTGGACGGGCAGTTTTTCGTAACCGCGCCGCAATTGTCAGAAAGCGTCAATTCGAGGCTTCGCTGTTTGTTCCAGATGAAATCAGGATACTTTTCCTTCAGTTCCATGACTGTGTATACCGCCTTATCGCGTCGCACGGTTGTGCCCCAGGTAAGATCTGAACTGTCCTGCCGGGGAGGCACATAAAATGAAAAAGTCATCCCTTCTGCTCGTGAGGGATACAGAAGTCTGACCAACTCTTCGAGCGCGTCTTCGTTTTTTCTGGTTACCACACACTGACACATGATCGTGGAGGCAAACTGCTCCGGAATTCGGGATAAGGTATGCATTATCTTCTCGAAGGTCCCTTTTCCACGAATGGCGTCATTGAGACCGGGCGGACCATCAACCGAAACGACATAGGTGCAGCCGGACAATTCGATAGGATCAAGCGTGCCGTTGGTAGTGATCGTATTGCCCGAAAATAATTTTACACCTTCCGTCAGGACATCCGGCCGCAGAAGCGGCTCACCCCCCATCCAGAGCATGTGTGCAAGCCCGTGGGCTTTTTGCCTTTCAGCCAGTTTGGCGAGCATGGTTGGCGTATCCATCTCAAGGATTCGGTCGTTGGGGTTTCCGTCACGATAAATAAAACAATGTTCACATCGCAGCGTACAGCGGTTGGTAATGTTCACCATGGCGGCAGGGTATTGACGGGCGGGATTCCGGGTTGAATTCATGGTTCGCCTTTCTTTTATATTGAATGAAACGGCAATGCTTGCCGGAAGGCTTTTTTTAGCGACCCGGAGGGCATTATAGCACCAAAACCGGCGCCGGGCAAAATCCCTTTCGATCTGCGGCATGTTGAAGAAAAGAGTTTTAGACAGTCAGGCGGCATTGCCGAAGCGCTCACCGAAGGGTTTTGTGTCAATTCTATTGAGCGACACAGGCATGGTCGTATTGGTATTTCAGGGCGGCCCCATAAACCGTTGCAACCCCCGGGTTGTCCGGAAAAATAAAGACCGTTTGATACAATTTTCCGACAAGGTTCAAAATATTGCGGATAAATTGATTTTGAGCCGTTTTGCCCACCATAACAATTTTATCGGGGCAGCCGGCTTCACGCGCACAAATAGAGGAAATTATACCTACAGTTTCGGCCACCAAAGACAATATTCCGGCAGCAAGGTCTTCAATTTTTTTTGATTTTACAGCTGCAAAATTGCTGGCCGTCATATCCGCACCTAAAAAACTAACGCTTTCGTATCCCAGATCGGAAATGGTCAAACTGGTTTGCGAAGTCTTACCTTTCAGCGCCAGGGACTCCACCTCCAGGGGGTCATCGATGCCGCACAGCAGCGATGCGAGTCCCTTTATGGTTCCACCGCCGACGCCGGTACCGCCCACATGCCTGGATGCCTTGTCTTTGAAATGCACGATGGCTGTTCCGGTACCCATACAGACGACGATGCATTCGTTAAGATGGGCGACGGCCGATCCACCAAAACCAATGGCATCGATCTCGGCGATAACCTGGATTTTTTTCCTCAGGCCATCAGGCATATCCGCCGCCGACCCGGTGAATACGGCATGATCGGTCTTGTAAGTGGCCGCCAGCCGGTCAAATAAAATCCGAATACTATCCCAATCCCGTTTTTCAATGCTCGCCGTCTCGACTAACTGTTTGGATTGAACAACACAAAAATCCGTAAATGATGCCCCTCGATCGATTCCAATAATTGGTCTGCCCTGAATCTCACTCATCGCGTTCTCCGTTCATATAATTTCCGGTTCATAGCGCACGCACCCACCAGTTTTTACCCATTTTTAGGCTCAACTGCTCAAGTCGACGTATTCAGGAATCTGAGATATGTGCTGAATAATAGGACAATCTTCGATTTCCTCGACACCCAGACTGCCAAAGCGGTTGATCACCAGCGCTTGCATTCCCACCGAACGGCTGCCAACCGCATCATCATAGTAATTATCTCCAACATATACACATTCTCCAGCACTCACACCGGCGCTTTCTATGGCGATTAAAAATATTTCCGGATCCGGTTTTTTGCGACCGACTTCGGCGGAAATGACAACGGGATCGAAATATTCGTCCAGCTCGGTGGCCCTTAAAATATCCCGGGCGGTGTGATCCCAATTTGAAATGATCCCCATTCCGACCGAATCGCCTTTTAAAGCCTTGAGCACCTTGCGAACACCTTCGAAGGGCAGCCAGTAATTTTCAACTTCTCTTTGAATCCCATGCCAGTGCGCATCAATTTTGCAGACATCGAGACTGAACCCCAGCCGATAATTCAGGGTCCCCAGAAACCAGGGCATATAGCTGCCCCTATCGTTTAAAAAAATACCGGGGTACTCTCTCATAAAAAGCTTGTCCGTCAGGTGAAATTCTCTTTCCAGTTTTTCAATGGAGACCTCACAGCCAAAATCCGCCAAGGCCTGGCGGTAGGTGGCCTCCCGCTGCATGTAAAGCAGGGTGTACCCGATGTCAAACCAGATAAATGACGCTTTCATGAAAATAACCTCTTATTCAGTGATGCCCCCAGTAATTTTTTCGAACCCGGGGTCTTAGTGACTCTATATTCGTCAAAACACCGTGTCAAGAATTCATCAAGAGCACCACGCAACCCGGAATTTCATTTATAGCATAAATCATTAATTTTTTTACAAAACTTGTATCGATGCCTCCGATGCCGCATCATTCTTTTGCTGCAGGCGGGCTGATCAAACGAAGTTCAGATAGTTTCGCCAATGCAATCAATTTGTGATAAAATTCAGCGTCGCTGATAAGAAAACATGCAATGCTATGCGCCTACCACAGGAATTTTAACTGCAATAAACAGAAACCGATTGCGTCTTTAAGGATATGAGCCCAGAAATGCGACGGGAAAAACTAGCAGCGTTCTTTCGCACAGAGCACCGGCGCCTGGTCTGCTATGTAAAAAGACGGATTGACGACACCGCCGAAAGAGATGGTGAGGATATCGTGCAGGATGTGGCTTTAAATATTTTCAACCACGCCGACATTGCGATTCCGATTGAAAACATATCGGCCTATATTTACCGGTCGTTACGCAACCGGGTGATCGACTATTTACGCAAAAGAAAGGGCCATCTGATTTCCCTGGACAGCGAAATCAGCGATCAGAAAAAATTGTCTTTAGCAGATATGCTTCAGGATTATCGATATCACCCGGGCATGGAGATTGATAAAAAAAAAATTCGCCAGCGTGTTTATGAAGCCATTGAATCGCTCACGGATGATCAAAAGGCCATCATCATTGAAACCGAGTTCGAGGGCCACTGCTTCAGGGAGCTGTCTGCAAAATGGGATATTCCGATCGGGACGCTGCTGGCAAGAAAATCCCGGGCCTTAAAAAAAATAAGAGATGCTCTGGGTGATCTTCAAAGGAGGTAGGTTCATGGAAAACAACAGTGTGGAAAACAAAACCGGAAACTCCAGACCTGTCCGTTCGAAGCTATTTCGCATTGCAGGTCATGTCATCGCCGGTGTGGCCTTTGCGGTAATATTTGCCTTTGTATTTGCATTGTTTGTGCAATTTATCTGGAACAGTGTCATGCCTGAGCTTTTTGGCTTAAAAACCATCACCTTTTGGCAGGGGTTCGGGATTATCATTTTGGCCAAACTTCTTTTCGGTGGATTTGGACGCCATTCCCACGACCGCTGGAATGCGGATCGCAGCGATAGCCCCCGGGATCACCGAAAGGAAGACAAATATCCTCCCGGCCGGCACAGCAAAGATTGGAAAGAATATAGACAATACTGGAAAGAAAAAGGCAAAGCTTCTTTTGAATCCTATATGAACGGCCTGGAAAAGGAAGAGTGAAATCAAAAATTTTGGCTTTTCTTCACCTCCGTTGGAAAAAATAAGGATACGGTTGTGCCTTTTCCAGGCGTGCTGTCGATTTCAATATTTCCGTCATGGGCTTCCATGATCGTCTTGCACAGGCTTAAACCCAGGCCGAATCCGCCGGTCCGCTTAGACCGGGATTTATCCACCCGGTAAAACGGCTCGAAAATAAAGGAGAGCTCTTCGGCCGGAATACCCGGGCCATTATCTGTGACTCGCAAAATTACGTACGGCTCCCGGGTGTCAAGAAAAATCCTGATGGGATCGCTTTCCGGCCCGGAATATTTAATCGCATTGTTGATGATGTTCTTTAAAACGATTTTAATCTGCTCGAAATCAACATGTATTTCAACGCAGGATGGAAGATCGATGAGTTCTATAGCGGTTTGCTGCTCTTTATAGGCGCTGACAACTTCATGGAGCAAATCAACCAGGTTTACCGGCCTCCGGTTCAGTTTGCTGTGCATATGGTGCCTGCGGGCCGTATCCAGGATTTCGTTAATCATCTGCTCCATTTCTTCGATATCTTTTTTGATATTTTGCTTGGATTTTCCTTCCGCTAAAAACTCCAGAGCGACCTTCATACGGGTAAGGGGCGAACGCAGCTCATGGCTGATATCCAGCATGAGCTGCTCCTTGGCCTGCAGCATTTCACGGACGCGATCGGTCATGTCATTGAAGGCTTGTGCCAGCTGCCCGAGCTCGTCGGATTTTTTAAGGGGAACCCGGTGTTTCAGATTGCCCCTGCTGACTTCCTTGACGCCTTCGTTGAGCCATTTAACCGGTCTCAAGACCCGGCGGATTAGAAGGTAGGCAAGCGCCAGAACGCCCGCCAATAAAGCAAAAAGTGCCAGCATGATCCCATTTTTTTCGTCCTCGCGGTCGAAAAACCGCACCAATTCAAAAACAAAGCGCCCTTTTTGATGATCGATCTCTATGATGGAATGCCGGTGGTACCTGCCGAAGCGGATGCCGGGATCCTCTTTGTATTCATAGAGCCGCCGGCGCGATACGGTGGGCGGCGATCCGGATGTCGACCAGCTCAGTCCTTGCCCTTTAAAGTGGATTACAAGGGAAGTCTGGCTGGCAATTTGCCGAGCGCGGCTAAGACTGGGGGGGTCGCCCAAGTCGGCGATAAGATAATTCAGATAATGGACGATGTTTTTATGAATTGTGCTGCCGGCCGAAGATCGATGGGTGATAAAAAATCCAGCGACAATAATATTAATGGCAATTCCGGTAACAATGATGATTAACAGCAGTTTTGTAAACACGGATTTAAAAATTTTGTCAAATCCGTTAATCCGCATTGCGCTCTCCAACGAAAACATACCCGGTACCCCACACGGTTTTAATAAACTCGGGGTTTTTGGGGTCGTCTTTTAATTTTTGGCGCAGTCTGCTCATGGTGATATCCACCGAGCGGTTGAAGGCATCGCAATCCATCCCCCGCAATTCTTGCAGAATCTGATCCCGGTTTAGCACTTTGCCGGGATTTTTGACCAGTAAAGCCAGCGCCGCAAACTCGTTTGTGGTTAAATCCACATTTTCCCCATCCAATTTCGCAATCCGCCGGGAAAAATCAATTTCCAGGCGCCCAAACAATAACGGCCGGGTGTCATCGAATTTCTGTGTCCGGCGAAGGACAGAATGAATGCGGGCTACCAGTTCTCTGGGCTCAAATGGTTTGGCCAGGTAATCATCGGCCCCCAGCTCCAGGCCGACGACCTTGTCGGTCACCTCTCCTCTGGCGGTCAGCATGATAATTGGAACCATATGGGTCTGCCGAATGGCCTTGCAGACTTCAAATCCGTCCATGTCCGGCAGCATGATGTCCAGGATCACCAAATCCGGGCAATGCTTCTTCAACAGTTTCAGACCTTCTGCAGGATGGATGGCAGATAGAGTCCTGAATCCGAAATCACTTAAAAAATCATGCAGAAGCTCGTTGAGTTTTTCGTCATCGTCGATGATGAGGATTGTTGGGGTCATAATCTTGGACCGGTGCAAAGCTTTAAGGCATGTTGCCGGATCGGAACCGGGGGCTGCGGGCTAAAATTCGGATATTCCGTTATTGTCAACCCGCAACCCGTGGCGCATCGCGCTTAAGTTATTCCAATTCATTATGATGATAGTTATGGAAATCTTCGAGTTTTTTGACCAGCTTGGCTTTCTGCTCCGGGGTCAGGTTGCGATGAAATTCGGCAAACCGCGCGATCATGAGATCAACCATTTCATCCATCTTGGCCCTGTGCTCGGCGACAATCACTTTTACCCGTGCCTGATCGATTTCTTCACTTTGCAGCATGGCCGCCACCTCATCATGGTATTTGGCTTTATCGGCGTGCATTTCCCGGCGTTTTTCGATCAGTTCATCTTTGATCTGATTGAGTTGCTGCTGTTGAGCCTCATTCAAATCGAGCACCTCGGTGACATAATCCACCACGAACTCTGCGCCCCGACCATGGCCATGGGGACGGCACCCTGAAAAAAACCCGACTCCTAAAACCAGGCTGGCGATCAGTGCAAAGTATAATCCTTTTCTTAACATGATTCCTCCTCTGTTGTAAAATACGGTTGCAAGGTTAAAAAATGTTTTCCCCGACACTGGCTTTATAATACTCGTGTTTTTCATTGAATGCTTTTCGCTGAAGTAACAGTTTGTAACAAATTGTATCGGGTCTCGGACGGCAATTGCAGGCGGGTTGAGGCCGGGTTGCTGTCGAACTTGCGCTAAGCGTTGTTTGGCAGGGGGGCGGGCGTTATTTGCTGCCCAGCCTCATCATCATCTTTCGAAACTTGATAAGCGGAATAGCTATTTTGGGGGCCGTGTAGGAGGCAGGTTTTTTGCGGATACATGATTCCAGGTGCTCAACCGCTTTTTCAACACTCATCATGAACGGTTTGAAATCTCCCTTGGCCATTTTTGTATCGACGAAGCCGAACCGGACATTGGTAACATGCACACCCTTGGGATTCAGGGCCAATGCGAGGCCTCCGAGGTAATTGGAAAACCCGGCTTTCGAGGCATGATACGAGGGGGCCTCGGCCGAAAGCAATTCATCGGCCAGGCTCGACACACCGATGAAATGGCCCCGGCCGCTCTTTACCATTTGGGGAATCAGCGCTGCCGCCGTTTTAACCATTCCTGTCAGATTGACATCAATAATTTTCGGCTCGGCATCCATATCCAAGGGGTCCAGCAACTCTCCAATCCCCGCAAAGTAGATACAGAGATCCATCGAACCTTTTCTGGCCAGATCGTTGATCAATGGCGGGTATTGGTGATCGCTGACGTCGGTGACGTGGTGATTATAGGCGGTGCTTGTAATCACTGATTTGCTTCGTGAAACACCGACAATCTCCCACCCGGCTGCAAGCAGCCTTTTTGTTGTCGCCAACCCAATGCCATCAGAATTGCCAACCAGCAGCGCCCTTGGTTGCACCGTTTGTCCTTTCTCATGCTCTGCGCAGTTTAAAGACGAGTTGGCCGGCGAAACCGGCCAGTCCAGGATCGCAATCTAATATCCCCGAAATTGCTTTTTAAAATTTGTTAATTACCGTAACACCTAAAGCGGCAAAACGATGCATGCCGGCCAGTTCCTGCGGCGCGTCATCCAGGCTGATGGTCTTCCCGATCAATTTTTCCGGCCGCAGCTTGCCCGACTGGATCATCGCCAGAACGGCCGGATACTCATATGCCTGCATGCCATGGCTTCCCAGTATTTCAAGTTCTTTGGCAATTACCCTATCCATGGGAACAGCAGGACAACGGTCCTCGCCGGTAAGCAGACCCACTTGAACATGCTTGCCGCGTTTACGCAGATTGGCAATCGAGTTGTAACATGTCTCCGGGCTGCCGAGCGCATCGATGGATACGTGCACACCCCCCTGGGTAATGCAGAGCACGCTCGCGACGATGTCTTTTTCTACGGCCGCATTGACAACTTCGGCCGCACCCAATGATCTTGCCATTTGGAGTTTTTCATCATCAATGTCAATGGCGATGACATTGGCCCCCAGCGCATCGGCGATCATAATAGCGGACAATCCTACGCCCCCGCAGCCGTGAACCGCAACCCATTGCCCGGCGGCAACCTTGCCCTGGAAGACAATTGCCCGAAAGGACGTCACGAAACGACAGCCCAGGCTCGCCGCGGTAATGTTATCCAGTTCAGGGGGTAAAGCGACCAGATTGATATCGGCATAATCAATGGCCACAAATTCGGCAAAGGAGCCCCAGCCCGTAAACCCCGGCTGGAATTGGCTGTCACAAACTTGATGGTTTCCGGACATGCACTGCGGGCAGATGCCGCAGCCACAAACAAAGGGCAGTGTTACCCGGTCGCCGATTTTCCAACGGCTGACATCCCTTCCGATCGCTTCAACAATCCCGGCGATCTCATGCCCGGGCACGTGCGGCAGAGTGATGTCGGGATCATGGCCCATCCACCCGTGCCAGTCACTGCGGCACAGACCGGTTGCCGCAACGCGCAAAACGACACCGTGTGATTTCGGGGTTGGATCGGGCACGCTTTCAATCGCGGGTAGTTTTCCAAATTCCCTGTAGATGACGGCTCTCATTTCGAATTCCCGTTCTCGCCGGCGTTTCGCTCAAAAACCTTGGCTCTAACCAAAATTATCCGATGGCTCCATTCATAGAATATTATTCAAAATTTTACAACCGAACGCTTGGTTTGCCGCTCTATTTCAATTTATTTCTGCGGATTAAAATTTTTCAGCAATGCGGCCGGCAACATGATTCCGAACGGGGGTCATCTCATCAGAAACTGAGGTTTCGGTGCTTTGCCCTTGCTTTCAGAGCCGTTGGGTTGGTAAGAATAACCATCGATACCAAAGTGCTTCTCGATATAAAGGTGGGTCAGCCTGAATATGAAGAACGCCTGATGCAGGTCAAGCTTTAGGATAGGTCGGCTTGACAACCCGTTTTTTATCCAGAAACGATCGGTAGGGGGAAATTTAATCATGGTAGACCTTATTCAGACCATCGGCTCCGGAATCCTGGTGGGACTGATTTATGCGCTTTTGGGTCTTTGCATCGTGCTGATATATAAAGCTTCAGGGGCATTCAACTTCGCTATTGGGCAGATGATGGTTATCGGCTCATACCTCTTTTATACTGGCTTTGTTGCCCTCAATTTCCCCCTGGCTATTGCGCTCCCATTGGGATTGCTGGCTGCAGGAGCCATGGGCGCGATCGTTGCACGATTTACCATCAATCCGCTTTTGGGGAAAGATCCTATCTTAATGACCAAGGCAACACTGGGGCTGTATTTATTCCTGGGCGCATTTCTTAATTTTTCTCTGAAATATACCGGCTCACCCGGTTGGCAACATTTAAGTCTGCCGGATATTACGCTGGAAGCCGGAGGCCTGCTGTATTTATCGGAGCGAATCTGGGCCGGCATCCTGTCCTTGATAACCTTTGGTTTGGTGATGATTACGCTATACCGAACCCGCTGGGGTTTGGCCATCCGAGCTGTCTCCGAGAACAATGCCAGGGCCATGGCCTTTGGAATCAACGCCCGCTTTATTCTCCTGCTCATCTGGGCTGTCAGTGCAGCCTGCATTACGGTAGCGGGGATTATGATATCCAACTTTGGTATCCTCTCCGCCACGGCAGCACCGGTGGGATTTCGAGCGCTTCCCGTGGTTATCATCGGCGGCATCGACAGCATCGCCGGCGCCTTGATGGCTGGAATTATCATCGGTGTTGTGGAAAGCGTTGTGTTCGCCTATATTGAACCCACGGGCTTGATTGGTTTCAAAGATGTGTCTATCTATATTCTGATGTTAATCGTACTCTTTATTCGACCTCACGGGCTTTTCGGAACCACCCGTATCGAAAGGGTTTAGGAGAGTGAGGCGAACATCTATGCGCTTTGAAATGGCCAGAAAGGAGGCAATCCATGCTGAAAAAAATTTTGGTGGTTGTGGTTGTCATCATTGCCCTGCTTGCCCTTTACTTTGTTCTATGGCCGGTACCCGTGGATCCGGTAGCCTGGGAGGCACCGCCCGATCCCGGCTATACAGGCCCGTTTGCCGTGAATGAACGGCTTAAGGATTTAGAAACGCTTCAGCTTGCAGGCAATCACGGCCCGGAGGATATTGCACTTGACGCCCAGGGTCGAATTTATGCCGCCACCCATGAAGGCTGGATCGTGCGTTTAAACGCCGATGGCAGTGACCCGCAAAACTGGACGGCAACCCGGGGCCGGCCGCTCGGCATCGATTTTGATAACCGGGGCAATCTGATTGTAGCCGATGCGTATCGCGGGTTGCTGTCTATTGCACCGGATGGCACCATTTCCGAGCTGGCGACAGAGGCCGACGGAATACCCATTCGCTATGCGGATGATGTGGATGTGGCAGCTGATGGCAAAATTTATTTTTCCGATGCTTCCACAAAATTTGGTGCCAAAGAGGGCGGCGGGACTTTAGCTTCCAGCCTGCTTGACTTAATGGAACATGGCGGCCACGGGCGACTGCTGGTGTATGATCCGGCCAGCAGCAAGGCAACCACACTGCTGGACGGAATCAATTTTGCCAACGGTGTTGCCGTCAGCCACGATCAAAATTCCGTTTTGGTCAATGAAACCGGGGGCTACCGTGTCATTCGATTCTGGATTGCAGGTCCGAAAAAGGGAGCGGCTGAAACCCTTGTCGGTTCGCTGCCGGGATTTCCCGATAATATATCGGTCGGGCAGGATGGCCGCTATTGGGTGGCATTCGCCTCACCGCGCAATTCCCTGCTCGATTCTATTTCCGGCAAACCGTTCCTGCGCAAAGTTGTGCAGCGCATGCCTGCATTTGTGCGACCCAAGGCCGTCATGTACGGTCACGTTATCGCAGTCGATGATCAGGGTAAAGTGCTGATGGATCTGCAGGATCCTGATGGCGGCTACCCGATGAACACCAGTGTGACGGAAACCGGCGATTATCTCTATATCGGCAGCCTTATTACACCTGTTCTTGGTCGTCTAAAGAAGGATCGAATCGGACTGTGACCCCGGGTCAAAATAGCGGCATACAGCAATTTCAGAGGTCCGCGTGTTTTTAATTTGAGCGAAATCCGCCCGGGGGGGACGGATTGTCAGGAAGCCGCGGGATCACGCTGCCTGTTTGAACAGATACCGAGATCTTCCAATTCCTTGTTCGCTTGAAATATCTTCAGCATACTGGCAAAGGTTTTTACCTTCATCATGGGTTATCCTTTTTTTAGGATCTTAGGCGAACAGAAATTTTCGCTGGTACCTTAAGTAATGGTCGGAGATAAAATTCAATGGTTTTTTGGCGTGATCAAAGTTCTCGTGAAGCGCCCAGAAGACATCCGCCAATTCCAGCTCCTCAGCGGAATAATGTTCTGCAGCCAGCTTATAAAATTTGCGGCCCTCTTTGGCATATTCTTCCGGACTGACCCGCATTTCCCCGACTGCTTTCGGCCGGATTTTCCCCGAGTGCGGATAGCGGAATTTTTCTTCGACCGCATCCGGAAAAATCCCTAACATAAACAAACAGATATCTGCAATTCGCTTGTAGAATCCCAGGCGGAATTCATCGTCGACGGCTTCACAAAAGCCCTTTAGGCTGCGAATGTCCATATCGTTAAATCTGAGCTTATCGGAAACCCCCGGAGATCTGCATTCTATCAGAAAATCCAGATCCCGGTCGGTGAATCGCAGCCGGCTTGCTTTCTTAAGGGACATCCGTGCTTTTAGAACCATAGGGTTTGGGTGAAATTAATGTTTTCATTTATATACTGTCTAAATAGCAGGCCGGGAAATTCGGCGGTTTCATCGGTGATTGCAGCAGTGATGAAAACTGGCCGTACTAGTGGAAGTGTATGTCCGAGAATTCGGGCAACGACTTTCATTAGAATAAGAAAACGATAGCAACGGTGCGTGTTTAAACCCATTCCAAGACCCAGTCTAAATGTAGCTGATGGGGTCCAGGCCTTCCCTCCGCCGAACAGCCTCAAGAAGGCCTAAGGTTCCCGTCATCATATTATCACCAAAAGGCGCACCAAAGGCTATCGGTAGGTTTGCGTTTTTCACCAATCTGCGTTTCGGGCCGGTTGCGATGATGATTTCGATGGCATCAGAACCTATCTTTTTGCGCAGATAAGCGCCATGTCCCCCTTCCTGCAAAATTCTGTGGTGTTCTAGTTTTCCGTCAGCCAAATCGCGCAACAGGGTTTCCAAGCGCTCAAGGGTGATGTCATGGGTATGGTATTCAAAAAAACCGGCGATCTCATCACCGATCATCGCCGCCCCGACCGTGTGCGATGTTGCCACGTCTAAAACGAGTATGCGCATCCTGTCTTTGCGAATCATATCCATCGAAGCGCCGAGAATGGCCGCCATTCCGCTGTCCATCACATAGATCTTATCCGCCGGCAGTGCTGCGGCGCTTTTGGCGATCGCTCTCAGGCGGTTCATTGCTTCAGGGGTCTCGTCATCTCTATATAACAGGGCATGAGGATAGGGTTTTTCTCTCAATCGCTCCGCAAACATATTGTGACGAAAGTCCAGGTGTGATACTCCCGGGGGCGGCACGCCATGATCTTGGGCACATATCGCAATGGCTTCAAAACCGAACGGTACGCCGAATCCATCGACGATCTGTTTCAGCCGCTTGGCATCGAGGTCTGCAAGCCTAAAATGAGAATATCGGGTATCCTGCTGAAGTTTTTCCGCTTCTGCATCAGCAACAACGTCAATATTCCATGACGCGACCTTATCCAGATCGTGGTGTAATGTTGCCGCGGCCGATTCCGAAATAACGACTTTAGCCTCCCGGGCTTTCTGTTTCAATATCTGGGTTACGGCTCCCCCCCCCATCTCACATCCGGTAATCAGCAAATCCCCCCCAAGCCCGGCGATCGCCTCAGCAAGATAGGACACCGGTGATTTCACGACGGCCTTGTAGTGCAGATCGGTTTTTGTATCGTAACATAGAACATCCATGGTTCCGGCACCAATGTCCACCATCAATAATCTGGTCATACTTCCACTCCACCTTTTTTCATAAGTTCCGTCTCCATATTTCTATAACGCTATGAAATAATATCTATTCAGAACCCCAAAAAATGGATCTAAATTTGAAGAGCCGGTTTTCGAACCAGGCTCATCAACACCACCGAAGCTGCCGCTGTGCCAATAAAGATGATTATGGCATGATCATAGACGCCGGTTGTATCCCGCAGAATTCCCGTCACCCAATTGGCAGCCACAGCACCGGCCCCATAAAAGGGCGTCCAGGCGCCGACTACCGTTCCAATGGCTTCCGGCGGGAAATAATCTCCTGCACATAGGCCGAAGGTTGGCCATATGGCCCCGTAAAATATTCCCAGACAGCCGATGCAAACATATAACAGGCTCCAGGAACTTCCGACCAACATCACCCCGACCAAGGAAGCCATGATAAATGCGCTGGAGACGACGATGGTTTTTTTCCTTCCAAAAAAATCAGATAAGGGCAAAACGGTCAGCACCCCGGCAACCTGGCCAAAACCGTGAAGAGTAGCCAGGTATGCTGCTTTTTCCAGAGGCAGTTCAAGTTGATATTTTGCATAATCAACCATGAAGGTTGTAATTCCATAGCAGCTGTAGGTAATGGCGAAATAAGAAAATCCAATAATCCAGAACCGGCTGTCTTGCATCAGGATTTTTGGTGACAATGGCTCTTTTGCGAGGGTTTTTTCAACGGCTTGCATGCCGCCAGCTTCCCGGTGTCCCCAGGGCTCGAGCCCGGAACTTTTCGGATCGCTTCTCAATAGAAAACCATTGATAAAAACCGTGACCAGAGCCATGCCCCCCAGAAAAAACCAGGCATAACGCCAATTCAAATACGCCACGATCCACGGAAATACCGCTCCGATCGCGGCAAACCCCAGTCCATATCCAGTGGACACCACCCCCATGGCAAGTCCTCTGCGATGTTTCGCAAACCAGCGCTGAACCAGAGTCAAAACCGGCACCCAGATTCCACTGGAGCCGAGACCGGTGAGGGCAAAAAAAAGGCATGCCTGCCAAAAATTTTGAACGGTTCCCATCAACATCGTTCCGAGGCCCAAAAAAAGCGTACAGGCGGTAATCACCCGCCGCGCGCCGAGCCGGTCAGTCATATATCCGGTAAAAGGGGCCAGGGATACATAGACGATGAGCAGTGAATTGTAGATGGTGCCGCCGGCCGTCCGCCCGAAGCCCAGCGTTCGGATCATTTCGGGTAAAACCACGCCAAAGCCCAGGCGAACCGAATAGTTGATCAACAGGTTCAAAAAACAGATTGCCAGTATTATCCAGGCCCAGTGGAAAAATTTTTTTTGCCGCAAATTATCTCCTTCCTGACAACAGCCGGTTTACACCTTTTCAGCGCTTTGTTTCAAGAAAATTGCGCAAGCATGCATTGGTATTTTGAAATGACCGGTTTTTACCCTTTCAATCTTTTTGTCGTGCCAGAAATGTGTTGCACCGTTGTTGCCAAATGATATAACAAATTTCTTTTGGAGACATCAGCGAGAGGTCAGGCAGATATGCATCTAAAGGGAATTTCAGGCGGCCTGTACAAACCCCTGTCAAAAAAAGATATTGAAACCATCCACGAAGCATCGCTCAGCATTCTGGAGAAAACCGGAATAACTTACGAATCCGGATTAGAACCAACCCTTGAAATGCTCGAAAAAAACGGGTCTTCCGTGGACAGAGATCGCGCGCGGGTGTTCATCCCCAGAGATTTGGTAACCGAGCAGGCGTCGAGGGCTCCCGCCCGGGTGATCCTCTACGGTCGCGATGAAAAAAACCATCTTGATCTGGGCCGGCACCGTGTTTACCTGGGAACAGGCGGTGCAGCCATCAAGATTCTCGATCTTGAAACCGGAAATGCGCGACCGTCTACCCTGAAGGATCTATATCAGCTCGGCAGGCTGGCGGATGCTCTAACGAATATTCATTTTTTTCTGCGCCCCTGCATACCCACCGATATTCGGCAATCAGCCTACGATGTGAATTGCTTCTTCGCCTGTTTGAAGGCCACCTCAAAACATGTAATGGCGGGTTTAAACGACCGGGACGGATTACGCAAGGTTCTGGAAATGGCGTCCATGATTGCAGGCGGCGCAGATACCCTCCGCCAAAAACCGTTTATTTCCGTAATTACCTCTTTTGCGATCAGCCCGCTGAAGCTGTGCACCCAGTCCACTTCGATTATGCAAGAAGCTGTCAGGAATCATATTCCGGTGGTGCTCTCCAGTGCGCCGATGGCCGGTTCAACGTCGCCGATGACCATGGCCGGAACCCTGGCCCAGCTGCATGCCGAACAATTGGCAGGTGTGGTTATCTGTCAATTAACCCATCCCGGTGCTCCGATCTTATACGGCGGAATCCCCGGCATGGCCAATCTCAGGGATTTGGGCTATTCGGGCGGTGGGGTGGAATGCGGAATGATGAACGCGGCCATTCATCAGCTGGCCCACCACATCGCGGTGCCGAACTATAATTCAGCCGGGCTGACGGATTCAAAAATACCGGACGCCCAGGCCGGATGGGAAAAAGCTTTAACTACAGTTCTGGCTGCCATGGGGGGTTCCAACTTTGTACATCATGCCGCCGGAATGCTGGAATCCATGTTGACCGTAGCCTATGAGCAATATGTGATCGATGATGAGATCATCGGCATGTGCTGCAAGGTCCTCAAGGGAATCGAAGTGGATGAAGAACATCTGGCGCTTGAGGTTATCGATGAGGTCGGCCCCGGAGGAACATTTATTACTTCACCCCATACCTTGACGCATATGAGACAGGAATTTTTTGGCGGCAACGGCGTAACCCATCAAGGCAGCCGCGATGTCTGGCTGGCCGCGGGGGCATTGGATGCCCGGGAACGCGCCCGCAAAATCGCAGAACAAATACTGGCCCGCGAAGAAAAATCCCATATCCCCGCGAGCCTGGAACAGGCGATCCGGGACAGGTACGAGATCTTGCTTTAAGTTGCCGAAGTCATTATGGTCAGCAGATATTAACTGATCTCTGATTCGACGAGATCTTATAGGCTTTTTAGGGAGGTTGCTTGTAATGTCCGGGGAGCAAAGAAAAAGCGAAAGCCTCTATCAAGTTTGCGGATGGATCCTTTTCATCATCTGTGCGGGATTTTTTATTGCATCAAGCATCAAAAACCGTGATAACCTTGCCCTTGTCGCCAGTATCATTTTTCTTGCTGCTTGTTTAATTTTTATTATCCCGCTATGGATCCAACACCGAGATAAACGAGGAACAAATGGTTGAAACAGAAACCGTATCTTTCGCTGCGGAGCCGTTTAGAATTTCAATTCACGAGATTGGCCGCTATGCGGGCGGCGCTCGCTATAAATTGGACAGCCGGACAGAAACCCTGGCAGCCGAGGTTGCTGAGCGGGCCGGCGCGCTGGCGGATCCTGTTTTCACCTATGCTTTGCATACCGTGGAATCCGTCGACCGGCAAAACAGGATTTTCCTGGCCGGTGGGGATCATGTAGAAATTCCGGAGGAGGAAAACGACCCCAAAACCGTTTCATTGGCCGCAGTGGTTTGTACCCTGGGGCCGAACCTTGAAAAAAAAACGCAACAATTAATGGCGGACGGAGACCTGCTGACCGCCATGTTTCTGGATGCAGCCGGTGTTGCGGTGCTGGAAATGCTGGGCGGCAGAGCCCGCAAACATATCAAAAACAAGGCTTTCGAAGCCGGCCTTTTCACGGGATGTCCCTTTGGGCCGGGATATAACAACCTGCCGCTAGATTCCCAAAAAAAATTATTCAAGCACGTCGACGCAGAGCACATCGGTGTGCGGCTCAATGAGAGCGGCGTGATGCTGCCGATGAAATCCATCAGCTTCTGGTTGAGAATAACCGGAGACAAAAAGACTGCCGAAGAGCACGGCTATAAATGCCGGAAGTGTGAAATGAGAAATTGTATTTATCGAAAAGAGCCGCCTTATACCTGAACCACCTCTCCCCTCCTGGGAGCGACTACGGAAAATCCCTCATCTTTTAAGGTATCGGCAAAGGCCAGGGTTTGATTCTCTTCACCATGAACCACGGCTATTTTTTTTACCTTGAGGTTGGATTGCTTGAGAAAACGGAGCATCTCGTGTTTGTCCGCATGGGCACTGAAACCGCCAATGTTTTGTACCCGCGCCTTCAGCGGATATTCTTTGCCCAGCACTTTTAATATCGGCGGATCCCCCTTGCGCCCCTGTTCTTCGAAGGCCTGACCCTGCTCGAGAATGCGCCGCCCGAGTGTATGCTGCGCCTGAAAACCGACAATTAACACCGTATTTCGCTCATTGTGCATTTT